>Ga0233425_10000882_pt1 | contig 72372 bp, 66 predicted proteins | sample Watercolumn_Towu_2_FD_181712 | JGI IMG/M metagenome (GOLD analysis project Ga0233425, IMG submission 181712) | Freshwater microbial communities from Lake Towuti, South Sulawesi, Indonesia - Watercolumn_Towuti2014_140_MG | ecosystem: Environmental > Aquatic > Freshwater > Lake | place... | reverse complement strand
GATCCGTTGTGACCCCAAGTGCGCGCGCCCGGCCCGAAGGCGAACTCGGGGATCGTGACCTCGAAACCCAACCCGAAGGCGGTGCGCATGCCCATCACGAGGTCGTCGCCGTCGACGTGGACGCGGCTCGCCTCGTCGACCAGTTCGAGCGGGCACAGTTGTCCGCTCGCGAACGCCCGGTACACCGCCTCGAGCCCGCGCGCGTTGGTGTGCCCGTTCGCCGCGGGGATCTCGGCCGTGCGGAAGGCCGGCGAGTTGACGTGCTCGAGCGAGTTGCAGTCACCGGGGTTCCAGTAGCTCTTCGACCCGAGGCCACCGACCTCCCAGGAGTCGAAGAAGGTCGCGGTCGGCGCTTCGAGCATGACGACGTCGGCAACCTCGGTCGCGGCGCCCGCGCCGATCGAGAAAGCTGCCCCCGCCGGTGCGCTCACCCGCTCGCGTACGAACTCGGTGACCGTCGTGTCACTGGCCCGCCGGATGACCTCGCCGACGAGGTGCCCATAGGTGACGCCGTGGTAGCCGTGCGCGGTTCCGGGCTCCCACCACGGTTGCTGTTCGGCAAGGGCGTCGGTCATGGCGCGCCAGTCGGACAGCGAGCCGAACCGCATCTTCCGTTCGACCGCGGGGAGTCCGGCTTCGTGCGTGAGGAGCCAGCGCAGCGGGATCCCGGCCTTGCCGGCGGCGGCGAACTCGGGCCAGTACGACGCGACCGCGGCGTCGAGTGCCAGGCGACCTTCGGCGACGAGGGCCAGGGTGGCCATGGCCACGACACCCTTGGTACACGAGTAGGCGCACGCGACGGTGTCGCGGGTCCACTCGCTCGTGCGAGTCGCGTCGGCATGCCCACCCCAGACGTCGACGACGACGGTGCCGTCGATCGCGACGCACAGCGACGCACCCAGTTCGATGCCGGCCGCGAAGTTGGACGCGAACGCGTCGCGCACGTCGGCGAACCGGGGGTCGGCGCGGCCTTCGATACGCACCGCGCTGCGACGACTCACCGCGTGCGCCCCGGGCGCCTCACTGCGTGTGCCCCGGGCATCTCACCGCGTGTGCCCCAAGGCAATTCACCGCGCTTGCTCCACGACAATTCACCGCGCTTGCTCCACGACAATCCGCCGCGCTTGCTCGGGGCGCCTCATGAGGGCGAGCCTACGCAGATGGGTCGACTCGAAGGCAAGGTCGTCGTGGTGAGCGGCGCAGCACGCGGACAGGGTGCGGCCGAGTGCCGCCGGATCATCGCCGAGGGCGGCGCCGTCGTCATCGGCGACATCCTCGACGACGAGCGTGTCGCGCTCGCGGACGAGTTGGGCGATGCCGCAGCGGCGGTGGAACTCGACGTGACCGACGACGCGGCCTGGCAAGCCGCGGTCACACTCGCCCGCACGAGCTTCGGTGGCCTCCACGGCCTCGTCAACAACGCGGGGATCTCCCTCCCGCCGCGCACGATCGTGCGCACCCGGCCCGAGGACTTCCGTCGCGTCGTGGACATCAACCTGACCGGCGCGTTCCTCGGTATGCGCGCCGCGATCCCTGTCATCGAGGCCACGGGCGGTGGGTCGATCGTCAACGTCTCGTCGGTGAACGGCTTCGTCGGCGCAGGGGGGATCGCCGGTTACACGTCGAGCAAGTTCGGCCTGCGCGGCCTGACACGGACGGGCGCGCTCGAGGTCGCGCGCGCGGGTATCCGCGTCAACTCGATCCACCCCGGCCCGATCGACACGCCGATGATCCAACCCGAGGCGTGGCGCGGTTACGACCCGCGACCGCGCCTCGCCGACCAACTCCCCGCGGGCCGCGTCGGCGCGCCGGACGACGTCGCGAATCTCGTGACCTGGCTCCTGTCCGACGAATCGTCCTTTTGCACCGGGTCGGAGTTCGTGATCGACGGCGGCTACCTTGCCGGGCCGTTCAACGCCCTGCGAACGGACGGCTGATGGCAACCAGCGCACAACGAGACCGCCTGGCCTCGGCGCTCGCACAGCTCTCGGGCGACGAGATCAACGCCGCGATCGCGGCACTCGGCGACGGCGAGCACCTCACGAACCTGGCCCAGGTGCTCAACGTCAAGAAGCCGGCGCTGCGCGCGCACCCCGACCCGGCGTCGCTGCTGCGGGCGCGTGTCCGCTCCGGTGGTCCGGCGCGGGCAACGATGGCCGCGCTCGAGATCGCCGGGTTGTGCGCCGACGCCTGCATCGACGACCTCGGCGATCGGGCAGACGATCCCAGCCACGACGACATGGTCGAGGTGCTCCCGCCGCTCGTCGAGGAGTTCGCAGCGAAGATCGTCACGTTGATGCTCGCGGCGTACGTCGCGATGGACGCACCCTGCGCTGCAGTCTTCGACGAGCTGCTCGACACCGACGAGCGCTTCGTGATCGGTCCGCCCGCACCGGACGCGGCACCAGCACCGACGCACGACCCGATGCCGAACGCTCCGCCGGACGATCCCGAAATCGAGGCCAAACGCGCGCGCCGCCGCGACGCCGACGCAAAGAAGAAGGACGCGGCGCGGAAACTTCGCGAGAACCGCGAGGCGGCGGCCGCGGCGCTCCGAGCGGCCCGCAAGAAACGCGCCACCTGAACTTCGGCGCGAGCGACGCGCCCGGTCCGCTCACGCCGTGTAGAGCGCCAGCTGCGCGAGGTCGCCGCGGTGCTCGGCCTCGCCACGCGCGACAAGCTCGCCGTTGGCCGTGACGACGTAGTAACCGCCGGTGACCGCCGCGGCATCGCTGACGGGGGGACGGGGGTGGGCCGTCGCCCAGGCCGCGGCGAACGGGTCGTCGGGGATCGACTCGGTGGCATCGCCGAGATCGGGGGCGCCACCAAACTCCTCGATCGTGCCGTCGGGGTGGACGAGGCGGTAGGCGCCGGTTCCGGCGGAGACCTTCAGCGTGATGTCGTGCGTCGTGGTCGGGCGGATAGGGATCACCGCGCGCGCGGGTGACGCGCCGACGGAGACGACGGTGCCATCGCCGCGCACGAGCCACAGACCGCCGTCGGGTGATCTGCGGGCGTCGACCACGGGCTCGCCACCGGAGATCGCGCTGCGGGCGCTGCCGACGATCGGCGCTGCGCCGAAATGGAACACCGAACCGTCGCATTGCACGAGGTGATACCCGGTCCGGCCCCACGGAACGATCGCCACGACGGGTTGACCGGGCGCGGCGGCGTCGACCAGCGGCACACCGACCTCGCGCGCGACCTCACGCGCCAGCGGCGTGGCACTCAGCCCGGCGCCTAGGCGTGTGAGGTGGATCTGGTCGTCGAGGTACAGCGGCTGACGTTCGCCGGTGCAGGTCGGTGCCGACGATCGCCGCGTTCCGTCGGCCGCCCGCAACGCCGCATTCGGATCGATGACCGGCACGTCGAGGTCGCGCAGGACCGGCAGCATCAGGGGCCAGAGCGCGACCGACTGCGTCTCGCTCGGGGTCGGGGCGACCCACGCGACACTCGCCCCGCCGGCGCGGAGCAGGCCGACGAAGGCGTGGAGTTGCTCGCGCACCATCTCCTGGGCCGCGACCGATGTGAGATCGGTGATCGGTCGACCGTTCGTGTCGGTCGGCAACGGGAGCCAGTAATTGTGGTTCAGTTCCGCGACGACAAGCGTCGGGTCGTAGTCGGCGACGAGACCCGGGGCCAGCGCCAACCAGTGCGCCGACGGATCGCCGGCGGGGCGCTCGAAGTGCGGCTCGCCGTCTCGGTACTGGCCCGGCGTGAACAGCGTCGACCCCCAGCGCGCCTCGACACGGGCCGCGATCCCCGACTCGCGCAACAGCACCGCCGCGTGGTTGCCCTGCTGGTCCATGATCGAGTCGCCCACGAACAGCACCCGCGCCGCGCGCCGTGGCGCGGGTGACTCGATCGCCAGACGCCCAGCGCCCGCCGGGCTCGCTCCCGAAGCGTCGGCGACACACACGGTCGCGATCATTGCGGCCGCCGCGATCGAGACTCGCGCACGCGCCCCGAGACCTCCCTCCATCGATGGGGTATCGGCCACACTCGAGGTCGGGCTGAGCCGGTGTTCGGCACATACAGGTGCGCAAGCCGTGGACCTTCAGGTGCGATCGCGACAGAGCGAGGCGAGTATCTCCCGCGGCCCACTCCCCGATCCAACCCATCCCGGCGCTGACTGCGACGGCGCCGACTCGCCCGTCGCCGCGGACCACGCACGCCACGGCGTAGGGACCGCCGCCGGAGTAACCCCACACGCTGTACCGCGCGTAGCCCAACGCATCGGCCAGCCGCTCCAGCGCAGCTGGATACTGCGAGACCGACGCCATCGGTACGGCGCTCGAGAGTCCGACACCTGGCCGATCGGGCGCGATCACGCGCAGCGCGAGGTCACGAGCGGCTTCGTCGACCCAATCGAAGCCCGCGCCGCAGGCTGGTACGCCGTGGAGCGCGAACACCAAATCGCCGGAGGGGTCACCGTATTCGTAGTAGCCGACAGTGGTGCCGTCCACCGTCAACGTCTTCGGTCGAATCACCTTCACGACGAGGACTCGCCGACGAGGTGTTGGTTTCCTCCGAAACGTCGAAGGACGTCCTTGAACAGCTCTCCGGCGACCGAGCCTCCGCACTCGAGATGCACGCAGGCGCGTAGCGCCTGTTCGTCTCGCACGCGCCACCGACGTCCGGTGGCGGACTCGATCGCGGCGTCAGCAGCCAAGCGCGTAGCTGATCGCGGCGCAGACCTCGCGCATGATCATCTCGCTGACTTCGCCCACGGGACTCGTGAGCGATCGCTTCGTGGTCGTGTGGATGCCGTCGCAGTTGATGACCGATGGTCGATCGAGCCCGACCTCTCCATGATCGAGTCCGACCTCCGCGGCGAGTCCACGAATCGACGTCGTGACCTCCGCCACGGTGACGAGTTCGCGAACGTCGATCACCTCCGACCGTGTGAGCACGAGGACGGGACGCTGCTTGCGCCCAACCTGCGCCAGCCAAACTTCGCCTCGTCTCATTCCTCGCCCCATGCTTCGACGTCGGTCCAGAAGGAGTCAGGACGTTCGGGATGGCGTTGGTATGCCACTCGGTCTGATTGCGCCAGCGCCGCCCGCACCGCCTCGGCGACTCCCCGGCGGGCTGCCGCCGAGATGTTGATGCCCAGCTTGCGAGCGCGGGCCACCAATTCGTCGTCGATGGTGAAGGTGGTGCGAGAGGTTGCCATACTCTGATGCTATCAGATCGCGCTGCTGAATATGATGTCATCAGACGCGAGCGTTGGCGACGCGGAGCGATCCGCGCGGGATCGAACAATGAGTCGCAGGCGGGGTCAGGGACGCCGACCCGCGGGCGCGGGCGCGCCGGCACGTCCAGGAATTCCGGCTCTCACGCAGGCAGCGAACTCTGACCCGCGGTTCGCCAGTAGTGGGCGGTGACGTTGAGGTCGGGCTTGGCCTCGATCTCCTCGTACACCCGCTTGTACCCCGTGTGGGCGATCTTCCACGCGCCGTCGACCTTGCGGTAGGTGTCCTCGTAGAAGCAGCAGCCGCGCACGGCGAGCTTGAGGTCCTCCATGATCACGCGGTCGTCGAGCGCCCAGATCCCGGTCGCCGTGTCGGCACCGGTGAGCGCGATCTCGGGGTGGTGCATCTTGTGGCTCGACAGGAACGTCTCGGCGCCCATGCCCTTGCGGATCCACGCCACGATGGTGTCGGCGCCCTCGTGGTGGTACTTGCCGCCGCTGTAGTCGCACACCGCGTCGTCGACGAACAGCGTGCGGAGTTCGTCCCACAGCTTCAGATCGAGACAACGGGCGTAGCGGTACTTCAGCTGCTTGATCAGTTCGATCTCGACGAGATCTTCTGGCGTCATCGGCGCGAATCTAGATCGAGAGCGCTGCGCTCACGACGCCTCGGTGCCGCGACCGATCACCGGGAGGCACGACCACGGGAAGTCGATCCAACGATCGGTGCTGCGCCACGCGTAGTCGGCGCTGACGACGCTGCGAGGCTTCTCGTACAGGACGACCGAACGGATCTCCTCGACGGCGGGGCGGCACTTGTCGAGCACCAGCTTCAGCGTCTCGCCGGTGTCGGCGACGTCGTCGGCGACGAGCACCCGGCGGTTGGCGATGTCGTCGAGGTTCAGCACCGGTGGGAGTTCGACGGGGACATCGAGACGGGCGTCGACACCCGTGTAGAACTCGACGTTGATCGTCGCCACGTTCTTGTGGCCGAGCGCGTACGCGAGGGCACCGCCGATGACGAGGCCGCCCCGTGCGATCGCGAGGATCCAATCCGGCTCGAAACCGTCGTCGACGATGCGTTGGGCGAGATCGCGCACGGCGATGCCGAAGCCGTCGTAGCTCAGGATCTCTCGTTCCGCCTGCACCAGATCCACGACCTCGTTCGCTCGACTCGCCTCGACCCCGCTCACGCGCTCACCCGATCGTCGCCGCGCGGTCGACGACACGCGCACATCGGTTGACCCTAACGTTCGTCGCGCACGAACGGCACGCCGAGCGCCGCAGGCGCGCCGAGCCGTCGGCGCGCCGAGCCCGACGTCACCACGATCAGCACGATGATCGTGAGGAGATACGGGAGCATCTGCATGACGACGTTCGGGGGAAAGGTGATGCCCTGCGCCTGGAAGGTGTACTGGGAACGGAACGCGAACCCGAACACGAACGCGCCGAGCAGGGCGCGCCCGGGTTGCCACGATGCGAATACGACGAGCGCCAGTGCGATCCAACCGATGCCGTTCGTGGTGACCTCTTGGTTCCAGCTCGGCGCTCGCGCCAGCGCCTGGTAGGCGCCGCCTGCTCCTGCGAACACCCCACCGAGCAACACGTGGACGTAGCGGATCCGGAAGACCGACAGGCCTTGCGCGTCGGCGGTTGACGGTGACTCCCCGACCGCGCGCAGCGCCAGCCCGGCGCGCGTGCGGTTGAGGTAGAGCGACACGAGCACGACCACCACCAAGGTCGCGTAGACGAGCACGTCCTGACGGAACAGGATGGTGCCGAGGATCGGCAGGTCTCCGAGCAGTGGGACATGGATTTCGTCGATCGGCGTGGGCATCTTCTTGCCGTTGACGGGTTCGCCGACGAACTTGGCGAGGCCGGTTCCGAACAGCGTCAACGCCAGGCCGGACACGATCTGGTTGGCGCGCATCGAAATTGTCAACAGCGCGTGCACCGCTGCGAGCGCGCCCCCTCCGAGGATGCCGCACACCAATGCAAGCCAGACGTTGCCCCACGCATCGGCAGCCAAGAAGGTGCAGGCCGCGCCGATGAGCATCATGCCCTCGACACCGAGGTTGAGCACCCCCGACCGCTCGTGCAGAATCGCCCCGGTCGCGGCCAGCACGATCGGGATCCCCGCGGCAAGCGCGGCACCCAGCGCGATCACCCAGGCGTTGTCGTTCACGAGGGCACCGCCGCCGGGGCCTCGACGACGTCGTGATGACGCACGATCCGGATCTGGTGCGTGCGATACACCTCGCCACCAAGGACGAACAGAAGGATCGCGCCCTGCAACATCAGCGCGACCGAACGCGGGACGTGGACGCCCGCGATGGTCTGCACGGCCTGACCTGCGTTCTGGAGCGCGCCGATCAGGACGGCGACGAGCCCGACCGCGAACGGGTTGCGCCGCGCGAGCGCGGCGATCACGATGCCCGTGTAGCCGAGCGACAGTCGCAGTCCGGCGGGGTCGAGACGGTAGGCCCGGGCACCGATTTCGGTCGCCCCGGCCATGCCCGCGAGCGCGCCTGAGACGAGGAGCGCGATCAGGATCGTGCGTCGGGCCGGAATCCCCGAGTAACGCGCCGCGTCGGGTGAGTCACCGATGACCTTCATACCGAACCCGAACGAGGTACGCGCCCACACGAACCACAGCACGACGATCATCGCCGCCGCGACCACGAGCGCGACCGTGATGCGTGAATTATCGAACCACCGGGTGAACCGGGCGGCGTCGGGGATCTGCTTCCCCTGCGGGAACCCGATGGTGAGCGGGTCACGCCAGTACGAGTGCGATCCGGTGATCAAGTAGTCGAGCAACAGGTCAGCGACGAAGACCATCATCAAGGTGGTCACGATCTCGCTCGTCCCGGCGAAGGCGCGCGCCAGCGCAGGGACGAGGATCCACGCCATTCCCCCGGCTGCGCCGGCGACGAACACGATCGTGACCGCGACACCGCGTGGTGCCCCGTCGCACCAGGCGAGCGCCGCGCCCGATGACGCGATCGCCCCCGCGTACAACTGGCCCTCGCCGCCGATGTTGTAGAGCCCCATTCGCATCGCGAACGCCGCCGCGAGGCCCGTGAGGATCAGCGGTGCTCCGGTCGCGAGCGTGTCGGTGATCGCGTCCGAACTCCCGAAGGCCGACTCGAACATCTTCGAATAGACGGTGCCGGACGGGAGCCCGGTCAGTTCGAGGAACAGCGCGCCGACGGCGAGGGCACCCGCGATCGAAGTGAGCGTGACCACGACAGCGAGCCACCACGGCGTGTCCGGCCTGCGCTCCCAGTGGAGCCGCATCACGCGATACCCGCCATCGCCAGTCCGATTGCGTCGCGGTCCGCCGCGTCGCGGGTCTGGTCGAGAGCAACGCGACCGCGGTACAGCACGATGATCCGGTCGGCGAGGGCAAGGATTTCGTCGAGATCCTCGGAGATCAGCACGATGCCGGCCCCGCGCGCGCGCGCCTGGTCGAGTAGTTCGCGGACCTGCTCGATCGCGCCGACATCGAGCCCACGAGTCGGAGACGCGGCGATCAGGACGCGCGGTGGCGCGCCGTCTCCAGCGACCTCGCGCGCCACCAGCACCTTCTGCGCGTTGCCACCCGACAGCGTCCGGCAGGTCGCGTCTGGGCCTGTCGCCTTGACGCCGAACTCCTCGATGATGCGGCGCGCCTCGATCCTGGCCTTGGAGCGGGACACGAACGCCCCGCGACGCCGGGTGAGGAGCATGTTCTCCGCGATCGTGAGCGATGGCGCGAGGCCAGTCCCGAGCCGCTCCTCGGGAACGAACGCGAGTCCGGCCGCACGCGCCGCACGCGGGCCGGACGACACGTCGCGGCCGAGGATCGTCACCCGGCCGCTCGACGGCCGCACGACACCTGCGAGGACATCGGCGAGTTCTCGCTGACCGTTCCCCGACACGCCCGCCACGCCGACGACCTGTCCGGCGCGAACCTCGAGGTCGATCTGATCGAGCAGCGTTCGGTCGCCGTCGACGAGTGTGACTGCCCGAGCGACCAGGAAGGGATCGCCCGGTGTCGACGACGCGAACCGCTGTGCGTCGAGATCGATGTCACGCCCGACCATGAGTCGGGCGAGTTCGTGCCGATCGGTGTGTTCCCGCGCCACCTCGCCGGTCACGCGCCCGGCGCGCATGACCGTGACCCGATCGGAGATCTCGACGACCTCCCCCAGCTTGTGGCTGATGAACACGACCGACTTCCCCGCGGCCGTCATCGCCCGCACCGTGCCGAACAAGGCGTCGGTCTCCTGCGGTGTGAGCACCGCGGTCGGCTCGTCCAGCAACAACACGTCGGCGCCGCGGTAGAGCGCTTTGACGATCTCGACGCGTTGGCGCTGCCCGACCGACAGGTCGTGGATCTTGGCGGTGGGATCGATCGGGAGCCCGAAGCTCGTCGCCACCCGCGCGACCTCGTCATCGATTCGGCGGCGCGCCAACCAGCGCGGCAGACGGGCGTCGCCCAGCACGACGTTCTCCGACACCGTGAACCGATCCACCAATCGGAAGTGCTGATGGACCATGGCGATCCCACGGGTCAGTCCGTCGCGGGGGCTTCGCAGTTGTACCGGCGTGCCGTCCCGCAGGACGGTGCCCGCTTCGGGTTGGTACGCGCCGCACAACACCGAAGCGAGTGTGCTCTTGCCTGCGCCGTTCTCGCCGAGCAGCGTGTGGACCTCGCCGGCGGCCAGGTCGAAATCGACCCGATCGACGGCCAGCACGCCAGGAAACCGCTTGACGATGCCGCGCGCGGCAAGCACGGGGACGCCCGGATGCTCCGGGCGTCCCACTCCGTGCGTCATGTCGAGGTGTGCTGGGCGCCGGATCAGCCGGTCGGGCTGCCGATCACACCCTCGACCAGGTAATCCATGCCGAGCAATGTGCCGAGGTCTGGCGACTCACCGGCCGCGACCTTCTCGTTGCCGTCCTGGTCGTTGATGGGGCCGGTGAAGGGCTTGAAGCTGCCGTCGATGATGGTCGCCTTGACCGCCTCGATGTGGTCGATCCACGCCTGGTCCATCGACTCGCCGTAGCTCGCCAGGCCGACCATCCCGTCGGCCATTGTCCCGTAGTACTGATCCGTCGGGCAGGTACCGTCGAGCACCGACTGCGCGGTCTGCGTGTAGTACGGGCCCCAGTCCCAGACCGGCCCGGTGAGCCACGCCTCGGGCTGGAAGCTGCTCATGTCGTCGTTGTAGCCGAGCCACTTTGCGCCGACGTCGGCTGCCGCCTCACCTGTCGACGGGGTGTCCTGGTGCATGGCGAGCACGTCGACACCCTCGGCGGTCAGCGACTCCGCGGCCTGCTTCTCCTCGTCAGGGCCGAACCAGGTCTTGGTCCAGACGACCTGCACGGTCGCGTCCGGGTTGACCGAGCGCGCTCCGAGTGCGAAGGCGTTGATGCCGCGCAACACCTCGGGGATCGGGAACGCGGCGACGTAACCGATCTTGCCGTTCTGGGTCGCGTGGCCGGCGGCGATGCCGCTCAAGTACCGGGCTTCTTCGGCCGCGCCGAAGTAGGTGCCCATGTTGTCCGCCGTCTTGAACCCGGTGGCGTGTTCGAAGCACACATCGGGGTTCTCCTGCGCGACCGCGAGCATCTGGTCCATGTACCCGAACGACGTGCCGAAGATCAAGTCGAAGCCCTCGTCGACGAGGTCCTCGAAGACCTGCTGGCTCTCTGCCCCTTCGGGGATGCTCTCCAGGAACCGCACCTCGACCTTGTCGCCCAGGGCTTCCTCCATCGCCTTGCGACCGTCGTCGTGCTTCTTCGTCCAGCCCGCGTCGCCGACCGGTCCGACGTAGACGAACGCGACCTGGATCACGTCCTCTGCTCCCCCACCGGTGTCCTCGGTGGTGCCCTGCGTGCTGCCGGAACCACCCGCGTCAATGTTCTCGTCATCGTCGCCGCACGCGGCGGCGACCAGTGCGAGGCTCAACGCCAACGCACCCATCGTTCGCTTCACGAATCCCCCTCAGTGTCGATGTCCGTCGGCTTCGCCGATGTGTCCGGATCGTTCGGTCATGGACGACGAAGGTTCTCCCCCCGCTCCGCCGCCAGGTTTCTAACACGCGATTCCCGTTCCGCCCCCCACCCCCGGGGGCGCCGCTCACGATCGAACCGCTCGGAGCCAGTCGGAGCCACACGCGGCCCCGCGGAACACGGCTGGGGATCGGGCGATCGCTTTACGGAATGTAAACGACTTTCGCGCACCGGTGCACGCACCAGGCGCCGCACCTTGGTCACGACCAGAGGCGTTGGGCTCGACGCGCCAGTTCGGCACGCGCTGCCGGCAGATCGAAATCGCTGCCGTGGCCCTGCGCGACGACGCGGTGGCCGCCGACCAACAGGTCGCGCACACGCCGGTCGGGACCCAGCACGAGCGCCGCAACGGGATCCTGGATGTCCGCGAGGTCCGAGATGTCCCAGATCGCGAGGTCGGCACGACGCCCGGGCTCGATGCTCCCGACGTCGGCGCGGCCCAGGCACGCAGCGCCGCCGCGGGTCCCACACCAGAGGGCGTCCTGCGGTCCGAACCCGCCGGCGTGCCCCGCTCGCTGGCGAGCCGTGTAGAGCGACTGGCGCAACTCGGGGAACAGCCCGCCCACCTCGTTCGACGCGACGCCGTCGACGCCGAGCCCCACGGGAGCGCCGGCCGCGACGAGGTCGGTCACACGGCATCGGCCGGCGCCGAGGCGGGCGTTGCTACTCGGGCAGTGCGCCACCCCGCAGGCCTGCGCACCGAGTCGTGCGACCTCGGTGTCATCGAGGTGAATGCCGTGCGCGACCCACACGTCGGGCGCGATCCAGCCCCACTCGTCGAGCGTCTCGACCGGCCGGCGCCCGAAACGCTCGAGGCAGTGGTGCTCCTCGTCGAGCGTCTCGGCGAGGTGCGTGTGGAGACGTACGCCGTGACGGCGAGCGATCGCGGCCGACTCGATCATGAGTTCACGGGTGACGCTGAACGGTGAGCACGGCGCGACCACGACGCTCACCATTTCGCCGTCGTGATGCGCGGCGATGACCCGTTCGGTCGACGCCACGATCGCGTCGATCGTTTCGACGACATGGTCGGGGGGCAGCCCCCCGTCCTTCTCGGACAGGTCCATCGAGCCACGCGACAGGTGCAGCCGCAGCCCGACCTGTCGCGCCGCCGCGACGATCGCGTCGAACACCGAGTCGTCGCCGCGCGGGACGAGGTAGTGATGGTCGGCCGCCGTCGTGCAACCGGAGAGCGCGAGTTCGCCGAGGCCGACCAACGCGGCAGCGTGGACGTCGTCCACGTCGAGCCTCCCCCAGACCGGGTAGAGCTCGGCGAGCCAGCCGAACAGGTCGCAGCCGATCGCCCGGCCTCGGGTCATCCACTGATACAGGTGATGGTGCGTGTTGACGAGTCCGGCGGTGACGATCGTGTCCGTGCAGTCGACGACGTCGTCGCCGTCCTCGGCAGGGACCCGGCCGACCTCGGTGATCCATCCGTCGACGATCGCGACATCACCGGGAGATCGCGCACCGCGCAGGACCGTTCGCATCAGAGCACCAGATCCTGGGGGCGGACCGGCACCCGGGTGACGGCGCGGCCGGTCGCGGCGCGGATCGCGGCTGCGACCGCGGCGACGCTCGAGATGCACGGCGGCTCACCGATGCCCTTGGCACCGAACGGCGCGCCGGGCTCGGGGTCTTCGATGAGCGCGCCGACCTGCACGCGCGGCATGTCGAGCGCGGTCGGGATCAGATAGTCCGTGAAGCTCGCGTTCAGGATCCGCCCGTCGCGCACCACGAGTTCCTCCATGGTGGCGAGGCCCACTCCTTGGGCGATACCGCCCTCGATCTGACCGAGTGCCTGAAGTGGATTGATCACGCGTCCGACGTCCTGCGCGGTGACGATCTCGACGACCTTCACGAGCCCGAGATCGAGATCGACGTCGACGACCGCGCGGTGAGCCGCGAACGCGAAGGCCGCGTGCGCGTCGCCCTGACCGTTCTCGTCGAGCGTCGACGTCGGCGCGTGGTGGTGCTCATAGGTCGCCTCGTAGCGCCCGTCGACGGATCGGCCGGAGCGGCGGTCGGCGTCGATCTGGTCCCTGACGCTCCGGCACGCGCCCTCGACGGCGCCGCCGCTCATCATCGTCTGGCGGCTCGCGCTCGTGCTGCCTGCCGAACCGACCGTCGTGTCGGCTGGAGCGACGACGACGTCGTCGATGTCGAGGACCTCGCGAGCGATCTGTTGAGCGACCGTGACGAAGCCCTGGCCGACCTCGGCGCACGCACAGTGGACCGTCGCCCGTCCGTCTTCGACCACGACGCGTGCGGTCGAGAAGTCGTCGAATCCCTCGGAGAACATGAGGTTCTTGATGCTGGCGGCGAAGCCGACGCCGCGCGCGATCCGATCGGGTTCGCGCAGTGCGGTACGGCCGACACCTCCCGGGCGCGCCAGGGGCGCGTCTGCGTTCGCGCTCGCAGCGGGCAACGGCACCGCGGCGCACGCACGGATGACCTCGGCGACGGGCGCCGCGCCGCGGATCACCTGGCCGGTGATCACCCGGTCGCCCGGACGGAGCGCGTTGCGGAGGCGTAGTTCGACGGGGTCGAGGCCGAGGGCCGCGGCGAGCGCGTCCATCTGCGCCTCGTGCGCGAAACACGACTGCACGTTGCCGAAGCCACGCATCGCGCCGCACGGCGGGTTGTTCGTGCGGACCGCGAGGCCATGGATCACGGCGTTCGGGACCCGGTAGGGCCCTGCGGCGAAGCAGGTGGCGTTGGCGAGCACGGCCCCGCTCGTCGACGCGTAGGCGCCGCCGTCGAGCAAGATGCGCGCCTCGACCTTGACGAGTGAGCCGTCATGGCGGGCGTGATGCCGGTGATGTATCACCGCGGGGTGGCGGTGTACGTGCCCGACGAAGCTCTCGTCGCGCCGGTACTGCATTTTCACGGGGCGGCCGGTTCGGAGCGCGAGCAGGCAGACGTGCACCTGCAGGCTCAAGTCCTCGCGTCCACCGAACGCGCCACCGACTCCGGCGACCGTCGCCCGCACCCGCTCCGGGGTGACGCCGAGGCAGGCCGCGGTCTGGTCGCGGTCGACGTGCAGGAACTGGGTGCTGACGAACAACTCGATGCCCGCACCGTCGCCGTCTGGGAGGGCGAGACCGCTCTCACACCCGAGGAACGCCTGGTCCTGCATCCCGACTTGATAACGACCCTCGACCACGACGTCGCCAACCGCGTCGGGGTCGCCGTGACGGATCCATAATTCGCGAAACACGTTGCCGTCGGGATGAATCGGATCGGCGCTCGCGACGACCTCGGCATCGACGAGCCGCGGGAGGATCTCGTAGTCGACGACGATCGCGGCCGCGGCCCGCCGGGCGGTGTCGGGGTGGTCGGCCGCGACGACCGCGATCGGCTCACCGATGTAACGCACGACATCGACCGCGAGCACCGGTTGATCGCGGTGCTCGAGGCCGAAGTACCGGTGACCCGGCACGTCGTCGGCGGTGAGCGCCACCGCGACACCGCGGATCGCGAGTGCGGGCGCGACATCGACGTTGAGGATGCGGGCGTGCGCGTGCGGCGAGCGGAGTGTCGCGCCGAACAGCATGCCGTCGGCCCACAGGTCGTTCCCGAAGGCGAAACGACCCTGCACCTTCGGCGGCGCGTCGGGACGGATCGCCGACTCGCCGACGCGCGGCGCGCCGACGCGGGTCGCAGCAGTGTTCATCGTCGGCTCCTGGTGGCCACGACGCGCGCCACCGCGTCGAGGATCCGTCCGTATCCGGTGCACCGGCACAAGTTCCCGGAAATCGCTTCGCGGACGGCGAGTTCGTCGGGCGCTTCGGTGTGGTCGAGCAGGTCGTGCACGGCCATGACGAGCCCAGGGGTGCAAAAGCCACACTGCACCGCGCCGGCCTCGGCAAAGGCGCGCTGGACGTCGGAGAGCGCACCGTCGTCGCCCACCGACTCGATCGTGCGGATCGCTCTGCCTTCGCATGCGGCCGCGAGCACGAGACACGAGCACACCAGCACATCGTCGACGAACACCGAACACGAACCGCACTCGCCTTGCTCGCAGGCGTTCTTGGTCCCGGCGAGCCCGAGGCGTTCGCGCAGCACGTACAGCAACGACTCGTGGAACTCGGCGCCGGCAACGACGCGGCCTTCGCCGTTCACCTGAAGGTGGAACACGCTCAGCCACCCTCCATGAGCCGCCGTGCGGCGCGCGTGGCACACACCGCGACGGCGTGCCGCCGGTAGGCCGCCGTCGCGCGGTGATCGTCGATCGGTCGCGCTTCGGCCGCGACTCGTGCGCCGAACTCGCCGGCCGCCTCCGGATCGAGCCCACGCACTGCGAGCCAGTCTTCGGCGGCGCGAGCCCGGATGACGGTTGGTCCGACGCTCCCCAGCGCGACCCGGATCGTGCCGTCGGTGCGTACCGCCGCGACGGAGGCGACCGCGATGACCATGGCGTTGCGCATCCCGACCTTGACGAACTCCTGCGGTCCTACGGTGGCATCGAACTCGACGCCGGTGATCAGCTCACCGACGGCGAGGACATGGCGTTTCGGTCCGATCAGGAAGTCGTGGATCGACACCGCGCGCGATTCGCCGCGCCGCGCGCAATGGATCGTCGCGTCGAGCGCGCTGAGGACCGGGAGCAGATCGCCCGCGGGCGAGGCGGTTCCGAGGTTGCCGCCGAGCGTCGCGACGTTGCGGATCTGTGGCGACCCGACGGTCCGGGCCGCGTGCGCCAGCGCCGGTGCAATTGCCACGAAATCCGACTCGAGCGAGGCGCAGGTCACGCCCGCCCCGACGCGCACCAACCGACCGTGGTGCGACCAGGTGCGCAACTCGTCGAGACGGTGGAGTGACACGACATGTTCGGGGCGGCGTAGGTCGAAGTTGACCTCGACCATGAAGTCGGTCCCGCCGGCGAGGACGTGAGGCTCGGGTGCCGATGCGACGGCATCGAGCGCATCGAGCGCCTCACGGAGCGATGTGGGCGCGGAGACGTTCACGCCGGCTCCCGGATGGCGTTGAGGTAGTTGTAGACGGTGATGCGGCTCACGCCCATCGCGTCGGCGACCTCGTCGATGCTCTTGCGAAGCCGGAACGCGCCGCGTTGTTCGAGCAGGCGCACGGCGGTCTGCTTGTCCGTGCGGGTCAGGGCGCGCAGGGGCGCCCCGAGGTCGCGTTCGACCTGTTCGATGAGACGCGGCAATGCATCCTGGAGATCGGGGACACGCAGACCACCGACGAGCTCACCGTCCCAGTGCAGCGGGATGTCGCTCTCGACCATCCGGCGCGGCGACACGATCGTCGCGCCGAGCCGATCCGCAACCGGCTCCAACGCCCGCAGCAACGGATGGCGCTTGTTCGACACGAGTGCGATGCCGCCTCAGCCCTTCGCCTCGAGACCGCCCGCTTCGCCTGGGATGGTTTCGAGCGTGAACGAAAGGCGTGTCGCGCCGTGTGCGAACGCCGCGGTCGTCACTGCGCTGACTGCGTCGGCGATGACGGCGACATCACCTTCGATCGCGGTCGCGAACGGCCCGATCTCGGGTTCGAGCGGGCCGACCCGCGACGCGTCGACGGCTGCAGTGACGTGCGGCCCGGGATCGCCGGGGCTGAACGGTTCGACGGTGAACTCGACGCGCAGCGTGGTCACGATGGCGGATTGTACGGATATCTCCGCGTCGCGGCGGGGATTCCTTGACATTTTGTAAAGCCGTTGCCGATGATGTCGGTGATGGACGTCGGCACCGCGACCCTGCGCGTCGATCCCGATCGCCTCGTCGACCGCCTGATGCAGCTCGGCTCGGTCGGCGCCATCGACGGCGGAGGCGTGTGTCGCCTCGCGCTCACCGACGAGGACCGCGCCGCGCGCGACCTCGTCGTGGACTGGATGCGCGACCTCGCTATGGAAATACGCGTCGACGCCATCGGCAATGTCGTGGCCACGTGGAGTGGTTCGGTGACACCCGAGGGCGGCGGCATGCGTGGCTCAGCTCCGGCTCCGGTGATGTGCGGATCGCACATCGACACGGTGCGCACCGGCGGGAAGTACGACGGGAACTACGGCGTACTCGCCGGACTCGAGGTGGTCGAGACGCTCGCGGGCGCGGGGATCCGCACCGAGCGCCCGATCGCCGTCGCCTTCTTCACCGACGAGGAGGGTGCGCGATTCCATCCCGACATGCTCGGATCGCTCGTCTACGCCGGCGGCATGAACCTCGAAGCCGCGCTCGACGTACGCGGGATCGACGGCGCGCGCCTGGGTGACGAACTCGCGCGCATCGGCTACGCGGGACCGCATCCGTGCCCAGGCCCCGTGCCCCACGCCTATGTCGAGGTGCACATCGAACAAGGGCCGGTGCTCGAAGCCGACGGCATCACGATCGGCGCGGTGACCGGCGTGCAAGGGATCCACTGGGAGGAAATCACGATCACCGGCCGGTCCGCGCACGCCGGGACGACACCGATGACGATGCGACGCGACGCGGCACTCGCCGCCGCGAGGCTGATCGTCGCGATCGACGATCTCGTCGACGACAGCGGCGGCGCGCAGGTCGGCACCGTCGGCGCCCTCGACCTGTACCCCAACCTCGTCAACGTCGTGGCGGCACGCGCGCAACTCAGCGTCGACCTCCGCAACACCGACGCCGACGCGCTCACCGCCGCGATCGAGACTCTCGGCGCGGCCTGCGACGAGGTCGCCGGAGAGTGTGGTGTCCAGATCGAGCGCCGCGTGACCGCCGACTTCGCCCCCGTCGATTTCGACGAACGAGTCATCACCCTGGTCGAACGCACTGCCGCGGCCCTGGGCCATTCAACACGGCGGATGCCGAGCGGCGCGGGCCACGACGCGCAGATGCTCGCCCGCGTCTGCCCGACGGCGATGATCTTCGTCCCCTCCCAAGGGGGGCTGTCGCACAACGTCGCCGAACACACCGATCCCGCGGACCTCGCCGCAGGTGCCGACGTGCTACTCCATTCTTTGCTCGCCCTCTCGGGCGGCGACCGCGGGGCAGGGTGACGTGACGAGAATCGTTCGCGTCGCCGCGGCACAACTCGGTCCGATCGCACGAGACGAAGCCCGACCCGCGGTCGTCGGTCGACTCATCGCGCTGCTCGAGCGCGCCGCCGACGACCGCGCCGAACTCGTGGTGTTCCCCGAACTCGCGCTCACGACCTTTTTCCCACGCTGGTTCGTCGAGCCGGCGAGCGAACTCGACCGGTTCTACGAACGCTCGATGCCGTCGGCCGACACCCAGGCGTTGTTCGACCGCGCGCGCGAACGACAGGTGGGGTTCGCGCTCGGCTACGCCGAGTTGACCGACGACGGACATCGCTACAACACGACGATCCTCGTCGAGCGTGACAGCCGGGTCGTCGGCCGCTACCGCAAGGTTCACCTGCCCGGGCACGACCAGCACGAACCATGGCGGCGGTTCCAGCACCTCGAACGCCGATACTTCGAAGCCGGCGACCGGTTCGAGACGTGGCGTGCCTTCGGCGGTGTCGTCGGCGTGGCGACGTGCAACGACCGGCGTTGGCCCGAGACCTATCGCGTCCTCGGACTCCAGGGTTGTGAGCTCGCGCTGATCGGATACAACACTCCGATCCACTACGCGCCCGACCCCGGCCAGGATCGGCTCGCGGGATTCCACAACGCGCTCGTGATGCAGGCCGGTGCGTACCAGAACGGCATGTGGGTCGTCGGAGTTGCCAAGGGTGGCGAGGAGGAGGGCGTCGACTCGCTCGCCGAGAGTTCGATCATCGCCCCGTCGGGAGAGATCGTGGTGCGGGCACGCACGGACGCCGACGAGGTCGTCGTCGCCGACTGCGATCTCGACGAGTGCGCGAACTACAAGGACACGCTCTTCGACTTCGACCGTTACCGGCGGCCCGACACCTACGGCGTGATCACGCAATGGCGCGGCGCAGTCCCTCCGCCCGACCACCCCGCGCCCGAGGCAGCACGCCGATGACCGCGACCGAGGTCGGGACCACGACGTTCGTCCTCAACGGACGGCCGGTGACGGTGCGCGACGACCATCCGCATCTGCTCGCGGCGCTACGCGAAGAACTCGATGTCACCTCAGCGAAGGACGGCTGTTCGCCGAGCGGGCAGTGTGGGTGCTGCACGATCCTGATCGACGGCAAGGCCTCGGTGTCGTGCCAACTCGGGCTGGATCGCGTCGATGGGCGGTCGGTGACGACGCTCGAAGGGCTCGACGAACGTGAGCGGTCACGTCTCGCCGAGGCGTTCGCGGTCTCCGGCGCGCTCCAATGCGGGTTCTGCACCCCCGGAATCGTGATGCGGGCCAAGGCGCTGCTCGACAAGGACCCCGCGGTCACACGCGACAAGGCAGCCCGCCATCTCGGCGCACATCTGTGCCGCTGCACCGGTTACACGAAGGTCCTCGACGCGATCGACCTGCTCGCGCGCGGCGACGACCTGCCCGCGTGCGAGGTCGCCGATCGCGTCGGCGCGCGGGCCGTGAAGTACGAAGCGAGAGCACTGAGCCTCGGCGATCGCGACTACGTCGACGACCTTCGAGTCGACGGCATGCTGCACGCCGCGCTCCGCCTCGCCGACCATGCCCGCGCCGAGGTCGTCGCGATCGACACGACCGCCGCGCTCGCGGTGCCCGGCGTCGAGGCCGTCCTGACCGCGGCCGACATCCCCGGCGAGTTGCGCGTCGGCATCATCCACACCGACTGGCCGGTGATGATCCCCGAGGGCGGCCGGACCAGCTACCTGGGCGATGTGCTCGCGGTCGTGGTCGCCGTCGACCGCGAAACCGCGCGGCGGGCCGCGACCCTGGTGCGCATCGACGACCGGCCGCTCCGTGCGATCACCGACCCGCTCACCTCGCTCGACGACGACGAGATCGCCGTGTGGGGAACCGCCGACAACATGCTGTCACGCTCCGCTTATTCGCGAGGCAACGTCGACGGCGCACTCGACGCGAGCGCGCATGTCGTGCGCGAGGTGTTCGAAACCCAGCGCATCGAACACGCCTTCCTCGAACCCGAATCGACGCTCGCCGTCCCGGACCCAGGGCGCGGGACACTGCACGTCTACTCCGGCGGACAAGGCGTGTGGGACGACCGCAACCAGATCGCCTCGGTCCTCGGCATCGAGCGCGAGCGGGTCACCGTCGAATTGGTGAGCAACGGAGGCGCCTTCGGGGGCAAGGAAGACATGGCAAACCAGGCGCAGACCGCGCTCGCAGCCTGGGTCCTGCAGCGTCCCGTCAAGTGCACGCTGTCACGCGAAGAGTCGCTCCTGATGCACCCGAAACGCCACCCGATCCGCATGGAGTACACCGTCGGCTGCGACGCCGCGGGCAAGCTCACCGCGCTGCGAGCGCGCATGATCGGCGACTCGGGCGCCTACGCGTCGGTCGGGATGAAGGTGCTCGAACGCGCAGCTGGACACGCCTCGGGGCCGTACCGCCTGCCGACCATCGACGTCGAGGCATTCGCCGTGCGGACCAACAACCCGGTGTGTGGGGCGTTCCGCGGTTTCGGGGCGAACCAGGCGCAGTTCGCGATGGAGGGGGCGCTCGACCGACTCGCCGATCGGGTCGGGATCAGCGGATGGGAGATCCGCGTGCGCAACGTCGTTCGCCCCGGTGAGGTGTGGGGGCCCGGTCAGGTGATGGACGACGGTTGCGCCGGCGCGCGCCAGTGCCTCGACGCGATCAGGCCGGCGTATGACGCCGCCGTCGCCGCGGGAAAGGCCGTGGGTGTCGGGCTCGGGTTGAAGAACAGCGGCCTCGGGAACGGCTTCGACGAGTTGGCACGAGCCGTCGTCCGCTTCGAACCCGACGGCACGGTGGAGGTGCGCCACTGCTGGACCGAGATGGGCCAGGGCGTCCACACGGTGGCGTTGCAGGTCGCGTGCCAGGAACTCGGGATCGCGCCCGAGCGAGTGAAGGTCGTGGTCGACACGAGTCGCGAACTCGGTGCCGGGCAGACGACTGGTTCGCGAGGCACCCTGATGGGCGCGGGATCGGTGCAAGCCGCGTGCCGCGCCGCGATCGCCGACGGCAACCGGGTCGGTATCGACTACGAGGGCGAGCACCGGGTTGACTGGACCAACTCGCTCACCGAAGGGGTCGAGCACCCGATCATCCACTCGGCGTTCGGCTACGCCGCGCAACTCGTCGTGATCGATCGCCATTCGGGAAGAATCGAACGGGTGGTCGCCGCCCACGACGTCGGGCGGGCGATCAACCCGTTGCTGTGCGAAGGCCAGATCGAAGGTGCGGTCCACATGGGCCTCGGGTATGCGCTGAGCGAAGACTTCCCCGCCGACGCCGACGGTCGCCCGACCTCGATGACCCTGCGATCACTCGGGATCCTGCGGGCCAAGGACGTGCCGCCGATCGACGTGATCCTGGTCGAGTGCCCGCAGCCACGCGCGCCGTACGGCGTGAAGGGCGTCGGTGAGATCGGCCTCGTCCCGACCGCAGGCGCGGTGGCCGCGGCGCTGCACGACCTCGACGGCGCGTGGCGATCGCGACTTCCGATGCGGCGCGAACCACCGGATCTGCCCACGTGACCACGACGACACCTGGCCTGGTGTGCGCGCACCATCATCTCTATTCCGCGCTCGCGCGTGGAATGCCCGCGCCGCCGCGAGCACCGACGAACTTCCGCGAGATCCTCGAGCTGGTCTGGTGGCGGCTCGACGCCGCGCTCGACCTCGAGATGATCCGTTGGTCGGCGATGCTCGGCGCGCTCGAGGCGCTCGAGTGCGGCACCACCGCGATCCTCGACCATCACGAGTCGCCGAACGCGATCGAGGGTTCGCTCGACGTGGTCGCGTCGGCGTGCGCCGAGGTCGGTGCACGGGTCGTGTGCGCGTACGGCGTCACCGACCGTCACGGACCTGACGGCGCGCGGCGCGGGCTGATCGAGAACGAACGGTTCCTCGCGGCCGGAGGGCGCGGCCTCGTAGGCGTACACGCGGCGTTCACGTGCACCGACGAGACGCTCGTCGCTGCGGCCGACCTCGCGGCGCGGCGCGGTGTCGGCGTGCATCTCCATGTCGGCGAAGGTCCCGACGATCGCGACGCACCGACGCGTCTCGCGACCCTGACGCGCGACGACTGGCTCCTCGCGCATTGCGTGTTGGTCGACGACCCCGCGTCGGTACGCGGCACGGTCCTGCACAACCCGCGCTCGAACATGAACAACGCTGTGGGATACGCGGCTCCCACACGCTTCGGTGACCGGGTGGCGCTCGGCAGCGACGGGATCGGCGCGTCGATGATCGACGAGTTCCAGATCGCGTACGCGCGCCTGCGCGAACACGACGTGACCGCCGGCCCGCAGGCAGCGTGGGCGTGGCTCGAACACGGCTGGGCGATCGTGCCCGAGGCAAAGACCGACGTCGTTCGATGGAGCTACGAGGGAGTCGACGATCCCTGGCGCCTCGCGTTCACACCGGGCGTGCGCGCGCTCGACGTCGACGTCGACGGCGAGCCGGTGCTGCGCAACGGAAACCCCGTCCGAGTCGATCGCAACGAAGTCCGAACCAAGGCTGCCGAACAGGCCGCCCGCCTCTTCGCCCGCCTGTGACCCGGTTGCGTCGATGATGCATCTTGCAGATGACTCATCGACGCAGCTCGAATGGAGACGACCGTGCGCGTTGCGCTGTACCTGCAAGACGCCCACCCGATCCGTGAGGCGATGGCGCTCGCCGCGTACGCCGAGGCGCGCGGCTTCGACGCGGTGTGGCAAGCCGAGAGTCGCCTCGTACGCGAGGCGACCGTGCCCATGGCGGCGATGGCTGCGACCACGCAGCGAATCAAGCTCGGGAGCGGTGTCGTCGATTGTTGGAGCCGCAATCCTGCTCGCCTCGCGGCGACGTTCTCGACGCTCGACGACCTCGCTCCGGGGCGCATCGTCCTGGGGATCGGCGCGTGGTGGGACCCGCTCGCCCGCAAGGTCGGGATCTCCCGGGCGAAGCCGCTGGGAGCGATGCGCGAGATCGTCACCGTCGTGCGGGCGTTGCTCGCCAACGAGACGGTGACGTTCGAGGGCGAGCACGTGCACCTCGACGGCGTCGAACTCGACTACGTGTACCAGGAACGACGCCCGAAGGACGTGCCGATCTACGTCGGCGCGACCGGAATGAAGATGATGGAGCTTGCCGGCGAGGTCGCCGACGGCGTGGTGCTCAACTACCTCGTCTCAGCCCGATACAACGCGCAGGCGATGGACGCACTCGCTCGGGGTGCCGCACGCGCGGGCCGCTCGGTCGACGATCTCGACCGACCTCAACTCGTTGTGTGTTCACTCGACAACGATCGGCAGCGCGCGCTCGACGCGGCACGCCTCATGATCACGCAGTACCTCGGCCAGCAACCCCACATCATGAAGGCAAGCGGCGTTCCGGCGTCGCTGCTCGACGAGATCGGGCAGGTGCTCACCTGGCCGGCGACCCACGAACAGGTCGAGGCCGCCAGCAAGCTCGTACCGGACGAGATCGTGCAGATGCTCGCCGCCGCGGGAACGCCGGACGAGTGCCGTGCGCAGGTCCAGCGCTACGTCGACGAGGGCTGCACCTGCCCTGTGCTGTACCCCCTCGGCGACGACGCCCGCGCGATGATCGACGCGTTCGCCCAGGCCTGACCCTGCCGGAGTCAGGCCGATCCTCGAGCCCCCTCAACCCGCGCCACTCGCGCTCGACTCGAACCCGGTGGTCCCCGTGCCCGACGAAGAACTGCTCCGAAACCCCGGCCGCGCCGCCATGACCACGGGTCTCGACTCGGGCCGGTCCCCGCTCGAGTTCCATCGCCGGCTTCCGGGGTACGCGCCCACACCGCTCGTCGACGCACCGACGATCGCCGACGGCCTCGGCGTGCACCGCGCCCTCGTCAAGGTCGAGACCGATCGCTTCGGGTTGCCCGCGTTCAAGATGCTCGGTGCCTCGTGGGCGACGTACCGGTCGCTCGTCGCCCGACTCGGTCACGAACCCGAGTGGGACACGATCGAAGAACTCCGCCTCGCGTTCGCGCCGCTCGGCCCGCTCAGCCTCGCGGCGGCCACCGACGGCAACCACGGACGTGCGGTCGCGAGGATGGCACGCTTGCTGGGGTACTCGAGCCGCATCTTCGTGCCGCACGACATGGTGGACGCCCGCGTCGACGCGATCGAGAGCGAAGGCGCCGACGTGACCGTGGTCCACGGCACCTACGACGACGCGGTCGCGCTCAGCGCGCATGCCGCGTCGGACGACTGCCTCGTGATCTCCGACACGTCGTGGGAGGGTTACGTCGAAGCGCCGCAGTGGGTCATCGAGGGCTACGCGACGATCTTCACCGAGGTCGACGACGCCATCGACTGCACGATCGACGTGGCGTTCCTGCCGTGCGGTGTCGGTGCCTTCGCCGCGGCCGGTGTCGCCCACTTCCGCAACGCTGCGCTCGACACGACACTCGTCTCGGTCGAACCCGCGGACGCCGATTGCGTGCTCGAGTCCTGCAAGGCCGCACGCATGGTCGAGGTCCCGGGACCGCACCGCAGTTGCATGGTCGGATTGAACTGCGGCAATGCCTCCCTCATCGCCTGGCCTGTGCTCCAAGCCGGACTCGATTGGTGCGTCGCGATCGACGACGAACGCGCCGAGGACGCGATGCGCCGCCTCGCCGCCGAAGGCATCGTGGCCGGCGAGACCGGGAGCGCTTCGGTCGCGGGCGCGTTCGGCACCGTGGCGCTCGGCGGCGGGCGCCCGGTCGGCCTCGACGCCGACGCCGACGTGTTGTTCATCGTCACCGAAGGCGCCACCGACCCCGCGAACTACGAACGCGTCGTCGGCCACGCCCCCGAAGCCTGACCCACCAGCGCCACCGCAGCGCGCGCGGCATTGCCCGGAGGTCTCGGTTCTCCGTCAATCGGCCCCGTCAATCGGCCCCGTCAATCGGCCCCGTCAATCGGCCCCGTCAATCGGCCCCGTCTATCGGCCCCGTCAATCGGCCCCGTCAATCGGCCCCGTCAATCGGCCCCGTCAACTGGCATCGAGGCCGTCGCCGAGCGCGTCCTCGTTGCTCACCGCGACCGACGCGTGTTCCTGCACGATCTTCCACGCGCCCGCCTCGCGGTGGAACACGACGGTGATCCGGAACGGGACCTCGCTCCCATCCGGGAGCACGAACACGCCTCGGTCTGCCGCCCAGCCGACGGTCCCCTCTTCGTAGGCGGCGATCTCGCCGCCACGGACCTTGATCCCTGCGCCGGCCTGCGCCTCGAGCATCGCGCGGATCGAGACCGCGTCCTCGTACCACTCGTCGGGATCGGTGCCGACGAACACCAGACCTTCGCGGCTCGACATCATCTCGGAAAGTGACGAACCGTCGCCGCGCGACACGGCGTCGTACAGGTGCTGCAGCGCCTCGGTGAGTTCGGTGGAACGTTGCATGGGATCTCCTCGCTCTCGGACCGGCCCCACGGCCGGCTCGGTCCATCGTGCGGGATCCGGTCACGGCGCGAGCGTCAGCGAAGCGTCAAGATTGGGACAATGACGGGCACGACGCCGCGACCGCACGACCGCCCGACGTGGGCCGAGGTGTCGCGGGCGTTGCGGTCCGCGCACGGATTGGCCCAGGAGGACTGGGCGGCGTGGCTCGAGGTGAGCCGCAAGACGGTCCAGCGCTGGGAGCGTGGCGATGCGGTCCCCGACAGCCGGGTCGAGGCTCGCTTGATCGAGTTCTGCACCGCCAAGGAGGTGTTCGCTCGGACCGCGCGCGGCGCGATCGATGTCGGCATCATCGACGAGACCGAACTGCGCGACGTGCTCGCCCAGTCACGCCTCGGCTCACAAGGCGCCGACCCGAGACGCCCGAACTTGTTCGGCCGCGCCGCGGACACGCGCAGACTGCATGACAGTCTCACCCGTCACCGGTTGGTAACCGTCGTCGGCGTGGGTGGCGTCGGCAAGACCTCGCTCGCGTTCGCAGTCGTCGCGCCCGACGTCCCGGTCGTACGCCTCGACACGCTTCAGGATCCCGAACTCGTGCTCGGCGCCGTCGCCGCGCAACTCGGCATCACCGAGCACGGCGGAGGCTCGCTTCGCGATCGGATGGTTGCCGTCATCGACAAGCGCCCGACAACGATCTTGCTCGACAACTTCGAACACGTCCTCGACGCCGCGCCTGTGGTCGCCGACCTCCTCGACTCGTGCGAGCAGGTGAGGTTCCTCGTCACGAGCCGCGCCCCGCTGCGCCTGGCCGACGAGTTCGTGCTCCGCCTCGATCCGCTGCCCACGTCTGCCGTCCACGCACCCGCGATCGAGATGTTCGTCTCACGGGCGCAGGCCGCCGACCCGACCGCGATGCGTACCGCCGAGGACCTCGATGCGGTTCGGCGGATCTGCGCCCGCCTCGACGGCCTCCCGCTCGCGCTCGAACTCGCGGCCGCGAGGCTCCGACACGTGTCGGTGTCCGACCTCGAGACCCGGCTCGGATCGGCTCAGGTGCTCGCCGACGCACCGCGCGACGCGACACCCCGCCACCGATCTCTGGAGCGGGCCCTTTCATGGAGTGTCGAACTTCTCACCGAGTCGCAGCGCGCGTTGTTCGGCGTGTTGAGCGTGTTCGTCGACGGTGCGACGCTGGCGACGCTCGAGGAGATCTGCGGCGACGAGGTCATCGACGACCTCGGCATCCTGGTGGACCACAGCCTTGTCGTGCGCGACTCTGGGCGCTACCGGATGTTGCAGGTGGTGCGCGAATACGCGGCGACGGCCGAGCCGGACGATGCCGATGCCCATGCGGGTGCCGAGGCTGCGCTCGCGCGCTGGGCACTCGGTTTCACGCAGCGCGAGGCGCTCCGCACTCGCGGTCCCGACCAGGCTGATGCGCTCGCCCGCATTCTCGCCGAGTACTCGAACCTGCGCAGGGCGCTGGAGCGGTTGATCGACGATCGCGACCCACGAGCACTCGATCTGGCACTTGCGCTGTGCCCGATCTGGGATGCTCGCTCGATGCTCCACGAAGCGCGTCGCAACCTCGAACTTGCTGCGGCGACACCGGGGAACGAGCCCATCATGGCGAACGCCGCTCGCGTCTGGGTGGGGTATTTCGCCGCGCATCAGGGCGATCTGTCGGTCGCGCAGCGGGTCGCACGCGACGCGTTCGAGTATTTCTCGGCCGCGGATGTCCACCTCGGTGTGGGCTACGCACGGATGGTGCTCGGGTTCGTCGCGGCGGAGCAGCACCGGCTCGACGACGCCGAACGCGAGTGGCGCTGCAGCATGGACTCGCTGCGTGCCGCGGGCGACGAGTGGGGCTTGATTCGGCCGCTCAACAACCTCGGTGAACTCGCGCGTGTGCGCGGCGACCTCGACGAAGCCCTCGCGCTCCACAACGAGGCGCTGCAGCGGTGTCGCGGTCTCGGCGAGGCAGGGTCGCTGCCGTCCATCCTGTGCGCGATCGCGCAGGCGCACCTCGACCGCGGTGACATCGGCCCAGCGCGACTGGCCGCGACCGAGGCACTCGACATCGCGCGTCGACTCGAAAACCGCGTGGGCGAGGCGAACGCGCTCGAGGCGCTCGGACGAGCCGACTACGAGAGCGGAGCCTTCGAGGACGCGATCGTCAATTGGGCACTCGCAGCAATCCGGCGCGAGCGCATCGGCCTGTGCGTCGAGCTGCGCGACCGCGACCGCCACGAACAACAACTTGCCGACGCCCGGGCACGCATCGGGATCGATCGCGCTGATCGCCTTTGGGAACACGCTGTCGCCCGCAGCCTTGACGACACGACACGGGCCGCGTCTTCGCGGTGATGCCCGATGGCCGCGGGCACTTCAGATCGCTTGAGCCACGAACAGTCGGCCCGGGAGGCCGATGTCGACACGCAGCAACTCGGTGTGCGCGTAGCCGGCCCGTTCGACCCGTTCGATCGCCTCGTCGTCGCTCAGGACCGGACCGCCGCTGCGCAGGGTGCGCAAGTCAGCGAGCGCCGAGGTGAGCGCGTCGGTGCCGCCGTAGCAGACCATTGCGATCGTTCCACCGTCGCGGGTCGCAGCGCGGCAGCGTCCGAGCCCGGCGTCGAAGACCGCGTCGGGGATGAACGGGGCCGCGAACCACACGAGGTCGTAGTGCGCCACGTCGTCGAGCGCGGCGACGTCCTGCAGCCTGACTTCGACTCGATCGTCGAGTCCTGCCGCCGCGATTTCGCCGCGGGCGAGCGCGAGCGATGGCTCCCAGACATCGATCCCCATCACGCGAGCCGCCGGGAAGACACGGGCGAGTTCGGTCGCGAGTGCACCGACCCCGACCCCGACGTCGAGGATGTCACCGCCCGCGGCGAGCCGCTTCGAGAGCACCTCGTTGCGCGACACGACCTGATCGCGCAGCACCGGCGCGAACGCGGCCGACGCGCGGCCTTGGGTGCGGAGCACCATCGGGTCGTCGAACTGCCAGCGGGTCGCACCGGCCGGGTTGGCGACGAACGCGGCGTCCTGCGCGATCATCGAACTCAGGAGCGAGCCCAGGCTGCCGGCGAGCGGCGAAGGCACCGCGTCGAGATCGACAACCGCCGCCGCGATCGAGTCGATGATCTGTCCCAGTTGGTCGGGCAACGTCTCGCCGCGCGCTCGAACGCCGAAGGCGATCGCGAGCGCTGACGCGGTGTCAACCGCGGCGATCATCCGATTCGCAACGCCGATCGCGTCGTCGCTCATGTCGGCCCCTTCGTCGATGCCCGTTCGCCGATGCCCGTTCGTCGTGGCCCGTTCGTCGTGGCTCCCAGTCTGGATCACCGGACGATAGAACTGCGACGTGTTCGTACGTGGTGGGACCGTCATCGATGTCGACGGTGACCGCCTCGCCGACGTGCGGATCGGGCCCGAAGGACGGATCGTCGAAGTCGGACCCGACCTCGACGCCGACGAGCATGACGAGGTCATCGAGGCGCGCGGTTGCCTCGTCGTACCTGGCGGCATCGACGCGCACACCCATCTGCACCTCCCCGTCGGGTCGGTGAGGGTCAGTGACGACTTCGACAGCGGCACGCGGGCGGCGGCGATCGGCGGGACGACGACGATCATCGACTACGTCACGGCCTACCGGGGCGAAGATCCGATGGGAGCGCTACGCACGTGGCGGTCGTGGGCCGAACCCTCCGTGATCGACTACGGGCTCCACATGACCTTCACCGAGCCGGTACCCGAGCGCGCCGTGGCGAACTGCGTCGAGGCCGGGGTGACGAGCATCAAGCTCTACATGGCGTACCCCGAACTGCTCCAAGTCGACGACGACACGATTCGTCGGATCCTGACCCATTCGGTGAAGCACGGTGCGCTCGTCACGTTGCACGCCGAGAACGGTGGCGCGATCGAACAGTTGCGGCGCGCGGCGCTCGCCGCCGGTCGCAGCGGCGTGTTCGAACACGCGGCGACTCGACCGGCGCTGCTCGAGGCCGAGGCGACACGCCGCGCCGCGCACATGGCCGAGGCGACGGGCGCGCCCGTCTACATCGTGCACCTGTCGAGCGCGCCCGCGCTCGCGAGCGTCCGCGCGGCACAAGAACACGGCGTTGCGATGCTCGCCGAAACCTGCCCGCAGTACCTCCATCTCGACGCGTCCGCGCTCGCTCACGAGGGCGGCGAGCACTTCGTGTGCACGCCGCCGCTGCGTGACCCGTGGCACCACGACGAGTTGTGGCACGGCATGGCGAGCGGTTGGATCCACACCGTCGCCACCGATCACTGCCCGTTCTGGATGCACGACCGCACCACAGGCATGCGCGGTCGTGACCACTTCGCCGACTTCACGGAGATCCCGGGTGGCCTCCCCGGCATCGAGACGCGTCTCGCCCTCGTGTGGGACGGGGTGCGCGCCGGTCACATCACCCGGAGCGACTGGGTGAGGCTGTGCGCCGAGGCACCCGCCAAGCTGTTCGGGCTGTGGCCCGCGAAGGGCAACCTGCGCGCCGGCGCCGACGCCGATCTCGTCGTGTGGGATCCGAACCGCCATCAATCGCTCGACGCCGCGGCGCTCCACATGCGCGTCGATCACAGCCCCTACGAGGGGCAGATCGTGTCGGGATGGCCGGCGATCGTCGTCGCCCGAGGCCGGGTCGTCGCACGCGCTGGCACCTTCGTCGGTGAACCCGCGACCGGCCGCTACCTGTCGCGCGGCGCCCCTCTCATCGAATCCGGCGCCTGAGCGCGCCAGGCCGTCGCGTCGCTGAATCGGAGTTCGTTCACTCGGCATCGGGTTGGCGCGGCACATCGAAGTCGTCCGGCACGTCCGAGTCATCCGGCACGTCCGAGTCGTCCGGCACGTCCGGCACGTCCGAGTTGTCCGGGCCGGGGCGGCGCCGGAAGACGAACCAGTACACCAAGCCGACGAGCAGGCTGCCGCCGACGATGTTGCCGATCGTCACCGGCACGAGGTTGCCGAACACCATGTCCGACGGCACCACGTGGGTCAGCGTGCGCTCGTCGAGCGGCGTCGCGGGCCACGTCGTGTCGTGGCGGACGAGCAGCGCCAACGGGAGGAAGAACATGTTGGCGATGCTGTGTTCGAACCCCGCTGCAACGAATGCGCTCACCGGGAACACGATGGCGAGCACCTTGTCCGTGACACTTCGCGCCGCGAAACACAGCCAGACCGCGATGCACACGAGCACATTCGCGAGGATGCCGAGGACAACGGCGCGCCCGAACGCCACCGATCCCTTCGCTTCTGCGATTTCGAGGACGCGTCGTGCGACCTGCCCGTCGCGTTGAGTGTGTTCGCCCGACCAGAACACGAGCAGTGCAGTACCCGCAGCACCGACAAAATTGCCGGCATACACGACCGCCCAGGCGCGCAGGAGCGCGCGCGTCCCGATCCGTCGGCTCGCGTAGGCCATCACCAGCAGCGTGTTCCCGGTGAACAACTCGGCCCCGGCCACCACGACGAGCACAAGACCGAGCGAGAAGACCACACCGCCGAGCAGCCGGGCAACGCCCGGCGCGATCCCTCCTCCCGCGGTGACCACGATCGAGTAGTTCGCCCCCAACCCGATGAACGCGCCCGCAAGTACGGCAAGCGCCGCCATCTTCGGTAGCGGCAGGTTGGCCTTGACGACGCCGACCGCCTCGGCCCGCTCGGCGACCTCGGCGGGCATGAGCGCGTCGAAACTCCCCATGCTGGCATCGCGCTCGTCGCACCAGCCGCGCGCCAGGCCGGAATCGCCCCATCGAGCGGGACCATCGACCCCTCCCCGATCCGGTCGGTGGCCGCGTCATGTCCGTGCAGGCGCACGGTCGGTCGCACCGCCGCGGTCGCGCCGGGCAGAATCGAGCCATGTCCCGGCCCGGGATCGACCTCACTCCCATCCTCGAGGATCCGGCGTTCTACGCCGGCGATCCGTTTCCCCACTACGCCCGGCTCCGTTCCGAGGCACCGATGGCATGGCATGACGCGCACGGTTACTGGGTTGCGAGCCGTCACGCCGAGGTGATGGAGGTGTCACGCGACCCGGCGCGCTTCTGCTCGGCGAAGGGAATCTTGTCGTTCGAGATCGGCGTCGATTACCCCACGCCGCCGACGATGATGCACACCGATCCGCCAGATCACACGCGCTACCGCACGCTCGTATCACCGGGGTTTCGGCCGTCGATCATCAAGGCGTTCGAACCCGTCGTGCGGCGCCGAGTCGCCGATCTGCTCGATCAGGTTGCGCCGGGCGACCCGATCGACTTCACCGGCGCCGTGGCGATCCCACTGGCGTTGCGCATTATCGCCGACTTCCTCGGCATTCCCGACGAGAAGGCCGACCGGTTCTTCGATTGGTCCGAGGCATCGATCCCGGGCGCGAACGACTGGAGCGACGAATACCGTGCGGTACTTCAGGCGGAGATGCAGGCCTATCTGCTCGAGCTGACGTTGAGCCGCCGCGGCGAGCGCGGCGCCGACATCACCTCGGTGCTCGCGAACAGTGTCGTCGACGGCGAAGGGTTGCGCGACGACGAGATCGTGATGTTCCAGAACCAACTGCTCGTCGCCGGGAACGAGACGACGCGCAACACGATGTCCGCAGGCGTGTGGGAACTCGCGAACCGACCCGACGAGTGGGCTCGCCTACGTGCGCATCCGGAGTTGACGCCGACTGCCGTCGAGGAGTTCTTGCGGTGGGCGACCGCGGTGATCGCGTTCATGCGCACCGCCACCGCGGACACCGATCTGGGCGGCGTGACGGTCGCCGCGGGTGAGCCCGTGGTGATGCTCTACGCTTCGGCCAATCGCGACGAGTCCGTGTTCGGTCCGACCGCGGCGACGTTCGACCTCGGGCGCGACCCCAACCCGCACGTCGCGTTCGGGTTCGGGCACCATTTCTGCATCGGCGCCGCGCTCGCGCGCCTCGAGATCCGAGCGCTACTCGAAGAGATGGTGGTGCGCTACACGACGATCGAACCGGCCGGCGACCTCGTTCGCACCAGCTCCGCAATCATCGCCGGCGTCGTCTCGACCCCCGTGAGGCTGATCGCATGAAGCTCAACTGGCGCAAGACCCAACTGCACGGGCTGCTCCCCGATCCCGAACCGCGTTCCATCCGGCACACGATCATCTCCGTCGATGACCACCTCGTCGAACCGCCGCACCTGTTCGAGGGCCGGCTCCCACGCCACCTCCAGGACCGCGCGCCGCACGTCGTCGAGACGGACGAGGGGCACGAAGTCTGGGAATTCGACGGACAGATCTACTTCCAGGTCGGGTTGAACGCCGTCGTCGGCCGGCCGCGCGAAGACTGGCTCGTGGAACCGACGCGATTCGACGAAATGCGCGCCGGTTGTTACGACATCGATGCCCGGATCAAGGATCAGGACATCAACGGCGTATGGGCGTCGCTCAACTTCCCGTCACAGATCACCGGCTTCTGCGGCCGCGTGTATTCCCAGTGCGCCGATGCAGAACTCGGCATCGCAACGACGCGGGCGTTCAACGACTGGTTCTACGACGAGTGGTGGCAGCCCCACCCGCAGCGATCGGTCCCGAGCGCGATCACCTACCTCGGTGATGCTGACGAGGGCGCGCGCGAGATTTACCGCAACGCCGAGCGCGGGTTCGTCGCGGTGACGCTTCCGGAACAGCCACACCGGGTCGGGATGGAACCGATCTTCTCGTCATGGTGGGAGCCGATCATCCGCGCGTGTGCCGAGACCGACACGGTCATCTGCCTGCATGTCGGCTCGACCGGCGTAGTCGACATGCCACCCGGATCACCGATGGTGCCGCTCGGCGCCACGTTGTTCGGGCAACTCTCGCTCGGCGCGTGTGCCGAGTGGCTCTGGTCCGGTTGGGCGGTGCGCTACCCAGACTTGAAGATCGCCATGAGCGAGGGGGGCATCGGGTGGGTCGCGATGCTCCACGACCGGCTCGAGAACATCGTCGATCGCTCCGGCTACGGCAGCTACTTCCCCGGCAACCTGCGCCCGGCCCAGGTGCTGCTGCGCAACTTCTGGTTCTGCACCATCGACGACCCCTCGACGCTTGTCACGCGTCACACGATCGGGGTCGATCACATCATGTTCGAGACCGACTACCCCCACGGCGACGGCACCTGGCCCGACAGCCAGCGCGTGTTCGACGACGTCTTCGGGTCACTCCCCGCAGACGAAGTCGCCAAGATCAGCCACGAGAACGCGGCGACCCTCTTCCGACACCCCCTCCCACCCACACGAGACTTCAGGAGCGTCGAGAGGTTGCCTGCCGGTTGACGGCTCGACCCACCGGGAGGTCGAGGAGGGTGGCGGTCTCGGCGCAGGTCGCGGAGCGGCGGCCGCAGGCTTCGCACAACGCGACTGCCTCGGCCAGCAGAACTTCGTTGCTCGGTGTGCGGTCGGCGCCGAGATCCTCGAGCCCGATGTGCAGGTGACCGCCGCGCTCGAGCACCTGGCGGGCGAAGCCGGTGTCGGCTGTCAGGTCACCGCCGATGATCGCGGCCGACCACGGGTAGGGCAGGCCGTCGAGCAACTCGAGGTAGGCGTCGAGCGCGGTCGGCGTCGGAGGGAGCCCGAACGGTGTGCCGTGGCCGAAGTAGCCACGCTCGCCACCGAAGTAGAGCTTCACCATCGCGCCCTGGGGGATGCGCCCGGCATCGTGCCAGACACGGATCGCCCGCAGGAATCCTGGTTCGAAGATCGCGAACTGCGGGCCCAACCCGAGACGCGCGTTGAGGTCGAGTTGGTAGCCGACGTCGGCGTGCGAGTTCGCGTACACAAACGCACCAGCGGGCGCGCCGCCGTCGTCCTTCCAGCCGAGGTTCACCGACCCTGGGTCGCACAGTCCGACACGCAGTACGCCCGCCGCGCACAGCGGTTCGAGGTGCGCGTACATGTCGGCGACCGAACCCCCGCCGTTGACCGTCGGGTAGAGCAGTGCATCTGGCCGTACGGCGAGCACCGGCGCCCACCCTTCGAGGTAGCGCGCCGCCGCGGCCGGGCCGTCGACGCCGAACTGGTCGATGTGGTTGTGCACGATCGACGCGCCACCCTCGAAACACGACAACGCACACGCGGCGATCTCCTCGGGCTCGATCGGCACGTTGGGGTTCCGGTCCTTGCGCGTCACTCCGTTGACCGCGACCTCGATGATCGCCGGATCCATGTCAGGCTCCCTCAGTGGCACAACGTGATTGACGCGGCCCGGGCCGCGAAGGCGTCCAAGCCGGCGCGGGTTGCGACCTCGCGCGTTGAGTCTGCACGGGAAGGGCCGCGTTCACGGCCAGAGCGGCTGATCGATCGTGAAGCCGACCGGTGTCCCCCATCGGTTTCGGTGCGCGACCTCGTGCGCGGGCCGGCGCGCAGCGACGCCCCACTTACCCGTCGGGTAACCGAACGGCACGCATCCTGCGAAGTTCCATCCCTCGTCATTGGGGACACCGAGGATGTCGAACACCTTGTCGAGTTGGAAGAGCATGACGCTCGTAAGCGTCGCGCCCACCCCTTCGGCACGCGCCGCGAGCATCGCCGACCAGATCGCCGGGTAGATGGAGCCGCCGCTCGGATCGAACTGCGCGAACGCGAACATGAGCAAGGGGTAGCGCTCGAAGTTGTCGGCCATGTACTGCGCCGAACGTTGGATGCGCAGCATTTGCTGGCTCTCAGGATCGTCGGGGGTGGCGAGCGCGGCGTCGATGCGGTCCTTGTAGAAGCCCACCCACAGGTCGGAGAGGCATTGCCGGTAGATCGGGGCGAGTTGGCCACGGACGGCGGGATCGTCGACGAACAGGAACTGCCAGTTCTGCGCGTTGCCTCCCGACGGCGCGCGTACCGCCGCGTCGAGGATCCGCCGCTGCACTTCAATCGGGATCGGATCGTCGCTGATCCTGCGCATGGCGCGGGTGGTGTAGAGCGCTTCACGAATGTCCACGAGTCAGTGCTCCTGTTCGGTCGGCTTGTTGGTCGACTTCATGCTTTCGAGCGCGTTCGCCATGAACGCGCGTACCGATCGTTGGTGCCCGGCGAGCGCCTGCAGGTCCGAACCGGCCCGAATCGCGGCACGCACGCCCATGATGTCCATGGCGCGGTGCACCGAGCGCTTGTTGATCTGCTGGAGATCCGGCGCGACCCTGGCAACCCGCGTGGCGATCGCGAGCACCTCGTCTTCGAGGACTTCGGCCAGGTAGGCGCGGTTCACGAGTCCGATGCGGGCGGCTTCGTCGCCGCTCACCGAGTCGCCGGTCAGGAGCAGTTCCATGGCGTGTCGGATCCCGACGAAGTACGGATGGAACTGCATGTCGGGCGGCGAGATGATCTTCGTGACCGGATAGCCGATCTGCGCGTCGGCCGCAACGTAGGCGAGGTCGCACGCGGCCATGAGTTCGGTGCCGCCCGCGAGCGCGTAGCCGTGCACCTGCGCGATCACCGGCTTGGCGAGATCCCACAACCCGAACCAGCCGTCGCTGACGTGACGGCTCCATTTGCCGTCGCCGTCCGATGACCAGAACGGCTTGTCGTCCCAGAGCGACGAACCCAAGTCGTAGCCCGACGAGAAGCACGGCCCGGCGCCGCGAATGATCGTGACTCGCACTTCGGGGTCGTCGTCGTGCGCGTGCAACGCATCGAAGAGTTCGCGGCGCAACGTCCCGTTGATCGCATTGCGCTTCTCGGGCCGGTCGAGGGTGATGCGGGCGACGTGCTCTGCAGGGGCATCGACGACGATGGTCTCGCTCACCGGACCTCCGCGAGTTCGGCAACGAGTTCGAGCGCGTCGGGCTGCTGAGCGCGCACGACAATCGTCGTGACGTCGCACTCGGCCCACGGCTTCCAGCGCTCACGCACTCTCGCCGCAGTGCCGTACAGGCCGCCGCTGTCGATGAAGTCGTCGGGCACGGCGGCGGTTGCCTCGTCGTGCCTGCCTGCGAGGAACAGTTCTTGGATGCGCGCCGCGGCCTCGGGGAAACCGACACGCGCCATCGACTGGTTGTGGAAGTTCATCTGCGGGTGGCCCATCCCGCCGACGTACATCGCGATGCGTGGCTTCGCCGCGTCGAACGCGGACCGCAGATCGTCGGTCAGATGCACCGTGAGGCTCGGTGCCCGCTCGAAGTCGGCCCAGCCGCGACCATCGCTGCGGCGAGCGAGGCCAGCCTCGAGCTGTGGCCTGATTTCGGAGTCCATCATCTCGGGACGGAAGCCCATCGGGATCCACCCGTCGGCGATCTCGGCTGCGAGTTCGACCATCTGCGGTCCGCCCGCGGCGATCCAGATCGGCAGGTCACTCGTGTGCAGGATCGATCGCAGCGGTTTGCCCATCCCCGTCGCGTCGTCACCGTCGTACGGCACCGAGATCGCCTTGCCCTCGTGGGTGACCGGACCCCCGCGGCGCCACACCTGCCGGCAGATCGCCACGGTGTCTCGCAGTCGTGTCAGCGGATGGATCCAAGGCTGGCCGTACCAACCTTCGACGACCTGCGGACCCGACAAGCCGAGGCCGACGATGACCCGGTCGCCGCCGGCGAGTGCGTCGAGCGTCGCCATTGCCATCGCCGTCGCGGTGGGTGTACGCGCGGAGATCTGGACGATGCCGGTCGCCAACTTGATCCGCTCGGTCTGCGCCGCGATGTAGGCGAGCGGCGTGATCGCGTCGGAGCCGTAGGCCTCGGCCGTCCACAGGGAGTCGTACCCGAGCGACTCCGCCTGGCGGATCGTGTCGATCGGAACCCGCAGCCTCTTCCCCGCCCACAGATCGAGACCGATCCCGAGCTTCACCGCGTCACGCTCCGCTCGACTCGCCCTCTCCGCTCAATGCTGCCGCGCTCTCGTGACCCACCGTGTTTCACTGCGCACCTCACGCTCTCGCCGCCGACCCTACGGCCGACAGGCCACGCCGCGCTAGTGACGCACGGGCGCGCCTCGCCGCGACGGCGTGCGCGCCTCGATGCGGTAGGCGCAGCGGGTGTCGCCACTCAGGAGGTGCGCGGTCCGTTCGACGCGAACGTCGTCGCCGAGCGCGGCGCGGAACAGTTCGAGCTCCCCGCGGCACAACCCCTGACACTCGGTGGCAGCCGCACATACCGGGCAATGGTGCTCGGTGAGCAACACGGCGTTGCCGTCGCGCGTGACCTCGGCCATGTAACCCTCGGTGCTGCGCTGGCGCGCCAATGCATCGACGCGACGGCGGATCGGCGCATCGGGAGGGATCGTGGCTCGGTAGTGCGTGAGCTGTGCACGCATCCGCTCCTCGATCACGCGTTCGAGCCCATCGTCGCCGACCGCGGCTCGGATCGCGCCGATCAATTCGACGGTGAGGTCGTCGTGGCGATCGGGGAACAGTTCGATTGCGATCGCCGTGAGACGCCAGCGCCGCGCTGGCCGCCCTCGACCTGCGACCGGTCCCGGACTGCATTCGACCAGACCTGCGTCACCGAGTGACTCGAGATGCTGGCGGACCGCAGTCTCGGTGAGTCGCAACGCCGCGGCGAGTTCGGGAACCGTCGACGCGTCGACGCGCTTCAAGCGGTCGAGCACTCGTCGCTTGGCGTCGGTGAGAGATATTTTCGCAAGCATATACTTGACAATATAGCGAGTGCGGCCGAACATGACGACATGACGTTGCTCACCACCGATCGGGTGCTCGCGGGAACCCTCACCGAACTCAAGGCGCAGGGCAGGTTGCTGACGAAGGTCGGCGCGATGCCGGTCGTCGTCTTCTGGGCCGACGATCGCGCCTACGCCATCGAGGACCGCTGCCCGCACATGGGTTTCCCGCTCCACCGAGGAAGCGTCGAAGCAGGCCTCGTCACGTGCCACTGGCACCACGCCCGCTTCGACCTCGTCTCGGGCTGCACCCTCGACCTGTGGGCGGACGACGCCCACGGGTTCGTCGCCGAGATCGACGGTGACGACGTCTACGTCCATGCCCGCGACGTCACTGGCGACCTCGACCGAGTCCGCCAGCGGCTCCGCGAGGGTATGGAAGACAACCTGACGCTCGTCATCGCGAAGAACGTCCTCGCAATGCTCGAGTCCGGTGCCGCGCCCGCGGAGATCGTGCGCACCGCGGCCGAATTCGGCTGCCGCAACCGCGCGGGCGGCTGGGGCGCCGGGATGACCGTGCTCGTGGCAATGGCGAACGTGCTCCCGCACCTGGCGCCCGATGACCAGGCGACCGCGCTCGTGCACGCGCTTCGATTCGTCGCCGACGACAGCGCCGGGCACCCGCCGCGGTTCCCGGTATCGCCGCTGCGCACGACCGAGCTCGACGCGGGTCGGCTCGACGACTGGTACCGGCGCATGATCGAGACGCGATCCCCCGACGGCGCCGAACGCGCGCTGCAGACCCTGATCCGTCAGGGCGATCAGCGCGCGGGCGAGATCACGATGATGGCCGCCGTCACGGACCACGTCTTCATCGACGTAGGCCACACGCTCGACTTCACGAACAAGGCCCACGAGGCGCTCGACCACCTCGGTCCCGACGCCGCTCGTCTCGTGTTGCCGACGCTCGTCGCCCAGACGGCGAGCGCCGACCGCAGCGAGGAACACAGCGAATGGCAGTACCCGCACGACCTCGTCACGCTCGCCCGTTCGACGATCGCGGCGCTGCCCGAGGCGCTCGCGTCGGGCGAGTCGGCGCGGGGCGCGGCGGCACTGGACCTGGGAGCTGCCGCGTGGCGATTCCTCGAGGACGACCCCGATGCCGTGGCGGGCGCGCTGCTCGACACAATCCGCGCCGGTGCGACGCCCGACGAACTCGGTCAGGCGATTGCGCTCGCCGCTGCGCTGCGCCTCGTCCGGTTCCACGTGCAGAACGAGCACGGCGACTGGAACACCGTGCACCACACCTTCACGACGGCGCATGCGCTCCACCGCTCGCTCCGGCGCGCACCGTCGACGACGTCACTTCGCGGCGCGGTGCACCAGGTGTTGCGGATCTATCTCGACCGCTTCTTGAACATCCCTGCGGCGCGACTGCCGCACGCCGACCACGGATCGCTTGCCGAACTCGGCGAGTGCTTCGACGCGCAGGGCGAGGTCGATCGCGCCGGCAACCTCGCGTGGGGCTTCCTGCGCGGTGGTGGGGACCGAGCTGAGTTGATCGCGATGCTCGGCCATCACCTGCTCGCCGAGGACACCGACTTCCACTGGTACCAGTCGTACGAGGCGGCCGTGCGCCACGCAGGCGCGTGGCCCGAGGGATCGGAGCAGAGCGCGCTGACGCTCGTCGGATTCACGCGGTTTCTGGCCGCGCACACGCCGACGCGACGCGAACTCCCGAACGTGCTACGTATCACTCGCAGGCTCCGCCGCGGCGAGACGCTGTTCGAAGAAACGTGACCGGCGGACGCGACCGCGCCGCTCGAAGGGATCGCCACCGCGCTCGGACACGCCGCGCCGTACGCTGGACGGTCAGACACCGGCCCCCGTAGCTCAGTTGGAGAGAGCAGGTCCCTTCTAAGGACGAGGTCGCAGGTTCGAGTCCTGCCGGGGGTGCAACACAACACGCCGGGGTGCAACCTCGCGCACCACGCAGGGTCTTGGCGCGCCACGGTGACCCTTGTACCGGACGCAGAATCGTCAGAGCGACCGCGATGCTCAATAGATCGCGTCGAGGTGCGCGCGGCCGCGCTCGATGGTGATGAGGCACGCGACCTCGCCTGCGCCGACCGTGTCGACGACCACCTGGAACCGGGCGCAGCGTTGCCTGGCCGCGCGGTCCCACCAACGCACGTCGTGCAACCACGGACCGCACCACCCGCGCACCGGCCCACCACCATCGGGGAGTTCGCGGCAGCGCACCACGGCCGGGGCGGTGAGCACGTCGCCACGGCCGTTCACCCGCACGGGAGCGCCCGAAGCGTCGAGGAACTCCGCGGCGATCGGCGCGACGAACACCCGGCTGGGCGCGGGTGCGGGGATCTGGCCCGGCCACGCCGCGACCTCGCCGCCGACCTGCAAGGGCCGAACCGGCTCGCGCGGCTCGCCCCAGGGCACGAACCGAATCCGCTCTGCCGGTGTCCGACCACCCTGCACCACACAGGTCCCCACCGCTGCGTACCCGAGCATCCCCTGGATACGCCCGAGCACCCGATCGGCACGCTCAGCTGCCGCAGCGTCACCGCCCCAGAATCCGAGTTGACGACCGCTGTCTGCGATCACCGCCTCGGGCACGAGTCGGAGAAGTACCAACCCACCTGTCGTCGTGTCGATCCCGCCCCGGCCGAACCCCTGGCCGCTCCCGGTGTCGAGGCAGCCGGCGTCGGCGAGCGCGGACAGGTCTTGGAGCGCACGGGTGTCACCGTCGGCGACGCGGGTGATCGGTGCATTGGCGGCGAGCCAGCCGTCGAGTTGCCAGCGCACCCGCTCGGCGAGCGCCGCGGGCGTGAGCGCACCTTCGTGGCGCCAGACCCGCACGAGCCGTTCGCCGTGTTCGGTCTCGGCTTCGACCCTGACCCGGGTACAGCCAAGGCCCCGTTCGGCGAGCCGGGCGAGCAGCCGGTCCGCGAGCCCCTTGGCTGCGAACGCCGCGGTATCGACCCGCGCCGCGGGCGGATCGAGTTCGATGCTCTCGACGAGGTCGGGGGGCGGGACGGAGAGATCGGCCGGCGTCGGATCGAACCCGCGTGCCATCCCGTGACGCAGCTGGCCGTCGCTGCCGAAACGGGCGAGGACATCGGCCGCTGGCAGGTTGGCGAAGTCGCCGAGCGTCAGCAGACCCAACCGTACGAGCAGTTCGGCGAGTCGTTCGTCGCCGAGAGCGGCAACGGGGAACGGTGCGAGGAACTCTCCGGAACCACCGGGAGCGACGACCAGGATCCGCGACCGCTCCCGACCGGCAGCGCGCGCCGCGAGCCGTGCTGCATAGCGGCCGTCGGCGATCCCGACCCGTACCTGTTGTTCGTCGGGCCTGAGCAGTGGGCCGACCACGGCATGGATCTCGGCCGCGAGCCGCGCGTCTCCCCCGAAGTAGCGGGCGGGTCCGCGGGTGGGGAACGACAGCACGCCCGGTTCGGCAACCTCGAGCCGTGGTGTGATCGCCTCGACAGCGCGGGCGATCTGCTCGAACTCGCGCGCCTCGGCCGAGGGGTCGGCGTCGACGACAACCAATCCGGCGGACCTCGCCTCGGCTTCGCGCCGTCGCATCCCCACCATCACCCCGTCGGCGCGCGCGAGCGGCGATGCGGCACGCACGACCTCGCGCGGACCGCTGCGTTCGCGCACCATGAAGGGCCGGTCGCGCAACTCGGGACGCGCGCGGTACGCGCCGAGCACGGCCCAATCAGCAATCCGCACACAACAGGTGCGCGGGGCGCGCTCGTCGGGCCGGACCCTGGTCAATACCCGCTCACCCTGCGCGCTCGAAGAGGTCGACGCACGCTCGGCGCGGAGCACCCTTGCCGTCGACGACAACATGGACATCGCAACTGCGCAGCAATCCTTCGCCGGGTTCGAGACCGTGCCACACGCCCCGCCCGGCGCGGATGCGAAGCGCGGCGTCGACCGGCCATGACCCACCGGTGACGACAAGCATGGCCTGACGTTCGCGCGCACGTGCCAGCAGGCGGCGCGCGTCCGCGGGACGCGCGTACGCGGGTACGGGTGCGACCACCATGGTCATCCCCTCGAGCAGAGCGCCGACGACCACCGCCCAGCGTTCGCGGGGCACAGCGCGTACCAGTGCGCAACGTTCGAGGTCGACTCCGGCTTCGAGTGCGGCCAACCCGGCGAAGTCAGCGGGTCCATCGCGCGATTCGACGATCGCAGCCCATTCACCCGATCGGGTCACGGCGGCGAGCAGGGCAAGCTGCAGCGCCGATCGCTGCGCTCCATGGAGGTGGATCACCGACCCTCGGCGTAGACACCCCCCTGGGAGCAATTCGCCGAGCGCACCACCCACCATGAGCGCGCGTTCGTGGGCGCGCACCACCGGTGCAATCGCACCTCCGGTAGCACGCAACCGCGCCCGACTCTCGGCGTCTCGGCGCGGCAGCACTGGATCGACGGGATCGACCGGATCGACCGGATACGCGGGGGCAGACGCGCGGCTCACCCCGTCATGCTACCGAACACCTGTTCGGGAGTTCAAGCGCGCGGTTACTGGACGGGCGAGGCCTTGTACGGCAGGCCGCGGGCCTCGAACGACCAACCCGCGTCGTCGCCGTAGTAGTTGAAGAGGTGCTCGAGGGCGTGACAGATCGCCGCGTCGAGGTTCGCCCAGCACTCTGCGGGGGCTTCGACACTGACGACGCTCGAATACACCGTGACCGACGTGGCGCCGAGGTCGAACAGACGCCTCGCCGCGACATCGGGCGGGCGCTGCGCCGAGTCGGGCGGGCGAACTCGATAGCGCTCGATGTCCATGCCGGTGAGCGAGCGGTTCAACTCGAAGAACCGGACGTCGGGGCGACTGCCCGGCCGCGAGGTGACGGTGATCGACTGACCCATGGCAAGCGAGCGTAGGTGGCGCCACCTCGACGACGCGGTACCGGCCGTCCCCGACCCCAGCCGGGCCGAGACACCAGACACCTGACACCAGGGCACCATCGGGCGATACACCAACCGGTCCCGGCGCGCCCGTAGCCTCGTGATCGACGTGACCGACGACGCCACGACCGATCCGCAGCGCCGCCTCGCGCCGGCGCTGACCGCCGGCATGCCCCGCTGGGTCCCCAGAGCGATCCTGCTGTTCTGGGCAGGTTTCGCGCTCTTGTGGGTGCTCGAAGGCGTGCTCCACTCGCTGCGCGGTTTCTTCGTGACGATCCTCGTCTCGTTGTTCTTGTCGTTCGCGATCGAACCGGCGGTGAACTGGCTCGCGCAGCGCGGCTGGCGCCGTGGAGCCGCGACCGGCCTCGTGTTCCTCGCCTTGCTCGCGGCAACGTCGGTCTTCGTGTTCGCGATCGGTTCGCTCGTCGTGAACCAGGTCCAGGATTTCCGCGACCAAGCGCCCCGCTACCTCGACGACCTGGAAAGCTCGATCAACCGGCGCTTCGCCACCGAGGTCGACTTCGACGAACTCGCCGACAAGATCCAGGAGAGCGACACAATCGATCGCCTGGCCAACGAAGCACTGCAGTTCGGCCTGTCTGCGCTCGCCGTCGTGTTCCAGTTCCTGACGATCGGGTTGTTCACCTTCTACCTCGTCGCCGACGGTCCCCGCTTGCGCCGCGCGATCTGTTCGCGCATGCCACCCGATCGCCAGGCGCAGGTCCTGCGAGGCTGGGAGCTCGCGATCGAAAAGACCGGTGGCTACCTGTACTCGCGGGTGCTGCTCGCGCTCATCTCCTCGACCGCGCACTGGATCGCCCTCACGATCATCGGCGTCCCTTACCCGCTGGCACTCGCGGTCTGGATCGGTATCGTCAGCCAGTTCGTGCCCGTTGTCGGCACCTACCTCGCCGGCATCCTCGCGGTCGGCATTGCCGCGCTCGACGACCCCGTCGACGCCGTGTTCGTCCTCGTCGTCGTGGTCGTGTACCAACAGGTCGAGAACTACGTGCTCGCGCCGCGCGTCACCGCGCACACCTTGTCGCTGCACCCCGCAGTCGCGTTCGCGGGAGTCATCATCGGCGCCGCGCTCCTCGGCCCGGTAGGCGCGCTGCTCGCGCTGCCGATGGCCGCGGTGCTCCAGGCGTTCGTCTCGAGCTTCGGTGACCGCCACGACGTGATCGAGTCGGAACTCCTCGCCGAACCGCAGGAACGACCGACGTACCGCAGCTTCCGCCTGACCCGCCGCAATCGCTAACGCGAGCACGGCCGCGAACTCCGCTCAGTAGTCGAACAGGCGCGGGGCGCGTTCGTAGCGCAGGTGCTGCCAGGGAAGGCGATCCATGAAGATCCAGCTGCGCCGGTGGATCGAGCACGGCCCGTACGCGGCAAGCGCGAGCTTGTGTGCCGGGGCCGGGTACCCGCGGTTGGAGTCGAACTCGTAGTGCGGGAAGTGCTCGGCCTCGGCAGCCATGAGCGCGTCGCGGGTCACCTTGGCAATCACCGACGCCGCCGCGACCGACAGCACCGTCATGTCGCCCTTGACGACGGTCGAGCAGCGCGCGCCGAGCGCGAGGTAGTCGTGATTGCCGTCGAGGATTACTCGGTCGGGCGCGTACCCCTGGGCACGCACCTGCGCGAGTGCCCGTTCGCCGGCGTGGCGCAATGCCGCCGTCATCCCCAACTCGTCGCACTCCTGGTGGCTTGCATGTCCGATGCCGATCGCGAGCGCCCAGGCGCGGATCTTGCCCGCGACCCGTTCGCGCTCGTCGGGCGTCAGCAGTTTGGAGTCGCGCACACCGGCGAGGTGTTTGTCGGGCGCGGCGAGCGCGCACACCGTGACCGGACCCGCCCACGACCCCCGGCCCACTTCGTCGATGCCGACGATGACGTCCTCGCCCTCGCGCCAGAACTTGCGTTCGAGCCTGAGCGTCGGCCCGCGACTCACACCCACCACATCTTCCGGCGCCGTTCCTCGCGCACGTCGTCGACCTCGAAGGTAACCGGGAGCACCGCACCGTCAGAGCGCCGGCGGATCCGCAACTTGTCGGACTCCTCGACGATCTCAGCGATCTCGAAGCCGCGCGACCAACCCTGATCGAAGCTGTTGCGGACCTCGACGTGGGTGCCCGGTTTCACGCCCGTCACCGCTCGACCCGCGTTACTGCCGCAGGATCGCGATGAGATCCTCGACCGGGATCGCCTGGAGGGTGGTCGTGCGCATCGTGCCGCGCGCCGCAAGCATGATCGCGGCGCGCGCCATCGCCTGTTCGTCGGGCGCTTCGATGATGTTCAAGAAGTCGTACTGGCCAAGCAGCGCGTATTGCACCACGACCTTGAGTCCCGTCGCCTCGACCTCGGCCCGCACCGCGTTGATACGGTCGGGATTCTGACGCAGGGTCTCCCAGCCGTCGGGGCCGAGATTGGTGAGCATCGCGTAGGTCGGCACAGGACCGAACTGTAACCGGGGCCATCACCAGTGCCAGTACCCGTCGGCGCCCGTGTCACACTGGCCCAATGGTCGACGACTCAGGGGCAGGTACGGCCGGTCGGCAACGCTTCGTGCTCGCGTCCGCTGATCTGCCAGCGGATGTGGTCGTGACCGTGATCGTCGAGGGCGACGATGCAGTCGTCTGGCGCCGCCCTGACGGCAACATCGGCGCAGTCGCGCGCACCTGCCCGCACCTCGACTGGGACCTCGCCGAAGCGTGTCCCGCAGGCGACGAACTCGTATGCCGGGGCCACGGTTGGTCGATCGACGGCGACGGAACCGCGTTCAAACGCAACGAGTTCGGGCGGATCGACCCCAAGGGCACGACCCGAGCCTGGCGTCTGGTCGAGCGCGACGACGCCATCTGGCTGAGCGACGTCACCTGACCCCGACGCGCGAGCCGCGAGCCGCGCGTACCGACCCCGCGGCGAGCGCCCGCTCGACCGCGAACTTGGCGCGGGCGTCGAGCTTCGACCCGCGCCGATCGCTCAATTCGAACACGTCGTCGATCTGGTCGTCAGACGAGGCGATCACCGCGCGGTGCACACTGACCCGTGCCGCGGCGAACGCCGCGGTCACCGCCGCGAGCGCGCCCGGGCGATCTTCGCCGACGACGGCGCACCGAGTGTGCCAGGGCGACCCGAAATCGTCCCACTCGAGCCTGAGATGGTCGCAGGGAGGTGCCAGGAGCGGCAGGACGAGGAGCTCGCGCAACCGCCGCCGCAGCTGAGCGACGTCGAGTGGCACCGGGCAGTCGACCGAGAAGGACGCCAGCGCGCGACCGCTCGCCCACGTGACGACGTCCGCCGCACGGATGTCCGCGCCGAACTCCGCGAGCAAGCGCGCTTCGCGCGCGAGCAAACCGACGCGGTCGTTCGCCACGAATTCGACACGGAACGGTGCGTCGACGTCGTCGACTGAGTCGATGTGGACCTCGATGTCGCGTCCCCGAAAGGCGAGGCCGCGCCGAACCTGTCGAGCGACGTCATCGACCGCCGTGTGAGCGAGGTATGCGCGCGGGAGTCCGGCGACAACGTGTTCGGTCTCGGCGTCCAGTTCGGTTCCGAGCAGGTCGCGCACCGCGTCGCGGCGCTCGTCGATCGACGGCGCGAGGTCGGTCGCGGCCCCGCTCCCGTCGAACACCTCGGCGAGCATGCCGACGAGTTGGCCGACGCGGTGAGCGACCCACGGCTCGAGGTCGGGGTTGTCGCCGAGTGCAGCTGCGCGGGCAACGTGATCGAACGACCCGAAGTGCGCGGCGAGCGCGACGACCGGCCCTTCGTCGAGTCCGTCAGTGCGCCGCGCGGTCGCGGGGAGCAGGTCGGCATCTCGCACCGCTGCGGTCGCGGCCGCGACGCCGGCATCATCGAGTCCGAGTCGCGTCGCCATCGCCGACGCTAGGGCGAGCGCCGCGTCTGCCGCCCGGGCAACATCGAGGGCGATCGCCGCGACGCAGAGCACTTCGCCGTCACGGCCGGACTCGCGCAGGCGCGCGCTCCGCGACCATGAGAAGCGGGCATCGGGGTCGACGACATCGTCGATCGGAATTACGTCGATCGCCTCGGCAAGTTCGGGAAGGACCCGGTGCAGCACGCCGTGGGCCCACAACGCGCGCCACCACGCTGCCGAACCGTGCTGCACGACCTCGACGAGCGCAGCTCGTTCTTCGTCGGTCAACGCGCGAACGCCCGGTTCGGGCGCGCGCAAAGTGTCGAGGTCGTCGGAACTGCCCGCACCGGTCGCGATCCGCCCGGCGGCGGCAACCGCGCGTACGACGTCGGTCCCGGCGACACCCGCCGATCGTTGGTCGATGCGCCGCAGCCGCCAGCGCAGCAACGGAGGCGTGCCGAGCGATGTGACGAGCACGACCATCACGAGCGCGGCGTACACGTCGGCACCGAAGATCCCTTCGCGAAGCCCGAGCGTCGCGAAGATGAGGCCGACCTCGCCGCGCGGGATCATGCCGATGCCGACGAGCAGACGATCGCCAGGCGCACCCCACATCCCAGCCGCGGCGACGAGCTTGCCCACGACCGCGACACCGAGCAGCGCCGCCGCGAGCCCCAGGGCCGACGGCTTCGTGAACTGGGCGAGATCGGCGTCGATGCCGATGTGGAGAAAGAACACCGGGATGAACAGATGGCCGATCGGCGCGAGCTCGCGGCGGATCCGGTCGGCCTGGTGCGTCCGCGCGAGCGCAAGCCCGGCGACGAACGCGCCGACGATGGGCGCGAGCTGGACTGCGTGTGCGAGCTCGGCGATCGCCAGCGTGAACGCGAGCGCGATCGCGATCAAGGTGCCGTGCGATCGGCTGCGTCGTCCCACCGCGCGGAACAGCGGCGGCGCGACACGCAGTCCGCCGGCGATCGCCACGGCAAGGAAGCCGATCGCGAGCAGCGCGAGCCCGGCGATACTGCCCGCCGAGACCGATCCCTCGGTCACGACGCGCACCACCACGGTCAACACGATCAGGCCGAGCACGTCGTCGGCGACCGCGGCACCGAGCACGGTGCGCGCCTCGACGGTCCCGAGCGCACGCAGGTCGCCGAAGACCCGTGCGGTGATGCCAACACTCGTCGCGGTGAGCGCCGCTCCGACGAACACCGCCTCGGAGCCGCCGAGGCCGAGCGCCGAACCGACACCGAACCCGGCGGCGAACGGCACGACGACGCCGACCACCGCGACGCCGAGGGCGGCGCGGCCGACCGATCGGAGGTCGCCGACGTCGAGTTCCATCCCGACGTCGAGCAGCAACAGGATCACGCCGAGTTCGGCCAGCGTTGCCAGCACGTCGTTGGGTTCGACGATGTCGAGCAACGACGGTCCGATGAGCGCGCCGGCGACGATCTCCCCCACCACCGCCGGGATCCCGATGCGGCTCGCGACCTCGGCCGCGAGTTTGGCCGCGACGAGCACGACCAAGATGTCGAACAACACCGCGTTGACGTCCACGTTGCCACCCTTGCTGTCGTGCCGCCGCCACCTCGTTGCCGTGACGGCGGCTCGTTCGACGAAAGGCCCGGCCGGTGCGCACCGGCCGGGCCCGTTGCCTGCGATTCCGATCCCGAGCGCGTTCAGTGAGTCACAGCAAGGGTGGACTCAGTCTCACCGACCGTCTCGTCGTCGGGTATCGCAAGAATCACCGCGTCCTCGGGATAGGCGTGCACGCCCATCTCGGGGAGATCGAGTCCAACGAGTTCTTCGTGCTCGGCCGGGCGGATGCCACCCTTCATGAGCGCGTTCTGGAGCTTGAAGAAGGCAAAGGCGATCCCGCCCATCACGAACACGATCGTCGCCGCACCGATGGTCTGCGCGCCCAACTGCCGAGCACCGAGTTCGAAGTCGTAGAGGATCCCTGTGACACCGGATGCTGTCGCCGCCGCACCCTTCGCGGTGAGGTTCCAGCCGGCGCCGTACTTGCCGCTCGAGAAGATGCCTACCGCCAGGACGCCGAACACACCGCCGACGCCGTGGACCGAGATCGCGCCGACCGGGTCGTCGACCCCGCGTCGCTCGAACAGGACGATCGATTCCACGACGATCACGGCTGCGAGCACGCCGATCACCATCGCGGCCCACGGTTCGACGAACGCCGCGGGCGCGGTGATCGCCACGAGACCGGCGAGCATGCCGTTGATCATCATCCCGGGATCGGGCTTCTCGAAGCCCTTGCGCTTCATCACGTAGAACATCGCGGCGGTCGATCCGAACGCTGCCGCGATGCCCGTGTTCACGGCTGCGACCGCGAAGCGGACGTCCGTCGCCGCGAAGGTTGACATGGCGTTGAAACCGAACCAGCCGAATAGCAGGATGAAGGTGCCGAGCATCGCCATGGTCAGGTTGTGACCGGGCATCGGCCGCGGTCTGCCGTTCTTGTCGTACTTGCCGATCCGAGGGCCGAGTACGACCGCACCGGCGAGCGCCGCGATGCCACCCATGGCGTGCACGACACCCGAGCCGGCGAAGTCGACGTAACCGAATCCGAGTTCGAGGTTGTTACCCAACTGGTTGAGCCAGCCACCACCCCAGGTCCAGGCACCAAACAACGGGTAGAAGACCGCACCGCAGAAGAGGCCCCAGCCGATGAACGCTTTCCACCGCCACCGCTCGGCCATCGCACCGGTCGGGATCGTGGCGGTCGTGTCCATGAACGCCGCCATGTACAAGAAGAACGCGGCAACCGGCGCGAGCCGGGTGGCGTCCATGTTTGTCATCCAGTTCCAACCGCTCCACCATCCGAACGTCCAGTCGCCCATCGCGAGCTTCGACGTTCCGAGGGCCGAGTCGAACCCGAAGTAGCCCGGGTAGCTGAAGCCTCCGAACATCAGCGGAAAGCCGACCAGCATGAACGCGACGAAGCCGAGCCCGAAGATCGCGAAATTCGTCGAAACGACGTGAGCCGCGTGCTTCTTGCGGGTCATCCCCGTCTCGACGAGCGCGAACCCGGCTTGCATAAAGATCACCAGCGCGGCGCCAATGAGCACGAAGAACACGTTGAGGCTGACACCGAGATCGGTGTTCGTCGGGATGTAGGTCCCGTCCCACAGCGGGTCCGTCTGGGCTGTCGCGACTCCTGCGGGAGCCACGACACCCGCTGTCGTCACCGCAGCGACGATCACGGTCTTCCTGATCAGTCCAGTGCGGAACCGCACAGCGTCACCTCCACGAGGTCGAGCGATCCGTGAGATCGCAGCGAGTGGTTGCAGTTGTGATGCTCGACGCCGTTGTCGAGATCGGCCGGCTCACCCGCACGGCGCGTCGCCGCGCGGTTGGCTTGCCGGACACGTCGAACGTACGCACGAATTGTTGCGAGCCGGTTCGCTCGTCGTGAACCCACGCGCGCGCCGATGTTTCGACCGCGTTTCAGCAACCCCGGTCGGAGAGAGACAACGATGCGGTGAGCTAGGTTGCGGCGATGGCACCGGGCGTCGATGCCGTACGGGACGGTGCGCGGGCATGGGTGCGTTCGCACGTGGCAGGCGCTGCCGACGCAGACTTCGACGGTGCCCTCACTCCCGCCACCGCGGGGATGACGACATTCATCTGGTTCGCCCAACTCGCAGGTCGCGACCTTCCCCCGCCGTGGCGCGAACCGATCGTGCTACGCGTGTTCCCCGACGCATCCGACGACCTCGTCGCACGCCGCGAGGGTGAGGTCATGGCGTTTGTCGCGGCGCACGGATACCCCGTCCCCGCGCCCCTCGCCGTCGTCCCGGTCGGACCCGACAACCCTCTCGGGGTTCCGTGGACCGTGCTCCCGCGTGCGCCCGGGCACACGATGCTCGAGTGGTTCAAGACGTCGCCATGGTCGGCGCGCCGACTGCTACGCGACCTCGCAGAACTCCAGGTCCGATTGCACCGGATCCCAACCGACAACGTTCCCCTCCCCGATCATGCGCCGCTCGTCGATCAGTGGTTCGAGCGTTACTCGGCCGTCGTGGAGGCGCATGCCGGCGGCGATCCGCTCGCACGGCGGGTTCTCGACGCACTGCACGATCGGCGAGCGCTCGTCGCCGACGAGGATCGGGTGATCTGCCACGGCGACTTTCACCCGCTGAACACACTGACCGAACGCGACGGTGTGCACCGCGCAGCGTGGCGGCACCAGATCATCGACTGGACCGACGTGATGCTCGGCGACCGCCACTACGACGTCGCCCGCACCGTTGCTCTCTTCGGTGCGGTGAGGCTTGCCGCGACGAAGCCGCTCGAGCGCCTGCTCCTCGGCGGTTTCGGACCCGTCGCCGCGGGCATCTACCGGCGTGCCTACGCGGCACAGCTGCCCGTCGACCCGAAGCGCTTCTCCTATTGGACGGCCGCGCACCTGCTGCGCGGCTGGGCGCAGGTCCGCGGGCTCGACACGCCGACCCAGCCGCGCACTCTCGCGGCTGACGCGGTGCCTGTCGAGTTCGCGACCACGCTGCTGCGCCGGTCGGCCCGCGCCATCGACCGGGCGGCGTGAGGCGGCGCAGGCCGATCAGGGGCGCGGTTCCGGTGGCACCCCTCAGGCGGCCCAGGTCAAGTGGCACCGAACGGCGGCAGGTTCGCGTCCTTGGCCGATACTTGCGATGGATCGCTCGCGTCGACGGGGACCGGCCAAGGGATCGCGAGCGCGGGATCGAGCGGGTTCACCGCGATGCCGGCCATTCCGGGCCGCCATTCCTGGTCGAACGCGTAGAGGTACTGCGTCAACTCGCTCACCGACTGGAACCCGTTGCACACGCCCTTGGGAACGAGCACCTGCGTTCCCGGGAGGAGCCGTGCGGTCACGACCGCGCCACGTGTCGGTGATCCCGCGCGGGTGTCGAGATAGGCGCCGAACGCCTCGCCGCTCACGATCGCCACGAGCTTGAACATGTCCTCGCCGTGCAGACCGCGGATCGCGCCCCGGCGGCTTTCGGTGACGTTGATCTGAACCCACGGTCCGAGCGACGGCAACCCGGCGTCCGCGAAGGCGCTCTCGCGGTAGAACTCCCGCACCACCCCGCGTTCGTCGCCCACGGCCTTCATCTCGATGAGCGCGAGACCGAAGATCGCGCTCGAGGAAACCGTCATCGGTCGCAAGCCACCCGGCTGGTTCATGGCTGGCGCACGCTCCCTCTCGGTGGGACTCGGAGAACTCGGCCGGTCGACGCTATCGGTCGGAGGCGATCGCTTCGGTGACCGCTCACGCTCAGCGCCGCGGCGCCGCACCACCACAATCGGAGTCGTCAGAGCCCGTGACGACCTCGGCGCGTTAGGAGAAGCTCGTCGGTTGCGGGGCAGCGCCGCGACCGCCATGGACTGCGTCGGGCCTGCCAGCCGTGCCATGGTGGGCGAACAGATCGTGCGACGGTTCGGGGAGCAGCGCTTCGCCCGCATTTCGGTCGCTGGACCAACCCGGTGCGAGGCGCGAGGCGCGCACGACCAGATCGCCGGTCACCTCCCACAACAGGGCCGGACGAGCAGCGTGCCACCGCAGCGCGAACGACACCGTCCCGCCTCGCACCGGCACGTCGTGGGCCGCGACTCCGAGTCCGAGCCAGGCGGGCGGGAACCCGGCAAGCAGATCGACTCCTCCCGATTTGTCATCGACCAGCAGCGCGCGGAGCGCGTTCAGCAACCCCACCCCGTCGCCGGACTCCTGGGCGGCGAGCAACCGGGCCCAGGCCCAGTGCGGATCGATCCTGCATCTCCGCAACCGTCTCCGGTCTCGGATCCCGAGTCGATCCCACGCGACGATCGCTTCGTCGTCGAAGCCCCAGTCCTCGAGCGCGGCGACAATCGGCGGGGCCAGCCGACCACCGGCGGTTCGGGCGCGCACGAGCAGTCCGATCCGGGCCGCATCCACCGCGTGCTGGAGTACGCGGTCGTCGATCTCGGTGCGAAGCCCGCGCCCGAGGTGCACCATCCACGCGCGGCGGACGTCGTCAACGCCGACGTCCTCCGCGGGGACGCATGCCGAGCGCCGGCCCGATACCGCCGGCGCGCGGCGAGGCCGATCACCGGCCACGACGCGCAGGGTCGCACGGTGAGCGAGCGGCCACACCAGACCGGTCGACGCACCTGCGATGTTCTCCTGCGGCGGATCACCTGCGTGGGTCGTGCCGTTCGCGATCGCGCCGAAAACGGCGTCTCGATCTGCCGACCGGCACCAGTGCGCGACGGGACGCCGGCTCCACACTCGACGCGGGTCGCCGTCGACGACAAGGCCGATCGCGCAGGCAGCGCTCGTGGAGTTGTCGAACTCGAGCACGAGCGCTTCGCGGGTCGCGAACGTTCGCAACACGACGTCGCCGTCGTGCACACGGATCGCCGTCTCGACGACAGCACCGTCGCACCACTGCCGACGTGTTGTCGCGGTCGCGGGATCGCGTAAGCCGTCCTCGGCCAGCACACACCAAGCGATTCGGATCCCGAACGGTTGCACGTCGACCTCGCCGAGCGGCGACACGAACCCGACGGGGCCGCCATCGAGTGCGCCGATCGGGATCACCTGGGCGTCCGCGGTGGTCGCGAGTCACGCATGCCGTGAAGCTCGGCCTTCGCCGAACGGCCCATCAACTCACCGACATGCTCGGCCGGCTTCGCACCCTCGTACAACACCCGGCCGACGAACTCGGCAACCGGCATGTCGACTCCGTGGCGGGCGGCCAACTCGAGCACGGCGGCCGTGCTCTTCACACCTTCGGCGACCATGTTCATCTCCGAGACGATGTCGTTGAGTGATCGACCCTCACCGAGGGCGACGCCGACCGAGCGGTTGCGGCTCTGCGGGCTCGAGCATGTCGCGATGAGGTCGCCCATTCCGGCAAGCCCGGCGAAGGTCAGCGGGTCGCCGCCGAGCGTGACCCCAAGCCGGGCAAGTTCGGCAAGCCCACGCGTGATCAGCGCGGCCTTGGCATTGTCACCGAATCCGAGACCGTGGGCCATCCCGACGCCGAGCGCGATCACGTTCTTCAGCGCTCCGGCGATCTCACAGCCGACCACGTCGGGGTTCGTGTAGACGCGGAAGGCCGGTGTCAGGAATATTTGCTGCAGTCGCGCTGCGACTTCGGGGTCTGGCAGCGCGATCACGCTGGCCGCCGGTTGGCCCGCGGCGATCTCCTTCGCGAGGTTGGGACCGGTGAGCACCCCGATGCGCGCGAGATCGTGACCGGTGACGACGTCGGCGATCACCTCCGACATGCGCAGCAGCGACCCTTGCTCGACACCTTTGCTGAGACTGACGAGCGCGGCATGAGGCGCGATCGCGGAACGTGCCTCGGCGAGGACGGTACGGAAGCCATGCGACGGGACGCCCATCACAACGACATCGGCGCGCTCGACCGCGCTCAACAGGTCGTCGGTAGCGCGCAATTGCGGTGGGAGGGCGACACCGGGGAGATAGGCCGCGTTCTCGTGGTGTGCCTCGATCGCCGCCGCAAGGTCGGCGCGGCGAGCCCACAACGTGGTGGGTGCGTTCGTGGACGCGATCATCGCGACCGCCGTGCCCCACGAGCCCGCGCCGATCACGACGACGCGGTCGACCGCAGAGCCACTGATCGGCGACGCAAATCCGCTCGGAGTCGCCTCGGGCACGCTCGGTATCCTACGCAGCCTCATGAGGCAGCCAGCCGGAGACGTCCGCTCCCCCGACGCGCGTTCAGAGACCGCAGCCGTCGTCGTACCGATCCGCTCCTTCGGTGTCGCGAAGCAGCGTTTGAGTCCCGTCAGCGATCCCGCCGCGCGCCGCGCGCTCATGCAAGACCTGGCGTCAACCGCGCTCGACGCCTGCGCGCCGTACCCGACCGCGGTGGTAACGAGCGATCTCGACGTGTTCGATTTTGTGGCCGACCGTGGCGTGACTCTCATCGACGATCCGGGGAGTCTCGACGGCGCGGCGCGGCGCGGACAGGCGTGGGCCCGCGACATCGACGTGGATCGGGTCGTGGTGATGCACGCCGACCTTCCGTTCGCCCGCGACCTCCACCGGCTCGTCGAGCCCGGACGGGCGCGGATCGCAGCGCTCGTCCCCGACCAGCGGCGCGACGGCACTCCGCTGCTGTCGATCCCGGTTGACGTGACGTTCGCCTTTGCCTACGGGCCGGGTTCGTTCGCGCGTCACTGCTTGCACGCCGAGGCCGCCGGACTCGCGATCGACGTGGTCGACGACCCGAATCTCGGATTCGACGTCGATCTGCCCGAGGATCTACGCGAACTCCGCCGGCGTGTCGGCGTCGCTCGGCCTCGTCCCGCGGGCTGATTCCCGTGCCCGAGGTCGTGACGGCCGATCTCTCCGTCCCTTCCCGCGCACTCGCGGTCGGGGCGCATCCCGACGACATCGAGTTCGGTTGCGGCGCGACGCTCGCGAAGTGGGCCGAGGCCGGCTGCGCGGTTCACCTGCTCGTCCTGACCGACGGCTCGAAGGGGACATGGGACGCCACACGCGATCGCGACGACCTCGTCGAGGCGCGTCGCGTCGAGCAGCGCGCCGCCGCGGACGCGCTCGGCGCCGAGCCGCCGCACTTCGGGGATCGTGCCGACGGCGAACTCGACAGTGGCCTCGGAACGCGAGCGATCGTGTGCAGAGTGATACGAGCAACCCAACCCGAGGTCGTGCTCGGGCACGATCCGTGGAAGCGTTACCGGATCCACCCCGATCATCGCCACGCGGGCCTGCTCACGCTCGAGGGGATCGTCGCGGCTCGCGATCCTTTGTTCTTCCCCGACCAGGCACTGCCGCCTCATCGCCCGGCCCACGCGTTGCTGTTCGAGGCAGAAGAGATCGATCACGTCGAGCGCATCGAACCTCGTCACCTCGACGCGCGCGTCGCCGCGCTGCTCGCACACACCAGTCAGTGGGAGTCGACGATGCACATCACCGGGAGCGACGCGGAGCTAATCCGTACCCGCGACCGGTTCGTCTCCGGACAACTCGACGAGTGCCGCACCGCGGGGCGCCTCGTCGATGCCGAACTCGGCGAGGCGTTCAAGCGCATCGACGACCTCTGACCAACGCAAGCAGGCCCGGCGCGTGAAGGCCCGGCGCGTGAAGGCCCGGCCGAAGCCGGGCCTTCAAGTACGTTCGTCACACCCGATGGGGTGCGGCTACTTGGCCTTGCGCTTGGCTGCCTTCTTCTTGGCCGGAGCCTTCTTGGCCGGAGCCTTCTTGGCCGGAGCCTTCTTGGCTGCCTTCCTCTTGGCCGGAGCCTTCTTGGCTGCCTTCCTCTTGGCCGGAGCCTTCTTCTTGGCCGGAGCCTTCTTCGCAGCCTTCTTCTTGGCCGGAGCCTTCTTCGCTGCCTTCTTCTTGGCCGGAGCCTTCTTGGCCGGAGCCTTCTTCGCAGCAGCCTTCTTCTTGGCCGGAGCCTTCTTGGCTGCCTTCTTCGATGCCTTCTTAGCCGGAGGCACGGTCACCACCTTTCTGTGGTACTTGGCGTTGCTGATTCACCACTCGGGGTACAACCGCGGCCCTCCTGGCCGCCCCCTACCCGGGTCAGGGATCTATCCGCCGGCGACCGCCGACTTGAACTTCGCGCCGACAGTGAACTTCGCCGACTTCGACGCGGGAATCGCGACCGGCTCGCCGGTGCGCGGATTGCGGCCCGTGCGCGCACTGCGCGACGTCGGTGCGAACGCACCGAAGCCTGGCAGCGTCACCTTGTCGCCGCTGGCGACCGCACGCTGGATCGCGTCGATGAACGCGTTCAGCGCACGCTCGGCGTCGGCCTTTGAGAGTCCACTACCTTCGGCCATGGCGTCGACCAACTCGCCCTTGTTCACGGGCCCACCTCCTGATCTCGACGCGTATCTCGCAGATCAGACCTGAATCATCGTGCAACGTCAAGCATCTTCACGCATCGAGCACGCTCGACGCGCGTCGCGCGACAGGGTGGTCCACTCCATCGTGGCGCGCGATCGCGTGCGTTCTCGCGCCGATCTGCACGTGAAACTGCGCGAAGCATGGCCAAACTGCGCGCGTATCCGCGCGCGACGCGCAAACGTGCGCGAGACTTCGCGGCGCGAGAAAAAATCTTCTCGCTGGCGGAGTCGCACCGGTCACGCGTTCACAACGTGGGCGACGTGTTGTTGCGCGTCTGCAACACGGTTCACTTCGGCAAACAACCGTGACCAGCGAACATCGGTCGCGGTCACGCGATCGCGGCACGCGACGCGTGCAGACTGCGACTCGACGGCGATTCGCGACTGCGACCCGCGAACGTGCTGTGCGAACGCGCGACAGCGGCGCCGAAGGATCACTGGGCAGCAAGGCCGGTGTCTGTCCTCGACACCCTCGAGGCGCGAAGTTCGGACACCGGTCGGAGCGCTCCGCGGCGAGGTCGATCTGCCCGAGTGCGTCGATGTATGCGCACGTCCTGTCAAGGGCGCGCGGTCGGTCGGGCCGAGTGGTTCGTGGATCCACCGAGGCGCACTCGGTGAACACGAATTGGCAGCCCCGAGCGGATTCGAACCGCCGTTTCCGCCTTGAGAGGGCGGCGTCCTGGGCCGCTAGACGACGGGGCCAGATCGTGTTCGTTCGCCCGATCGGTTCAGCGGCTGCGAGAGCGTGGCGTCGCTCGACGATGCCGGCTGCGAAGGGCTATGTGGCTCGGGGGGGAGGACTCGAACCTCCAACCTCCTGATCCAGAGTCAGGCGTTCCGCCAGTTGAACTACCCCCGATCGGCAAGCCGAGCATAGTAGCGAGACCGGGCACGAGCTTTCCGATTCGACCGTGACGCTCGAGGCGGCCATATCCGATCAAACGACCGATGGCGACCTTGATCGACTCCTGGAACATGCGCTTCTTCTCGGTCCAGCCACGCACCGGGCTCGACGTCGTTGGCGACGTCGCGGCGTCGAGACCGACCTCCGAGGCGACGTCGTCGATGCGCGCCATGTGGTACGGATCCGACACGAGCACGACCGCGCGCCGGTCGTCGGCGCGCAAGAATCGCGCCGTCGCGGCAAGCGACTCCCACGAACTTCGACCGTCGACCTCGCGCAGGATCGCTCCGTCCTCGACGCCGAGCGAGTGGAGGTAGTTCGCGCCGGCCGTCGCTTCGGTGAATCGATCCCCCGGTTGTTTGCCTCCGGTCACGACGATCACGGGTGCCGCGCCGGCACGCCACAGGTCGGCCGCGTGATCGAGTCGTGCCTTCAACACTTCCGAGGGACGCCCGTCGTACTGTGCGGCGCCGAGCACGATGATCGCGTCGGCTGCTGGTTCGTTGGCGACGGGCGCCTCGTCGCGGCGTGCTGCGCTCCACACGGCCGCGAACGACCACAACCAGTACACAACGCTCGCCGCGAGGAACGCGAGCATGGTGCGCTTGATCCAGGTGCGGACCGGTGTGCGGAGCCGCATCAGCCAAGCTTCGCGCGTGCACCTCGCAATCGCGCGAGCACCGAGTCGCGGCCGAGCAACACCATCGCGTCCCACAACGGCAGTCCCGCGGAACGCCCTTCGATCGCGGAATAGAAGACGTGCATGACCTTTCGCGGTTTGTGACCCGACGCCTCCACCACCGGACGCAGGTCGACACCCGCGATCGTCCATTCGCACGTCTCAAGATGGTCGCACGCGGCATCGAGCAGCGCGACGGCGTCGTCTTGGGCTTCGAGCCGTGTCCATGACTCGTCGTCGATCGCGAGGTCGGCGTCGGCAACGAAGAGGAATGCGCACTGCTCGGCGAGCTGGACGAGGGTCGTCGCCCGCTCCTGGCCGAGCGCGACCGCGACCGCGAGCCGATCCGTCTCGAGGTCGGCATCGATGCGCGCCGCCGCGAACGGCCGGACGCGCGTGACGAGGTCGGACAACGCGAGGCGGCGGATGTGCTCACCGTTCATCCACTCGAGCTTCTTTGCGTCGAACGTCGCCGACGACCGGTTGATGTCGACAATGTCGAACCGCGCGGCGAGCTCGGCCGCGGTCATGACCTCGGCGCCGTCGCTCGTCCCCCAGCCGAGCAGGGCGAGGTAGTTGAGCAGAGCCTCGGGGAGATAGCCCGCGTCGCGGAACTCGCTGACCCCCACCGCGCCGTGACGTTTCGACAGCTTGTGGCCGCCCGGCCCGAGGATGAGGGGACAATGCGCGTACACCGGGTCGTCGTGCCGGCCGAGGGCATGGCGGACCGCGAGCACGCGGTGGGTCGTGTCGACGAGATCCTCACCGCGGATGACATGGGTGATGCCCATGTCGATGTCGTCGACCGCGTTGGCCAGATAGAAGATCGGTGAGCCGTCCGGACGGACCAGCACAAAGTCGCGGACCGTGGACCAGGCGACCGCGACCTCGCCGCGCACGACGTCGGCGAACCGCGACTCGCCATCGTCCGGGGTGCGGAACCGCAGGGTGACCGGGCGGCCCTCGGCGCGTAATCGGGTACGACGCTCGTCGTCGAGGTCGCGACAGTGCCCGTCGTAGCCCGGTGGCCGGCCGGCGGCCTTGTGTGCCTCGGCGCGCGCGTCGAGTTCGTCCTTGGTGCAGAAGCACTCGTACGCGTGACCGGACTCGACCAGCGCGTGCGCCGCCTCGACGTGACGAGACGATCGCTCGCTCTGGAGGAACGGGCCTTCGTCCCAGTCGAGGCCTAACCACCCCATCACGTCCTGGATCTGTTCGATCGACGCGTTCGTCGAACGCTCCAGGTCGGTGTCCTCGACGCGAAGCACATAGCTGCCCGCGGTGTGGCGCGCATACAACCAGTTGTACAACGCGGTACGTGCCGTACCGACGTGGAGATCGCCCGTCGGCGCGGGCGAGAACCGGACCCGGACCACAGCACTCACACCGAGGATGCTAGGGGCGTTGAGAAAGTCACCCGACCCGCGACCTCACAGTCACTTGACGCGTGACCTATCGACGCACCTGGTCGAGAGTGGCGATGATCGCGTCGGCTCCGGCGCCGGGTGTGAGCACCGCCGCGACCCCTGCCGACCGGAGCGCATCGAGGTCAGCTTCGGGCACGATCCCGCCGATGACGACCGGCGTGTCGAGGTCGATGGCTCGGAGGGCCGCCACCACCGCGGGCGCGAGCGTCAGGTGCGCTCCCGACAACATCGAGACCCCGACGAGGTCGACGTCCTCATCGCGCGCGGCTGCCGCAACGCCCTCGGGTGAGTTGAACAGCCCGAGGTAGACGACCTCGAAGCCGGCGTCGCGCAGGATCCGGGCGACGACCTTCACGCCGCGGTCGTGGCCGTCGAGGCCCACCTTGGCCAGCAGGATCCGGCCTCGCCCACTGGTCACGAGTCAGATCCGCGGGACTTCGACATGGTGGCCGAACACCTCTCCGAGCGAGGCCATGATCTCGCCCAGCGTGGCGCGAGCGCACACCGCGTCGATGAGCAGGGGCATGAGGTTGCGGTCCGCATCGGCCGCGCCCGCGCGCAGCGCGCCGAGCGCACGGTCGACCGCGCCGTCGTCACGAGCACGCCGTACTGCGGCGAGCCGGTCGCACTGACGCCGTTCGTCGTCTTGGCCGATCCGCAGCAAGTGAGGTTCGGCCGCGTCGTTGCCCTCGAAGAAGTCGTTGACGCCGACGATGGTCCGACGCCCGGCGTTGACTCGTTTCTCGAAGTCGTAGGCCGCGTCGGCGATCTCGCTCTGGAACCAACCTTCTTCGACGCCACGGACCACGCCCTCGAGCATCGACCCGTCGCCCAACTCGGCGAGGTGGGCGAAGATCGCTTCGGCTCGAGCCTCGATCTCGTCGGTGAGTGACTCGACGAACCACGATCCGCCGAGCGGATCGGCGACGTTGGCGACGCCGGTCTCGTGCGCGATCACCTGTTGCGTGCGGAGCGCGATGCGCGCCGAGTGGTCGGTCGGGAGTGCGAGCGCCTCGTCGAAGCTGTTGGTGTGCAGGCTCTGCGTCCCGCCGAGCACGCCCGCGAGCGCCTCGATCGCGGTGCGCACGATGTTCACCTCGGGTTGCTGCGCGGTGAGCGAGACGCCGGCTGTCTGCGTGTGAAAGCGCAGCTGCTCCGATCGAGCCTCGCGTGCGCCGTAGCGGTCTCGCATCCATCGCGCCCAGAGGCGCCGCGCCGCGCGGTACTTGGCGATCTCCTCGAAGAAATCGATGTGGGCGTTCAAAAAGAACGACAGTCGCGGCGCGAACGCGTCGACCGCGAGCCCAGCGCCACGCGCGAGTTCGACGTAGGCGAACCCGTTGGCGAGCGTGAAGGCCAGTTCCTGCGCGGCGGTCGAACCCGCCTCTCGGATGTGGTATCCCGAGATTGAGATCGTGTGCCAGCGCGGCATCTCGGCGGTGCAGAACGTGATCGTGTCGCGCACGAGGCGCATGGATGCCCGCGGCGGGAACACGAACTCCTTTTGTGCCTGGTACTCCTTCAGGATGTCGTTCTGGAGCGTGCCGCCGAGTTGGGCGCGTCCCACGCCGTGCTCTTCGGCGTTGGCGACGAACATCGCGAGCAGCACCGCGGCCGGCGCGTTGATGGTCATCGACGTCGTGATCGAACCGAGGTCGATGTCGCGGTAGAGGTCGGCGACGTCGGCAATCGTGTCGACCGCCACACCGCAGCGACCGACCTCACCGAGCGAGCGCGGGTCGTCGGAATCGAGACCGAGCAACGTCGGCATGTCGAACGCGGTCGACAGGCCGTCGCCTCCTGCGGCGAGCAGTTCCTTGAACCGGCGGTTGGTGTCGTCGGCCGTGCCGAATCCCGCGAACATCCGCATCGTCCACAGCTTCGAGCGGTACATCGACGCGTAGGGACCGCGGGTGTACGGGAACTCGCCGGGGAACTCGCCGTCGTCGGGTCCGTAGGCCGGCTCAAGCGGAATGCCCGACATCGTGGTGAAGTCGCCGTCGCGGCGGGGCGCGTCGGAGAAGGCGCGTTCCCACCGCTCCCGATTCGTGGTCACATCCCATTGTCGCGCACGCTCCGCGACCAGCAGCCAGCGTCGATTGCGGCCCCCGTAACAGCCGGGTGACGCGAGACTGCACCGGTGCCGGAGGTGAGGTTGCGCGCCGCGACGACGGACGACCTCGCGTCGTGTCATCGAGTTTGGCTCGCGACCGAACCGACGCCAACCGCGACCGAACCGACGCTCAGTCCGCCGCGAGTGCTGCCGCTGCACCGCCACGAACTCGACACGGGACGGCTCGTGGTCGCCGATCTCGAGGGCGTGATCGTCGGCTTCGGTGCCACCCTGACACGGTCGGGCGTCGCGTACGTCGCCGACCTGTTCGTCACGCCCGATCACCAGTCACACGGCATCGGCGCGCGGTTGCTCCACGCGTTGCTCGACGACCACGACGGGCCCCGCTTCACGCTGGCGTCGACCGATCCTCGTGCCCGGGCACTGTACGAACGCTTCGGCATGCACCCTGTCGGCGAGTACGCGTACCTACGCGCGCATCCCAACGACGTCGTGCCCGATCGGCTCGACAGCGACGGTGTCGTGCTCGACGTGACCGCGTTGATCGACGAGATCATCGACATCGACCGCGCCGTGACTGGGCGCGATCGGCGCGTCGACCTGGTGCACGCCGAAGCCCGGCTCGGAGCGCGCACCTTTCGGGCCCGTCGCAACTCGCGCACCGTCGGCTACGCGCAGGTCGTGCACCCGATCTGGTGGTCGCCGACCCACCCCGACGCGGTCCGGATCGGGCCGATCATCGCCACCGAGCAGCGGGAGCTCCTGACGATCCTCGCCGCGGTCACGGCCGAGGCCGCGTCGCTGCAGACGACGTCGTTGGGGCCGTTCGTCCCGGTCGGTGGCCCCGCGTACGCGGCGATGATCCGCGCGGGTTTCGTCGAGGAGGATCGCGATCTGCTGATGGTGAGCGACCCCAGTCTCGTCGACGTCGACCGCTACCTGCCTGCCGTCGACACCGCGTGAGCCCGCATCCGCCCGACGACAAAGGCAACCGTGCCTCGCACCCGGGCGCGTTGGCTACGTTCCCGCCCGTGACCGACCCGGCAGGCGTGACCGATCCTTCCGTGACCGATCCGTCCGTGACCGATCCTTCCGGCGCCTGGCGCAACTTCTGCGAACGTCTCGCCCGTCTCGGCGACGCGATCGTCGCGGCGGACTGGCCGAGCGATCCCGCGACACAGGCCGAGGGGATCCGCCACCTGTCGCGCCTCACGGTGATGGCCGCGCAGTCGTACCTCGAGTTCGCCGACGCGGACTTCCCGGTGTTCCATCGTTACGACGACGACGCGGTGAAGTGGGGCGGACCGAACGCCGACAACCAGTATCTGCGGGCGCGCGTCGATCCGGCGGGCTGTTATCGCATCGTCGGCGACACGTCCGCAGTCCGCGATCTGATCGTCTCGACCCACGAAGGCGACATGCAACTCGGCCAGTACGGCGTGTTCGCCGAGCGCCGACTCGACGAACTCCGGCGCGACCCCGACGGGCGCATCGAGTTGATCCTGGGCGGACCGGACGCAGTGCATGAGAGCGACGTCGACCACATACCGCTCGACCCCGCGGCGACCATCGTCATGATCCGCGTCTACGTAGCGGACTGGATCACCGACGGCCTGCCGTGGTTCGACATCGAGCGCATCGACCGGGCATCGCCACTCCCGGCGCCGCTGCGACCGGAGACGCTCGTCGGAGCGCTCGACGCGGCGGCAACCTGGGTCGAACGCAGCGTCGTGTACTGGCGCGACTATCTCGAAGCATCACCGGTGCGCCGGCTCGTCAATCGGCTCAGCCCGCCGCGCTCGGCCGCAGGCGGCTCCGAACGGATCCGCTACGGCGCGGGCTGGTGGCAACTCGCGGCCGGCGAGGCGCTGGCGATCGAGTTTCCCTCGCCGACTGTCGATCCCCGGGCCGACAACCGGACCGACTACTGGTCGTTCCAGTTGTACTCGACGCCCTGGTTCGAGAGCCTCGACGTGCGCAACCGCGTCAACAGCCTGAACCACCGAACGGCACTCGTCGACCCCGACGGCGTGGTGCGCATCGCGGTCGCGCCGACCGATCCCGGAATCACCAACTGGCTCGACACCGAAGGGCGCACGGCCGGGATGGTGAGCTACCGGTTCGTCGGAGCGCACGACCCACCGACGCCCACCTGCCAACTCGTGCGCGTGGATGATCTCTGGCCGCAGTCCGCACGATGCACGCCGATCGAACGCGGCGATCAGATCGCCGCCCGCCGCCGCGGGATCGCGCGCCGGTTCCACCGTTGAACCGAGAAGGAGTCATGTCTCACGCGAACGCCGACGCGTTGCGGCTCGGCTGGGAACCGCCGCCACGGCCGCGCTGGGTCAGCGACCTGATCGCGGCGGGCGAATCGCTCGGCGCCACCCGGCTCCACCCGCTCGACCCGGCGGCCCTCGTCACCGCCGCGAGCGACGCGACCGGCCTCGACGATTTCGGTGGCACGACGTGGCGCGACGGCTTCGAGCGGTTGTGCGCCTCGCTGCACGACGAGGCACGGCTCCACTCGGTCGGAGCTGCGCTCACCCGTCTCGAACTGCTCCGCACGCTCACGAACCGCTTGCGCATCGTCGGCGCGGAGCGCGAGCCGCCTCCCGGGACGGCGACCACGATCGCCGAGCCGTGGTTCGTGACCGGGACGGCGCGTTCGGGGACGTCGATCCTGCACGAACTGCTGGCGCTCGATCCCGCCCACCGCGCCCCTCGTGCGTGGGAGGTGATGGACTCGGTTCCCGCACCCCGAATCGGCAGCGACGGTCACGTCGACGAACGCCGCCGCGTCACCCGCGCCGACCACGAGGTCCGGCTCTGGGATGCGATCGCGCCCGAGTACCTGACGATGCACGAGAACGGCGCCGAACTGCCGCAGGAGTGCATCTTCATCACCGCGCACGAGTTCATGAGCGACCACTGGTCGGGCGTGCACGACGTCCCCGGTTACAACCGCTGGCTCGTGCGCGCCGGCCAACGCCCCGCGTACCAGTGGCACCGCCGCCACCTCGCGTTCCTCGGGTCAGGCGCCGTGGCCGCGCCGCCACCGACGCAGGAGTCGCCCCCGCGTTGGGTGCTCAAGGCGCCATCGCACTTGGGTGCGCTCTCCTCCCTGTTCGCCGTCTACCCCGACGCGTGGGTCATCCAGACCCACCGTGACCCGCGCCGCACGATCCCCTCGACCATCAGTCTGATGGCGACGCTGCGCTGGATGCGCAGCGACCACGTCGATGTGGCCCGCCTCAGCGAGACGATGGCGCACGGCTTCGCGCTGCAACTCGCGCGGGTGACCGCGCAGCGCAACGACGGCTCCATCCCGGGCGAACGCTTCGTCGACGTGCGCTACGCCGATCTGATGCGCGACCCGGTGGGCACGATCCGCACCGTCTACGAACGCACCGGCCAGACGTTCCGCGACGACGTCGCGAGCGCGATCGACGAGTACCTCGCGCGCCGACCGCGGGGCCGGCACGGCGAGCATCGTTACGCGCTCGCCGACCTGGGACTCGACGGCGACGAACTACGTGAGTCGTACGCCGGGTACTGCGATGCCTACGACGTCCCCGACGAGGAATGACGACTTGATGCCCACCGAAGGGAGCGACACGACTGCGCCGCTACATGTCGGTCCGATCGACCCGGTCGACGCCCGCGAAGTGCGCTTCGACGATGAGACGGATGTCGTCGTCATCGGTCTTGGCATCGCAGGGTGTTGCGCCGCGCTCGCCGCCGCCGACGCGGGCGCCGAGGTCGTCGCGATCGAGCGCACCGCGACTCCGGGGGGTACCTCGGCTAACTCGGGCGGCCTCATCTATCTCGGTGGCGGCACCGCGGTTCAGCGCGCCTGCGGCTTCGACGACACCGCCGAGAACATGGCCCGCTTCCTGCACGCGGCGCTCGGCCCGGGCGGCGACTCCGACCGCATCGACCGGTACTGCGCCGATTCGGTCGCGCACTTCGACTGGCTCGTCGCGCACGGCGTCCCCTTCCGAGCCGAGTTCTGCGACGAACCGAATCGCGAGTCGGGCGACGACGCCGGCCTGTTGTTCTCCGGGGGCGAGGACACCTGGCCGTTCGACGAGATCGCCGCACCCGTACCGCGAGGTCACAAACCCCGATGGGTCGATCGCGCCGGCGGCTTCTTGATGCGCAGCCTGTCGTCAGCCGTCGCGGCGACTTCGGTACGGGTGCGCAACGAGTCGCGCGCCGATCGCCTCGTCATGTCCGACGGTGCCGTGATCGGTGCGCAGTGCTCCGTTGACGGGATCACGACGACGTTGCGTGCACGGCATGGCGTCGTGATCGCGGCCGGCGGGTTCATCAGCAACGACGCCATGGTCGCGGCGCATTGCCCGCTCGCGCACCGTCCTAACGAAGCCTGGCGGGTCGGCACGCCGAGCGACGACGGGCGCGGGATCCGCCTCGGCATGGGCGCGGGCGGCGCGACCCGACGCATGGATGCGTTCGAGTGTGCGCTGCCGCTCGGGCCGCCACACCGACTCGCGCGTGCGATTCTGGTGAACGCACAAGGTGAGCGCTTCATCAACGAGGACACCTACACGGGACGCATCGGTCTCGCCGCGCTCGCGCACCACGACGGCGCCGTCCACATGATCACCGACGACGTCGTGCACGAGCGCAACCTCGTCGGGCTCCGTGTGCAGTGGGCGGCTGGGACCGCCGAGGAACTCGCGGGTGACCTCGGCCTACCGGTCGAGCGCTTCGCGCGCACGGTGCGCGAGTACAACGAGCACGCGGCCCGCGGCGAGGACCCGGTGTTCCACAAGCGCCCGCCGTTCCTGCGGCCGCTCGGGGTCCCTCCGGCGTCGGGTCTCGGCGCGGTCGACCTGCGTGTCGACCACGGCGCGATCTACGCGACGTTCACGCTCGGCGGTCTCGCGACCGACTGCGACGGTTGCGTGCTCGACTGCGCGGGCATGGCGATCCCTGGCCTGTACGCGGCCGGTCGGTCGGCGGCGAGCCTCGCCGCAGGCAACTACGTCAGTGGTATCAGCCTCGGCGACGGGTCGTACTTCGGTCGCCGAGCCGGGATCCACGCGGCGCTCCGCATCCCGTGACCGGTATTCGCCGGTCGCCGGGCGGTGACGCCGGCGGGAGCGCACCGCGACTCGACCCTGCTCGGCGGCGACCGCGGCGTCCCGTAGATTCGCTCGATGCGCCGCGGACCAACGAACCGACCCGCGCGCGCCGCGTGCGTCGGGCGCGTCGCCGTCGCATTGGTGATCATGGTGTTCGGCGCGACGACTCTCGCCGCGTGTGACGACACCGGCGAACCGTTCGACGCGCCGACCACACCCTCGACCGCTCCGAGCACCGACCCTGCGGTACTGCTCGCGCAGCAACGGGCCGACGCCGCCGAGGCACTCGTCGACGGATTGCTTGCCTGCCCGACCGTCCGGCCCGACGCGGTCACCGAGCGTTCCTTCGCGGTCGCCTACGTCACGTCGAGTCGCGAGAGCCGCCGGGGCGCCGGGCCTGCCCGGTTGCCCGATGTCGGCAAGGACATCGCACAGATCCGTGCGCTCGTCGATGCCGCCAACACCTGTCCCGGACCCGCGATCGAACTCCACGTGCACGATCAGTACGAGGTCGGCGTCGAAGTCAGCCTGGCCCAGGTGTGCGACGACGTCGCGCGCAACGAACGCAACGATCTTGTGATCGCGCGCGACATTCCGATCGCGGCGATGCGATGCGTGACCGATCGGATCCCGACGATCTTCATCGGTACTGCCCCGCAGACGAGCCGTCCGCCGGGGATCCTCACCTTGATCGGACCCGATGCCGACGCCGCGATCGCGACGACGATGGCCACCGTGCGCGAGATGTCGATCATCGCCGAGGACGCCTCGGTCGGTCTCCTCACCGATGCCGAGGACACCGACTACGTCAAGTCGGTCGTCGCGCCACTCGTCCAACCGGCGGTCGCGGCCGCGCTCAGCTACGAGGACGATGCCGGGTGTCCGGAGGCACGCGCCGCGGCACGTGATTTTCGCGCCAAGAACGTCGACGTGATTGTCTCAGGGCTCTCGTTCCGGTGCCTGCCCGAGGCCGCGAACGAACTCCGCCACCTCCGTGCGCAGTGGCTGATCCTGCCCATCGGTGTCGGGACCGACGACGAAGCGCTCGCCGCGCTCAACGCCAGCGCCATCGGTCTCGACGGCGCCCTCGCGGTCACGCCGCTCCCGCGCGGCCCCATCGCCCTCACCACCCCGGCTGCGCCACCCGCGCTCGGCGAAGCCTGCAACCGCATCACCGCGGCCAAGGGCGAGGACTACGAGTACGGCATCATCGAGTACCAGTCGATCGAAGAACTGTGCCTCGCGGTGGCGCTGGCCCGCAACGCCGCCCGCGGGCCGCGCGAGGCCGACGCGATCGTCGACGCGGTGCGAGCGGAGGCCGAACTCCCGCTCCCCAACAACTTGCTCGGCGGTTTCCCCGACGGGCGCGCCTGGGCGACCGACGAGGTCGTCTACGTGCAGCGCTACGCGGCCGACTGCGGCTGCTGGCAGTACGAGTCGGGACCTATCGCTCGCGATCGAGGCTGAACCGGCGGAGGTAGAAGTCGAGCGCGCGGTAGCGCTCGTCAGGGTCGAGGCCGAAGTCATCGAAGTCGTACGCCACCGTCCCGAACTTGCCGCGGGGGTGCGCGTCCATGAACGCCTCCATGGACGCGTGGGTGTCGGCGGTGAACGGTTGGCCGGCAAGCGAGTAGACGCGTCGCACCACCTCGATATCACCGGCCATGAACTCGTCGAACGACACATCGATCGTGCGGTCGCTCGGCAGCACGTCGCGTTGTTCGGCACAGGCGCGCAGCATTCGTTCGAGCCGGTCGGTCCAGTGCGCCGCGATCGCCCTCGGGTCGGGATGCGCGCAGTTCATCCGCGCCGTGTAGGCCAGCATCGTGACCATGGAGATCGTGACCGAGACCGGGTCGCGGTGGGTGACGACGAACGTCGCGTCGGGGAACGTGTCGAGCAACGCGGGGAACTGCTCGAGGTGCTGGGGCGACTTCAGGACCCAGCGCGTCCCACCGCGCAGCCAGCTGAGCGCCTTGAGCACCGTCCTCAAGTACTCATAGTGCGGTCGTTGGTCGTGGCCGATGTAGTAGTCGCGCCAACTCGGCACGAGCGCGGTCGTCTCGAACAACATCGTCGACACGTCGATCGCGAGGAGTTGGATCTCCTCGTGGACGTGATCCCATGTCATCTCGTGCATCCGCGGGAACAGCGGCATGCTCAGGTTGATGAACTCACACGCCTGCTTGCACCGTGCGACGCGCGGATCGTCGCCGACGTCGCCTGGGCCGTCGTGATCCGGGCTGTCCCGTTCTGGGCCGGCGGGGACGGGGAACGGTTCGAGGCTCTCCCAGTACGGCAGCGATCGCAGCGCGGGGTCGGCGGAGATCAGATTGTGCAGGTGGGTCGTACCGGTGCGAGGCAAGCCGCAGATCACGATCGGCGCAACGATGTCGACGTCGTGGATCTCGGGGTGACGGACCACCAGGTCCTGGAGCAGCAGACGGCTCTTCATCAGGCCGCTGAGCATCGAATGGTTCGACAGACGCCCGAACGGTGAGAGTCCGGCCTCGCGTTCGAGCGCGCCGCACAGCACGTCGAGTCGCTCGCGCCACGAGCCGTCGCCGCCGAAATCGTGCAGGCCGAGTTCGGTCGTCGCCTGCGCGGCGATCGCGTCGCTCGTGAGTTCGAGCGCCTCGGCGAGCGGCGCGACCGAGGCGCGGATGTCGGCGACGACCGGATCGAAGACCGGATCGGCGTAGTCGGTGATGCGAACCGGTGCGGGTCGATCAGCCACGCGGGCTGCTCTCGATCGCGATCCCGTACAACTCGGCACAGTTGCGGCGCAGGATCCGGTCGCGCTGGTGATCGTCGAGCTGCGCAGTGTGATCGGCGAGGAGCGCCTGGCTGTTGGGCCACGTGGAGTCCGAGTGCGGGTGGTCGTTCGCCCACATGAGCCGGTCCGGATTGACGATGTCGAGGTTGCGGAACGCGACCCAGTCGTCCTGGAAGGTGAGGTAGACGTTCTCCCAGAAGTACTCGCTCGGGCGGCGCCGCAGGTCGCCGGCCGTGAGCCAGTTGCGATGCCGGTCGTAGGCATGGTCGGCCCGGTACATGTAGTGCGCGGCCCATCCCGCGTCGGCCTCGACACACACGATCCGCAGTTCGGGGTGTCGTTCGAACACGGCGCTGAACACCATCGTGCCGATGATGTCCTGATTGCCGCGCAGGACCGACATGAAGGTGTTGAGCTTCGGGCCCCGCGGCGCCTCGAAGAAGCTGTCGCCGCCGGTCAGGATGTGGAACGACACCGGCAGGTCGAGGTCGATACACGCCCGCCAGAACTCGTCGTAGGCCGGCGAGTCGTAGTCGTCGACGACCGGGAAGCCCGGCAGCATCACCCCCCGCAGGCCAAGGCGCCGGATCTCGTGCAGATCTGCGATCCCCTCCTCCGGCGAGCGCAACGCGGTCTGGCCGATCCCGACGAGACGGTCGGGCGCGCCCGCGCACCACTCGGCGAGCCACTCGTTGTACGCGTTCATGCACGCCCGCATGTAGGCGCGGTCGCGATGGTTGCAGAGCAGCATGCCGGTGCTCGGGTAGATCACCTCGCACGCGACGCCGTCGACATCCTGCTCGCGCAGGCGGGCGTCGCGATCGTGGCCACCGGGGTGGAGCCATTCCCAGCTGCGATCGGTGTCGAGCCCGATCTCCTCGGCAGGACGGCCGGCAGCCGCGACCATCGCGTACGGCACGAACAGTTGGGTGTCGCGGTCGGGATCGATCACCATCGTGATGCCGAGTCCCGGCAGTTGACGAAGTTCGGGCGCGCGAGCGGCGAACTCGGGATCGATGCGGCCGACGAACGCGTCGAGCGGTTCGGTGACGTGCGAATCGGCCGAGATCGTGGGGCCGACCGGGAGTTCGCGGGCGGGCGGCGGTGCGGTCGAAGTCATCGCGATCTCCTCGTGTAGCGGATCGGGAGGTGGCGGAGGCCGGTGTGTTTGTTGCTGCGGGCCCACTCGGGCGGGCCGGAGAGTTCGATCGCCTCCCAGGACGCGATCGTCTCCTCGATCAGGATGCGAAGTTCGAGCCGCGCCAGGTTCGCGCCGAGGCAGTGATGCACGCCGTGGCCGAACCCGACGTGCGGGTTCGGAGCGCGCTCCACGTCGAAGCGCATGCTGTCGGTGAAGACGCGTTCGTCGCGGTTCGCGCTCGCCTCCCAGAACACGACCTTGTCGCCGGCGAGGATCGACTGTCCGGCGAGGGTGGTGTCGACGGTCGCGGTGCGGCGGTTGTACGCGGCAGGGCTGATCCAGCGGACAAACTCCTCGATCGCGGTCGTCACGGCTGCGGGTCGCTCGACGAGGCACTGCCATTGGCGAGGGTCGCGAGCAAGTTCGAGGATCCCGCCCGCGGCGGCGTTGCGGGTGGTGTCGGAGCCGGCTGCGAACAGCAGCGTGAAGAACGACAGCAACTCGCCGTCGCTGAGCGCGGCCTGTTCCTCGCCCGGAAGCGAGGCGTTCACGACGATCGAGAGCATGTCGTCGCGAGGCTGGGCGCGCTTCTCGGCGATGAGCGCGGTGCCGTACTCCATCATGGCGCCCCCGGACTCGGCCATCGACACGTCGTAGTCGGTGGCGCTGCGCCGGTTGCCGAAATCGAACACCCTTTCGACGTGTGCGAACAACGCGTGGCGGTCAGCTTCGGGGATGCCGAGGAGAATGCAGATCGCTTGCATCGGAAGTTCGGCGGCGATGTCGACCAGGTAGTCGCACTCGCCGGTCCTCGCGCTAGCGGCGCGCGCCTCGATGTCCGCGAACAAGCCCCGTGCACGCTCCCGCAGGTCGGCTTCGAGCCGCGCGATGGTGCGCGGCGTGAGGCCCTTGGTGACGAGCATGCGGATCCGTTGGTGACGCGGGTCGTCCATCATGTTGAGCAGCGACCCTGCACCCGGTGAGTCGGGCAGGATCGTGCCGCCGTAGGGCCGGGTCCCGCCGGTCTCACTCGAATAGCTGCGCGCGTCGCGCATCACTTCGAGCGCCTCGGCGTGGGTCGCGATCGACCAGAAGCCCTCGCCGTCGGGAGTGTGCTCCGTCGCTTCGTGCCAATAGACCGGCGCCTCGGCGCGATGCACTGCGAAGATGTGGTGAGGAAACCCGTCGGCAAAGTTGTCGAGATCGGTGAGGTCGAACTCGGCGAGACGGCACGGCCCTGTCATCGCAAGCAGTCTGCCCTACGATTCGACCCACATGTCCAGTGCGTTCGACACGATCCTCTACGACTTCGGCGGCGTGTTTACCCGCTCGCCG
>Ga0233425_10000881_pt1 | contig 72426 bp, 61 predicted proteins | sample Watercolumn_Towu_2_FD_181712 | JGI IMG/M metagenome (GOLD analysis project Ga0233425, IMG submission 181712) | Freshwater microbial communities from Lake Towuti, South Sulawesi, Indonesia - Watercolumn_Towuti2014_140_MG | ecosystem: Environmental > Aquatic > Freshwater > Lake | place... | reverse complement strand
CGGTGGAGTCGCCCACCTGCCCGCACTTCGTCACCGGCTCGGCGGTGAGCATCCTGGTCAAGGAGATCCTGGGCCGTGGTTCACTCTTCGGCCGCTTCGATGCCGAGCGTATTGACCCGCTGACCGAGTACTGGGGCGCGGAGCTGGCCCACAAGGTCGCCGCCTACTACCAGACCGCTCTGCCGGCGGCCATGGCGCCCGTGGTGGCCGCCCGCTGCGGCGAGAATCCTTTCTACATCAGCGCCGTCGTCCGTCAGGCTGCCAAGCGCGGCAAACCGCTGCACGACGAGACCGTCCTGGATGAAACGCTGGCCGTAGACCTCTCCTCCGGATTCATCTGGGGCGAGTTGCACGATCAGGTGAACCGCTGGATCGAGCGGCTGAACAGGTATGGCGTCACCAGATGGGTGCTCTACCTCTCCGCCCTGGGGGAGGAGGACAAGATTGACCTGGAGCGCATCCGCCGCGAACTGTGGGAGCGCGATAGGCAGGACGTACCGCTCGCCACGATCCGCGACGTGCTGATCAAACTGTCGCGGGGCGACCTGCTGGAGTACGCCGAGTTCGGCAACTGGTTCCGCAAGACTGACGATCCCATCCTGCTGGATTTCCTGCGCATCTGGGGCCGCATCGAGGTGGAGAGCCAGCCGCGGGCGCTGGTGCAACAGGACTTGCTGGCCCGCTATCAGGCTCGCGAGCGGCTCATCCTGGATCACCTGGGCTATCTGGCCGAGGTGTACATGGCCCAGGTGCTCTGGAACGGTCAGCGGCAGACCTTGCCGGGCCGCTGGTTCCACAGCCCCGAAGACGTGACCATGCCCTGGCGCTTCGTCTACATCTGGCATCGCGTGCGACTGGGCGCGGGCGAGGGGATGGAACTGGACATCGAGGCCGCGGCCGGCGTGGAGGTTTGGATCGGCGAGAGCAAGTGGCAGCGCCAGCGGCCGGCCGGTCGGGCCGAGGTGGAGACGCTCTTGCAGAAGGCCGCGCGGGTGCGCCAGAAGCAGGGGCCGCTGCTGCAGACCTTGCGCGTCTGGTTCTTCTCGCACAGCGGCTTCACGGTCGAGGCGACAGCCCTGATGCAGCAGCACGGCGTCTGGTGGTCGGCGCGGGAGGACCTGGACGCCCTGCTGACCCTGGTGGGCTTGCGCCGCCTGCCGGAACTGTAGCCTCTATCCAAATCCAAAACAGCACTCAGGTGTGGACAAGCAGTTGATGGATGGCTGACAAAAGCTGGGCGTCTTCCCCAAGCCGCGCGCCTTGCAAGAAGGCGACGTCGTGCGCCGGGTGGTGGAGCACGACCGCAAACACATCCGCGTTTGGCCGGAGATTTGATAGGCTGCTGCATAGGGGTTATAATCGTTTCAGAAAAAGGCAAAAATGTCCGCTTTACTGAAACCGTTACCCGTGCGCGAGGCGCTTTTGCAAAGAGGCGTGGGCATCTTTACGTTGCAAGATTTCCAGCGCATCTTCGACATGGGCCAATCGCGCGCCAAATATTTCCTGGAAGAACAGACCCGCGCCGGGCTCTTCCTGCGCCTCAAGAAGGGGCTGTACGCCTTGAAAACCGACCTCCCCCCGAGGAGGAGATCGCCAACCGCCTCTACCGCCCCTCATACCTCTCATTCGAATATGCCCTGGCCGCGTACAACATCCTGCCGGAGATGCCTTACGCGGTCACCTCGGCCACCACCAAGCCCACGCGCGCCTTTGCCGTTGGCGAGCGCACATTTTCTTACCTGACCATCCAGCGCATCGCGTACACGGGCTATGCGCCAGCCCAACGGAGCGATTGCTATACCTGTGCGCGCACGGCTCGCGGCATCTCTGGGCGCGCCTGCAGTGGATTTGCGACGTGGCGCAATTGATTCGGCGCAATCCAGCGCTGGATTGCGCCGCGCTGCTGGAACGCGCCCGGGTCGCTGGCGGGCGGCGCATGTTGTTCCTGGGGCTGGCGGTGGCGCAAAACTTCTTCGGCGCGTCCCTGCCGCCGCAGGTCGCCGAATCCGTGCGCGGCGACGCTCGCACATCCCGTCTCGCCCGCCAGGTGGAAGCGCGGCACTACAGCGGACCGCTGGCGGTGGTCAAACCCTGGAAAGAAGCTGCGTTCCCGCAGCAGTTGATGGACCGCGATGATTAGCCATCCTGCGCGCCTGGTTGTATAATTGCCCCAGCGGAGGAGCGGGCATGAAGAAGCTATCCATCGGCGTGCAGGCGTTCGAGGTCATGCGGACGCAGGGGTTCGTCTACGTAGACAAGACCGAAGGGATCCACCAGTTGGCGACGGAAGGGATGTACTACTTCCTGGCCCGGCCGCGGCGCTTCGGCAAGTCGCTGCTGGTCTCGACCCTCAAGTGCCTGTTCGAGGCCCGCCGCGAGCTGTTTGCCGGGCTGTGGATCGCTGCGCCGGGCCGCTGGGAGTGGCAGGCGCATCCGGTGGTGGTGCTGGATTTCAACGGCATCGCGCTGAATACCCCCGAGCGGTTGGAGGCGGACCTGACGCAAGCGCTGGACACGCGCGCGCGCGAGGCAGGTTTGGCGCTGGAAAATCCGACGCTGGTTTCCCGGTTTACGGAATTGCTGCTGGGCCTGGCCCGGCAGGCCGGGCAGCCGGTGGTGGTGCTGATTGACGAATACGACAAGCCATTGGTGGAGCACTTGGGCAAGGGGGAGGCCGGGCTGGCGATTGCGCGCGCCAATCGCGATCTGCTGCGCGCCTTCTACGGCGTACTCAAGGGCGGCGCGGTGGCGCCTCTGCTGCGCTTCGTGCTGCTGACGGGGGTTTCACGTTTCAGCCGCGTCTCGATCTTCTCGGCGCTGAACAACCTGCAGGACATCTCGCAGAGCGCGCAGTATGCGGGCTTGCTGGGCTACACCCAGGCCGAGCTGGAAGACAGCTTCCAGGAACACATCGCGCGGTTCGCTGCGACCGCCGGCCAGTCGCCGGCCCAGGTGGTGGCGACCCTGGCGCAACACTACGATGGCTACCGCTTTTCCACCCGACCGCTCAGGGTTTATAACCCCTTCTCGACGCTCAACGCCCTCAAGGAAATGGAGTTCCGCAACTACTGGTTCGAGACCGGCACGCCCTCCTTCCTGGTCAACCTGCTCCACGAAAAACGCTATGCCCCGCCCCAGATCGAGGGGTTACAGGTCAGCGAGGCCGTCTTTTCCACGTTCGATCTGGAACGCCTGTCACCCGAAGCGTTGCTCTTCCAGACCGGCTATCTGACCATCCAGGACGTGCAGGACAACATCTACACGCTGAACTACCCCAACCAGGAAGTGAAGACCGCCTTCACCGAGGCGCTGCTGTTGGCCACCGAAGGGCTGGCGCCGGAGGTCAGCTCGCACGTGCTGCGGCTGTCCAGGCATTTGCAGGAGGAGAACCTGGAAGCCTTCTTCGAGACGCTGAGGGCGATCTTCGCCGCCATCCCCTACGACATCCAGACCAAACGCGACGAGGGCTACTACCACACCCTCTGCTACCTGGCGCTCTCGGCCACGGGCGGCGCCGCGCAGAGCAGCGTGCTGACCAGCCGTGGCCGGATTGACATGGCCATGGCCTGCCCCGACAAGGTCTACGTGATCGAATTCAAGTGCGGCCAGAGCGCGGCCGCCGCGCTGCAACAGATCCAGGACAAGGGCTACGCCGAACGGTATCGGCAGACCGGCCGCAAAGTGATCCTGCTCGGCATCAACTTCAGCCTGAAAACGCGCAACGTCGCGGAGTGGGCTGTCGCCGCCTGACAGCCAGCTGCACGGGACGCAGGTGGTAGGGGCGATCGCGGTCGCCCAGGGCAGGCGCAAGGCCATGCCCCTACAAGAAATCGGAGGTTGGCCCATGCCCACCATCACACTCGACTCCACCATCGCGCGCAGCCCCGACCAGGTGTCCACCGACCTGGGCGACGAGGTCGTCATCCTGGGGCTGCCCGCGGAGGAATACTACGCGCTCGAAGCCGTGGGCGCACACATCTGGCGGCAGATCGCACAGCCGCAGACCGCGCGGGCCGTCCTGGACAGCATCCTGCGCAGGTACGCGGTCGAGCCGGGCCGCGGCCAGGCCGACCTGCTGGCGGTCCTGGGGGAGCTGGCCGGCGAGGGCCTGATCGAGGTCACGTGAAGCGCCTGGTCAAGTTCTGGCGTCTGCCCGCGGCCGAGCGCCGGCTGCTGGTCAGCGCGCTGGCCTATCTTGCCGCGTACCGCATCGGTCTGTGGGTGCTGCCGCTGCCGGGCCTCCTGCGGCGCGCTCAAACCTGGCAGGTCTCGGAGACCTGCCAGGTTTTGACAGAACCGGAGCGCATCGCCTGGGCGTTGCGTGTCGCCGGCCGCTATCTGCCGGGTGGCCGCAATTGCCTGGCGCAGGCGCTGGCCGGCCGGGCGCTGCTGGCGCGGCGCGGCTGCCCGGCGCAGCTCCGCATCGGCGTCGCCGCGGCCGCAGGCGAGCGGTTCCGCGCGCACGCCTGGGTGGAGCACGAGGGCCGCATCCTCATCGGCGCCGCGGGCGCGGCAGGCTACACCCCGCTCCCGCCCCTGGAGGGCCGCCGCCCATGAACGATCCCGCCCAGCCCCCCATGCCGGTGACGCCGCCACGAGGCCCGGAAGCAGGCCGCGGATCAGCGCGGATAGACGCGGATTCCTCCTTTGATCCGCGTTCATCCGCGTCGATCCGCGGCCGGTGCTCCGAGCAGGTCTACCACCTCTACGGCCTGCGCGTCCGTTCCGAGATCCCGCTGCCCGCGCCGGTCGCGGCGGACGACTCCGCGGCCTGCGACCTGCACGTGCACTGGGGCGAGCGCCGGCCCGTGGCCGCTGCGCCGCCCCCCCCCCCGGCAAAATCCTGATGCAACTGCGCCTCGAGGACGGCCGCGGCTACACCCTGGCGGCCGACGACGACGGCTACCTCCTCAGCTTCCACCGCACCGCCGAATGCCGGATTGACCTCGACCTGGCCGGCGTCCGCGTCCACCTGGCGCCCGACGTGGCGGCCGGCATCGCGGGGCTGCTGGTGGTGAGCAATGTGATGGCAGCGGTCCTCACCCTGGCCGGCGAAGCGATCCTCCACGCCAGCGCGGTCGCGCTCGACGGCGCGGCGCTGGCGTTCCTGAGCAGCTCGGGCATGGGCAAGTCCAGCCTGGCCGGTCAGTTGTGCGCCAGCGGCGCGGCCTTCGTCACCGATGACCTGCTGCGCCTGCAAGCGGACGGTGCGGGTTGGCGCTGCTATCCCGGCGCGGGGCAGCTCCGCCTGCGCAAAGATGCGGCCGCCCGCATCAACTTTCCGGCCGCGCTGCTCGAAGCAACGGCCGATGACCGGGTCGCCGTCAATCTGGACGCTGACCGATCCATGCCCCTTTTAGCCGCGATTGTCATTCCGCATCCTTCGCGCCGCTGCGCCGCGCTCACGCTGGAACGCATCCCGCGCGACAAGGCGCTCCTCTACCTGATGGCGTATCCGCGGATACAAGAGTCCGCGCGCAGGGAGCCTCTCCAGCGTCGGCTGGACTTCCTCGGCCGCATCGCGGCGAGCGTCCCCCTATTCAGGGCGGAGATCCCCTGGGGTCTGCCTGATCCCCGTGCGCTGGCCGCTGCGCTGGTCGAGGGGGGTGGGGAACTAGTGGGTCATTTGGCGCGGTCATTGCCATTCCAGCCCGCTTGAGCGGGCGCTGCGCCATAGCCCGGTCGGTTCACCACCGGGCGGGCTGGCCCGCCTGCAGCGCCGGTCAGGTGACGCGTTCACGGCGAAGCCAGGCCGCCCGACCATGAAGGGATCGGGCTAACGAGCTGCGCCCGGGGAACCGGGCTTGCCCCGCGAGGTGACAGAAATGGCAACGAGCAAGCCAAATGACCCACTAGCAGGGCCATAGGGTGGCGCGCATCAAGCCGCTGGGCGAGAACAAGCAGGGCGACATCGTCTACCTGGTCGTCGTCCAGCCCGCCCAGCTCGACCCGCGGCTGCGGTGGAATATGACGGCGTCGGTGACGATTGAGACGAAGTAGTTCACCGCTCAATCCGTGTGACAGGTCGCATCTGGCAGTCGCCAGATGCGACCTGTCGCGTTGACAATCCCCTCGATCAATGATAGCATCGTCTCCTGACAGAGTTTTCTTGGAGCTTGCCGAATCGCCATGACCATCATCGGCCTCATCTTCGACATCCAACGCTTCTCGATCCACGACGGGCCAGGCATTCGCACGACCGTCTTCCTGAAGGGCTGCACGCTGCGCTGCTTCTGGTGCCATAACCCGGAAGGGCTGCGCATGACAGCAGAAGTCCAATTTCTCCCCAATCGCTGCCTGGCCTGCGGCGCGTGCGTGGCCGCGTGCGAGCATGACGGCCAACACCTCGACGCGACCGGCCGCAGCTTCACGCGCGCGCGGTGCGTGGCGTGCGGCGCGTGCGTCGAGGCGTGCGTGGCCGAGGCGCTGACCCTCGCCGGCCGGCGCATGACCGCGCGCGAGGTGGTCGCCGAAGTGCTGCGCGACCGCGTCTTCTACGAGACCTCCGGCGGCGGCGTGACCCTTTCCGGCGGCGAGCCGGCCCTCCAGCCCGATTTCGCGCGGGAGATCCTGGCGCTGGCGAAAGTCGAAGGGCTACACACCGCCATCGAGACGTGCGGGAACGTGGCGTGGCCCGGCCTCGAAGCATTGCTGCCGTTCACCGACCTGGTGATGATGGATCTGAAGCAGATGGATACGGGCAAACATCGGGCAGCCACCGGCGCAGGCAACGAGCGCATCCTCGCCAACGCTCGTCAACTCGCCCAGACGCGCAAGCCGTTGATCTTCCGCACCCCCGTCGTGCCTGGCGTCAACGACACGGCGGCCGAAATCGAAGCCATCGCTGCGTTCGTGGCTGAGTTGGTCGCGCTGCGGGCCATCGCCAGCAACGGGAATGGCCCCGCCGACATCTCCTGGGAACTGCTGCCCTTCCACCGCCTGGCCGACGACAAATACCGCAGCCTGGGGCTGGAGTACCGTGCGCGCGACCTCAACCCGCCACCCAAAGATCACATGCTCGTCTTGGCCGAATCCGCACGGGCATCCGGTGTGGCTGTTCGAGCGAATTAGAGGAAAAAAGGAGAGTCTATGCCCACCCCCTTCACCCCGGAAGCCCGCTACGAAGCCTTGCGCGCGACCAAAATGGCGCACACCGCCGAGAAGTGGCAGGTCATCGGCGCGATGAACCACGACGACTGGGGGCTGATCCTCCCTCCGCCCGACCGCCGCGAGGTCGTCCAGGCGCTCAGCGGCTCCGGCGTGCTGATCAACGACGTGCGGCTGACGGAGATCCCCATCGAACCCAACCACCCCAGCGGCGGGTTCTTTGGGGCGATTGCGGTCGGCCGCGCCTTTCGGACGCTGCTGGAGCGCCATCCGGTCTATCTTGACCCTGCGGCTTCCCTGGCCGGCGCGATCATGGTTAACTTTATGTCATATCGCAAGCCGCACTGGAACCCCGACCTGGATTTCTCCCATCTCCACGCCGACCAGAAGAAATATCAGATCGGCAGCGGGATCGGCGCCACGCAGCACTTCTGCCCCGACCTGGCGATCGGCCTGGAGCTCGGCTGGAGCGGCCTGCTGAAGAAGATCGCCTACTACCGCGAGGTCAACGCGCCGCGCGGCGCGGCGTTCTACGCTGGGCTGACCGACGTGATCCTGGGGATGCAGGACTGGATCGGCCGTCACGCCGCCGCCGCGCAGCAGATGGCCGCCGCGGAGCCGCACCCCGACGTGCGCCGCAACCTGGCCCAGATCGCCGAGCTGAACGCCCGGCTGGTCAACGAGCCCCCGCGCACCTTCCGCGAGGCGTGTCAGTGGATGCTCTGGTATCTGATCGCGGCGCGCATGTACAACGGCAGCGGCGCGACCGGCCGGCTGGATGTGCTGCTCCAGCCCTACTATGCGCGGGACACCGCCGCGGGCGTCCTGACCGACGACGAGGCCGCGTTCCACATCGCCTGCCTGCTGCTGCGCGAGACGGGCTATGTTCAGCTTGGCGGGCCGGACGCAGCCGGCGCTGATGTCACCAACCCGGTCTCGTATCTGATCCTCGAAGCGGCCCATCGCATCAAAATCCCAGCGAACGTTGGCGTCTGCGTGGGCGACACGACCGACCCGAGCCTGCTCCGCCGCGGGGTCGAGATCATGTTCGAGGATCGGCTGGGCGTCCCGAAGTTCCTCGGCGTGGATCGCACGGTCGAAGGCTTCGCCCGCAATGGCTATCCCCTGGAGCTCTCCCGCCAGCGCGCCTACTCCGGCTGCCACTGGCTGGCGCTCCCCGGCATCGAATACACCATGAACGATCTGGTGAAGATCAACCTGGCGGCCGTCTTCGAGGTCGCGCTGGCCGAGATGCTGGCGGCCGAAGTTGAGCCGGGCATGGCCGACCTGTGGTCGCGCTTCACCGCTCACTTGCGCCGCGCGGTCGCGGTGACCGCGGCGGGGATTGACTTTCACCTGGCGCACATGGGCGAGGTTTTCCCGGAGTTGCTGCTCGATCTTCTTTGCCACGGCACGATCGAGCGCGGGCTGGACGCCACGGCGGGCGGCGTGGACTACTATAACCTGTGTGTGGACGCCTCGGCGCTGGCGACCGTGGCCGACTCCTTTGGCGCGTGCGCACATTGGATCGAGCGCGAGCACCGCCTCACCTGGGCGCAGCTCAAGGAGCATCTCGCGTCGGATTGGGCCGGCGAGACCGGCGAGCGCGCGCGGCTGCTGATGAAACGCGGCCCGCGCTTCGGCCACGGCGGCACGGTCGCCGATGAGTACGCCGTGCGGATCGCCCAGGTCTTCACCGATCTGGTCAAAGAGCAGCCCACCCCGGCCGGCTACAACATGATCCCCGGCCTCTTCTCCTGGGCGAGCATGATCGCGATGGGCAAGGAAATCGGCGCGACCCCGAATGGCCGGCACGCCGGCGACCCGATCTCGCATGGGCCGAACCCCGATCCGGGCTTCCGCAAGGATGGCGCGCCGACCGCGCTCGCGGTGGCGGTCGCGGCGGTGCAGCCCGGCTATGGCAACACCGGCCCGCTGCAAATGGACATGGACCCCGGCCTGGGCCGGGACGCCGACAGCATCGCCAAAGTGGCCGCGCTGATCCGCTCGCACTTCGCGCTCGGCGGCACGCAGATCAACCTGAACGTGCTGGACAAGGCCCAGATCCTGGAGGCGCACAAGGATCCGAGCAAATACCCCGACCTGGTGGTGCGCGTCACCGGTTTCAGCGCCTACTTCGCCAGCCTCGCGCCCGAATTCCGCCAGCTCGTGGTGGATCGGATCGTGGCGGAAGGCTAACGGGGGAGGTTTTGTGGCACAAACGATCGGACTGAGCAGCAGTGAAGCGCAAGCGCGGCGGCGGCGCGGCCTGGGCAACGCCGCCAGGCTGACCACCAGCCGTTCGTACAAAGATATCCTGCTCGAGAACATCTTCAACCCGGTCAACATCGTGCTTTACGTGATCGGCTCGGGGATGCTGCTGATCGGCGACACGCGCAGCGCGCTCTTCACCGTCGGGCTGGTGGGGTTCAACGCGGTGATCGGTGTGGCGCAGGAGATCCGGGCCAAGCGCCAACTGGATCGCATCGCGCTGCTGGCGCGGGCCACGGTGTCGGTGATGCGGGATGGGCAGGCGCAGCGCAGGGATCCCGCGGAGATCGTGCTCGGTGATGTCCTGGCCATCCAGGCCGGCGATCAACTGCCGGTGGATGGCCGGCTGATCGGGGAAGGCCGGATCGAGGTAGATGAATCGCAGCTCACCGGCGAGTCCGACCTCGTGCTGAAATCGGTTGGGCAAGAGGTGCTATCGGGCAGCTTCTGCGTCACCGGCGCGGCGCTGGTCGAGGCGACGCGTGTGGGCGAAAATAGCTTCGCCAACAAGCTGACTGCCGAGGCTCGCAAGTTCCAGGTGCAGCATACACCGCTGCAACGCGAGATCAATCGGCTGCTGCGCGTCCTGATGCTGATCGTCCTCTACCAGATGGCGCTGCTGGCGTTGGCGCTCTTCGTCCTGCCCATCCGCATCGAGACCTTCCTTTCCGGCGCGGCGGTGATCACCGGCATGGTGTCGGCCGGTTTGCTGACCGTCATCATCCTGAACTACTCGTGGGGCGCGGTGCGGATCGGCCAGCGCGGCGGGCTGGTGCAGCAGATCAACGCCGTCGAATCGCTGAGCAATGTGACGGTGCTGTGCAGCGACAAGACCGGCACGCTGACCTCGAACAAGATCAAGTATCATGCGTTTGCCCCCGCTGGCGGCGACAACAGCCGGGCTGAGCGATGGCTGGCCGATTTCGCAGCCAGCGCCTCCGCGCCGAACAAGACCAGCCAGGCGATCAGCGATGGGTTGGGCGGCGCCAGGCGGCGCGCGGTGGACGAAGTGCCGTTCGCCTCCGCGCGCAAGTGGTCGGCCGCGGCGTTCGCAGAGGATGGCGACGGCCAGCGACCGCCGATGCATGGCGTGTATGTGCTGGGCGCGCCCGAGATGCTGCAAGAACGCCTGCGGATGGATCCCGCTGCCGACCGCCAGATCCAGGAATGGGCCGACCAGGGGTTGCGGGTGCTGGCCTTCGCGCACAACCCCTACACGACCAGCCTGTATGCCCCATCCGGCGAGGCGGCCCTCCCGCCCTTGACGCTCCTGGGCGTGGTCAGCTTGAGCGACGAGCTGCGGCCGCGCCTGAAAGAGACGGTCGCCGCGTTTGCCGCCAACGGCGTGCGAATGAAGATCATCTCCGGCGACAACCCGCAGACCGTGGCTGCGCTCGCCAGGCAAGCCGGCCTGACGGGGGCGCTCAAGCTCGTCTCCGGGCCAGAGCTAGCGCGGATGACCCCGCCAGAGTTCGAGGCCGCCGCGGCCCAGGCTACGATCTTCGGCCGCATCTCGCCGCAGCAGAAGGAAGCGCTGGTCGAAGTGCTGCGCCGGCAAGGGGAATATGTCGCGATGATCGGCGACGGCGTCAACGACGTGCTGTCGGTCAAAAAGGCGAACATGGGGATCGCGATGGAGAGCGGCGCCTCGGCCACCCGCGCCGTCGCCAACATGATCCTGCTGCGTGACTCCTTCGAGGCGCTGCCCTACGCCTTCACCGAGGGCCAGCGCATCATCAACAGCATCCACAACATCCTGAAGCTCTACCTGGTGACGATCTTCTCGCTAGCGCTCCTGGTGGTGGCGACGGCCGCGCTCCAGATCGGCTTCCCATACTCGGCCAGCCAGAACACCCTGCTCTCCTTCTTTGCGCGCGGCGTCCCCCCGATCGCGCTGGCCTTGTGGGCGCGGCCCGGCGCCGTGAAGACCGGCGTATACCAGGGCATCTTGCACTTCACCCTGCCCGCGGCCGGCACAATCGCCCTGTTCGGGCTGGCCGTCTACATCGGCGCGTTCTTTCTGATCCAGAACGACCTGGCCCAGATCGTCATCACGCCGGAGATGATCGCCCGTTTCGAGCGCTACGTTGGCGTCACCTATGATATTTCCACGCCGGCGGCGTTTCGGGCTTCCGCCACCCTCCTCTCGGCCCAGACTGCGCTCACCGCGTTCACGGTGCTCAGCGGCGTCCTGCTGATGGTCTTTGCGCTGCCGCCGACGCGCTGGTTTGTGGGCGGCGCGGAATACAGCGGCGACTGGCGGCCCACCATCCTGGCCGGCGTGCTGATCGCCGCTTTCGCCGCCCTGGCGCTCATTGATCCCCTCCGCGCCGCGTTCCAATTGGCGCCCCTGCCGGCCGAGATCTACGCAGGCGTGGTCGTCCTGACGATCCTGTGGGTCTTCGTGCAGCGCCGGGTCTGGCGCGCCGCGTGGCTCGAACGTTTCCTGGATCTGGAGGCCTGATCTGATGATCGAGATTGACGGTTCGCTGGGCGAAGGCGGCGGACAGGTGTTGCGCACCTCGCTCAGCCTGAGCATCCTCACGGGCCAGCCGCTCATCATCACGCGCATCCGGGCCGGCCGGGCCAAGCCGGGCCTCCAGCCCCAACATCTGGCCGCGGCGCGCGCCGCGGCCCAGATCAGCCGGGCGCAGATTGATGGCGATTATGTCAACTCTCAGACCCTCACTTTCGAGCCATCCGGCATCTATGCAGGCGCGTATCGCTGTGACATCGGCACGGCCGGCGCCGCCAGCCTCGTGCTCCAGACGATCTGGCTGCCGCTGGCGCTGGCCGGCGCGCCGTCCGAGGTGACCGTAACCGGAGGCACACATGTCCCGTGGAGCCCATGCTATCATTATCTCGACTGGCAATGGCTGCCCTTCCTGCGCCGGATCGGGCTGGCGGGCGAGATCAAGCTCGACCTGGCCGGCTTCTACCCGCAGGGCGGCGGCATCGTCCAGGCCAAAATCGCGCCGGCCGCCGCCATCGCCCCGCTGCGGCTGACCGAGCGCGGCGCGCTCAAGGGCATCCGCGGCCTCTCGCTGGTCGCCAACCTGGATCGCAGCATCGCCGAGCGACAGCGTGACCGGGCGCTCTGCCGCCTGGCGGACCGGCATAACCGGATCGAGATCGAGGCGGCCGACATCTGGGCCAACACCAAAGGCACGGCGCTGATCCTGTTGGCCGAGTTCAAGCACAGCAGCGCGTGCTACTCGGCGTTGGGCGCGCTGGGCAAACGCGCCGAGCAAGTCGCCGACGAAGCGTGCCTGTGGCTGGAGAAGTTCCTGGCAGGTACGGGCGCGCTGGACGAATACCTGGCCGACCAGCTCCTCCTGCCGCTGGCCTTCGCCGATGGCGTGTCGGAGTATCGCACCGCCAAAGTGACCGAACACTTGGAGACCAATGCCGAGATCATCCGGGCATTCGGCGTTGCGGAGATCGCGATCATCGGCGAGAGTGGGAACACAGGAGCAATTCGGGTGGCGCCGGCGCGAGTTGACACCCCAACACGTCGGTACACCCGCGAGTCAACGACATTTTGACAGGGCCTCCGAAGTGTGCTATACCCACTTCATCGGTTTCATCCTTCGGACATTCCCAAGTCGTGCGTTCGATGTGGCAACTAACGCGATAGTTGAGGGAGGTGATGCGTACTGACGCGAATCGTGTGAGATGGCGCACTCGGAATCCGCTCATGGGCCTATAAATCCGGCGGAGTACAATTATGACTGACAGGAGAGGAAGGAAATGGCTAAAAAGATTCTGACTCGACGCGATTTCGTGCGTCTGACGGCGGTGGGATCGGCGGGGCTGTTGGCGGCGGCATGCACGACGCCCACGCCCCAGGTCGTCAAAGAGGTCATCAAGGAGCAGGTCGAGGTCACGCGTGTCGTCCAGGTCGCCGGCACGCCGAAGGTCGAGACCGTGATTCAGGAGAAAGAGAAGATCGTGACGGCGACGCCGGCCCCCACGGCCAAGCCAGCGGCCGTCACAACCATGGGCTTCCCGCGCAGTGAAACGGTGTTCGCCCAGCAGTTGACGGGCCGCAACGCCACCCCCAAGAACTTCAACGAGTGGGCGGGCTGGCGGCAGCGGGATCGCGGCATGCAGCAGTTGATGAACGAGCCGCTGTGGGTGGATGACTTCGAAAAAGGGGAGATCATCAATGCCCTGGCTTCTGCGCCGCCGGAATACAGCAAAGACTTCAAGACGATGACGATCAAGCTCCGGCCGGGCGTACTCTGGAGCGACGGCAAAGAGCTTACCGCGGACGACCTGGTATTCACCGTGGAATTCGTCAAGCTTGTCCCGACCGCGCTGAACAGCGCCAGCGTGACCCGCCAGGTCGAGAGCGTCAAGGCGCTCGACAAGACTACCGTTCAGATTCAGCTCAAGGCTGGAAACCCGCGCTTCCACTTCGAGAACTTCTGTGATCTATGGGGCAGCCTGTGGGTGATGCCCAAGCATGTGTTCGGGCAGTTCATGAAGGATGGCAAGGTGGACATCGAGGCGTTCAACGCCTTCGAGTATAACCCGCCCCTGAGCTCCGGGCCGTACAAGCTGCACAGCTTCGACCCGGCCGGCTACTGGACGGCCTGGGAGAAACGCGAGGATTGGGCCAAGACTCCGACCGGGATGATCTTCGGCGAGCCCAAGCCCAAGTTCGTGGTGTTCGTGGATTACGGCGACTTCACTTCGCGGGTCATCGCGATGACGCGCCATGAAGTGGACATGATTGATCTGGACCTCCCGGCTATCCGCGCGGTTACGAAAGCGGATCCCTCGGCCCGCGGCTATTTCGAGAAACAGGACTTCCCCTGGATCCAATCCAACCGGCACCCGGGCGTCGGCGGCGTTGTCTTCAACACCCTGAAGCCGCCGTTCAACAACCCGGACGTGCGTTGGGCCTTGACCTTGGCTATCGATCCCGTCTCCTACAACACCAGCGCCTACGATGGCGCAGCCGCCATGAACCCGCTGCCCATCGTGGTGAACGCGCCCCAGATGAAGAAGCCGTACATCGAACCGCTGATGGCGTGGCTGGAGAAGGACTTCACCCTCGACTTGGGCGGCGGGGAGAAGTTTAGCCCCTGGGATCCCGCCGCGCCTGCCAGGCTTGTCGCCGAGGCGAAGAAGCGCGGCTTCAAGGTTAACGAAGACCCGGCGTGGATCAAGGAGAACTTCGGTTACGGCTCGTGGAAGTATTCCCCCGAAGCGGCGGCCAAGCTGCTGAAGAAGGCTGGCTTCACCCAGGGCGCCGACAAGAAGTGGAAACTGCCCGATGGCACACCGTTCCAGTTCACCGTCTTCACTCAAGACACGCCGGGCCGGTGGTCGTATCAGAACGCTCAGGCCGCGTATAATGAATGGAAGAAGTTCGGGTTCGACGTGCGGTTTGAGGTAGGCGACCCCGGTCAGCTCCGGATTGCGATGGGCAATTTCGATATCGCTGGCACGCAAACGCACGGCAGTAACTACCTGGAAAACGCCGACCTCTTCAGGACCTTCACCGCTTTCGACAGCGCCTACCTGGAGAAGGAGCTGGGCAAGCGGCAGTTCGGCCACACTTCGCGCTGGACTGACCCTCGTGTGGATGAGATCCTCAAGAAGATTCAAGGCAGCGATCCGAACGATGCGGCCACGCTCCAGCCCATCGGTCTGGAGTTGATCCAACTTCACATCAAGAATCAGCCGGCGATCTCTGCCACCACGTCGCTGGATCCGTATGCTGTCTCCAGCTACTACTGGACCGGCTGGCCCAGCGCCGAGAATCACTTCACCGTGCCCTATCATCACTATCCCAACTTCAAGTACTTGTTGACCTTCTTGAAGCCGTCGGGGAAGTAAGGTAAGAACAGCGAGAGCGCCCACGAGCAGGTGGTTGTCGCCGACTCGTGGGCCGCGAACAGAGTTCGGGTGCGATTCACGTTTGGGGCGCGCGTCATTGCGAGCGGTTTTTGCGAAGCAATCTCCTCCGTAAAGTTGGAGATTGCTTCGTCCTGAAGGATGCTGGCGCAATCGCAAACGACGCTCCTCGCAATGACTGCCCAGGGCCGAAACGCACCCCCTGAGTTCGGCAAGAAAAGGGGGAAGAGTGAGATTCGTCAGGCGATATCTCATCCCGCGACTCATCCAATATGTGCTGGTGACGATCCTGGGGATCACCATGATCTTCTTCCTGCCCAGGCTGATGCCCATCGGGCCGGTCGAAAAGATGGTCGCCAATATCCAGGCTCGGGGCGCATACATGGATCCGAAAGCGGCCGAGGAAACGATTCGCGCGCTGCGAGAGATGTATGGTCTGGACAAAGGATTGCTCGAGCAGTACGTTGCATTCTGGCGGAGGCTCTTCACGGGGGACTTCGGGCCTTCGTTGGTGGCCTTCCCCACCCCGGTCAACCAGTTGATCGCTACCTCCCTGCCGTGGACGTTCGGGTTGCTCCTCACTACGACGGTGCTGATTTTCATCATCGGGAATCTATCAGGCGGCCTCGCCGGACACTTCAAGCGAAAAAGGATATTGAAGGTGGTGGATGGCGCGGTCATGTTCCTGGCCCCGATGCCCTATTACATCGTGGCCCTCACGCTCATCATCCTGTTCGCCTACATCATTCCCATATTTCCCATCGGGGGAGGGTATACGATCGGCGCCAAGGTGGAGTTCTCCTGGCCGTTCATCAAAGATGTCCTCAGACACGCGTTTCTGCCTGCCATGTCCCTGATCTTGCTCGGCGTAGCCACAACCCATCAAATCATGCGACTTATCGTGCAGGGTGTTAACGAAGAGGGTTACGTGCAGTACGCCAAGATCGGTGCCGTCAAGGAGCGCACGATCTTTGGCAGGTACGTGATGCGGACCGCCATGCTCCCTCAGATCACCCGGTTCGCCCTCGGCTTTGCGGCGCTATTCAGCGGCGCATTGGTCACAGAAGTCGTTTTCGCCTATCCTGGGCTGGGATCGTTGGCTTATCGCGCCATTCTGGCCTCCGATTACAACATGCTCATGGGGATTACGACCCTTTCTATCTTCGCGCTCACAACGAGCACCCTGATTATTGACCTCCTGAACCCCTTGTTTGACCCCCGGATCAGGCTGACATGAACAGAGAATCTGTCCAATGAGAACACTTAGCGCGCTTTTCAGGGACCGGCGTTTCAGTCTTGGCGCGGCCATCATGTCCGTGCTCATTATACTGGCCCTGCTCTCGCTCTTTGCGCCCTACGACCCCACGGAATGGCGCGTGGTCCCACGTGACCTGCCGCCGTCCCTCGAGCATTTCCTGGGGACGAGCTCGCTGGGCCAGGACGTGTTTTGGCAGTTGACGTCTGCCATACGCAATTCCCTCCTGCTCGCTCTTCTCGCGGCGTCAATCTCCCGGGTGATCGCGCTGACGCTCGGCCTGGTGGCCGGCTATAGCGGCGGCGTCATTGATCGGGTGCTCATGTTCTTCAACGATGGGTTTCTCGTGCTGCCGTTGCTGCTGATCTTTGTGCTGCTGGCGATGATCCTCAAGGAGCAGTTGAGCCTGTTGACCATGGCCTTGCTCTTCGGCGTGATGGGCTGGGCGTTTGACGCCCGGCTGATGCGGTCGCAAATCCTGAGCTTGCGGGAGCGAGAATTCACCTACACCGCCATCCTCTCTGGGACTCCCGTCCTCAGGTTGATCTTCAATGAATATCTCCTCTTCGTCGTACCGCTCGCGATGGCGACGCTTATCGGCAACATGATCTGGGTGACAGGCATGGAAGTGACATTGGCCTATCTTGGCTTGACCGATGTGACCATTCCCACCTTGGGCACCATGCTCCACTTTGCGCTGAATCACCAGGCGATCCTCCTCGGGTTGTGGTGGTGGATCTTTGCCCCCATCGGAGCCGCGGTCGCCCTTTTCTCGTCTTTGTACTTGCTTTCGGTAAGCGTCAGCGAGTATCTCGATCCCCGGGCCCGCATCCAACGGGTGGGCGCCAGGTAAAGGGAGGCGGGCCATGTGGGTAGTCAAAGTGGAGCAACTGGAATCTTCTTACGTTCTGGACATGCTTGGGGCCAAGAAGGTGGTTCATGCGGTCAACGGGGTTGACCTCGAGATCCAGGAAAACGAGGTCTACGGGATTGCCGGGGAAAGTGGATGCGGAAAGACGACCCTGGTGAAGACCTTGTTTGGCGACGTCCAGCCGCCGTTGAGGTTGATCGGCGGGAAGGTCTGGTACCGGGTTGGCGACCAGGAACTCGACCTCTTCTCCCTGAAACCGGAAGAGAGACGGGACTTACGCTGGTCGTTCATCTCCTATGTGCCCCAAAGCTCGATGAGCAATCTCAACCCGGTCGTCAAGCTGAAAGGGACATTCAGCGACTTCCTGGAGAGCCATGTGCCCCAACAGAACAAACGGGACGTGCTCGAGAGCGCGCGGCGTCATCTGATGAATCTGGGGTTGCCGCCAAACGTTCTGGAAGTCTATCCGCATCAACTCTCAGGCGGGATGCGCCAGCGGGTGGTGATCGCGTTGGCGTCCTTCCTCTCCCCGCGGGCGGTGATCACGGACGAGCCGGTGACGGCGCTGGATGTGGTGGTGCAGCGGGGGGTGCTACAACTCCTCAAAGAGGTTCAGGAGCGCCAGCAGAATGCCCTGGTCATCGTGACCCACGACATGGGTGTGCTGGCGAACATCGCCGACCGGGTGGGGATCATGTACGCCGGGAAGATCATCGAGGAAGCGGGGGTGGAGGCGATCTTCGAACGGCCACAGCACCCGTACACCCAATACCTGATCAACTCCCTGCCGCAGTTCGGGGATAAGACGCTGCGGGAGAGCGCGCCGGGGGCGCCGCCGTCGCTGGTGGACCTGCCGAGCGGGTGCGCGTTTCATCCGCGCTGTCGGTTCGGGATGCCGATCTGCCGAGAAGAGATACCTGCGTGCCGGAGTGTGGGCGCGAATGCGCAACACCGGGTGGCGTGCTGGCTGATGCAGGAGGCCGAACATAAACACCATTCTTGAGCTTCAGGATGTGAGCAAGGTCTTCCACATGGGCAGCATGTTCTCCCGGCTCAGGATCACGGCCGTGGAGCGTGTCTCCCTCCGTGTAGGTCCTGGAGAAATTTTTGGACTGGCCGGAGAAAGCGGCTGCGGCAAGAGCACGCTGGCGCGCATGATCCTGGGCTTCGAGGAGCCGACCGCAGGGATGATCATCCATCGGGGGAAGGACGGACAGCCTATCGTCGGGAAGCAGGTTTGGCGCACGGCAGGGGTGCAGGCGGTCTTTCAGAACCCATTTGAAACCTTCAATCCCTTGCGTCAGGTGGAAAACTATTTCTTCGAGGCCGTACACAATTACGGGCTCGCCAGTAGCCGGACGGAGGCCCTGGCACGGATTGACCGGGCGCTGCAGATGGTCGGCTTGAACTATGAGGGGATTACCGGCCGTTACCCGGCCGAGTTCTCCGGCGGACAACTCCAGCGGGTCTCCATCGCCAGGTCGCTGCTGAACGAGCCTTCGCTGTTGATCGCGGATGAGCCGGTGTCCATGGTGGACGCCTCGCTCCGCATGTCCATCATGAACCTGTTTCGGGAGCTCGTGGATCGGCTGGGCTTGGGCGTCGTGTACATCACCCATGACCTGGCCACCGCCTACTACGTGTGCGACCGGATCGCGGTCATGTTCCGAGGCAACATCGTGGCGATGGGCGATGTGGAAAATGTCCTGATGGAGCCTAAGCATCCCTACGTCAGGCTCCTGCGAGACTGCATCCCCGACACCGACCCGAAGAAGCGGTGGACGACCAAAATCCAGTTGGCGGAGAGCGATATCGAGGAGTACGTGCGGGCGGGCTGTAAGTTCGCGGGCCGCTGCCCCCAGGTGATGGAGATCTGCCGTCGCCAGGCGCCTGAGGATCTAAGCATCAACGGCGCGCTGACCAAGTGTCATCTGTACCGCCAACAAGTAGGCTAAAGCAGGAGGAAAGCGCCATGTCGGGCCTCAGCACGATGACGGGTAGGGAACGCATCATGGCCTCGCTGGCCGGCGAGGAGACGGACCACGTGTCATGGGCGCCGCTGATTGATCCCTACTATACCGCGTGGCTGGCGGTTCAGGGCTATGGCGGCCCCGATGCGCCGCGGGTCGTGCTGGAAGACCGCGAAGGGTTGTGGGCCGAAGAGCGCGACGCGCTGGACATTCCCTACGCCATCCGCCTGGTGGGCGGGGACATCCTGGAACGGCACTCGCCCACCATCCGCCGGGTGGAAGACAGTTCCATCACGCGACGCATCCTTACCCGGGGCCAGGAACAGCTCGAGATCGTTGAAACGCCGATTGGGTCTCTGAAGACCGAACGCCGTTACAGCAGCACGGGACATACCACGTACATCAGCCAGTACCCGATCGCATCTGTCGAGGACCTCAAGGTCCTCCAGTACGTGATGGAGCATACCCATTACGAAGAAGATTTCGCCGGTTTCCGCGACCGGCTGCGCGTCATCGGCGACGACGGCATCCCGACCAGCGACGGCCCGCAGTCGCCCATCCAGCTCTTCTACATGTTCCTGTGTGGCGTGCAAGCCACAACCTACCTGCTGCTGGATCATCCCGCGGAGATGGCCGAGTGTTTCGCAGTGATGCACCAGAAACACCTGGAGCAGTATCGGCTGGTCTGCGAGAGTCCGACCGATGTCGTGATTGACTACGAAAACACCTCATCCACGGTCATGAGCCCCGCGTTCTACCGGCAGCACAGTGAACCCTTCATTAATGAGTACGCCGACATCTGTCACGTCGCGGGCAAGCTGTTCATCACGCACATGTGCGGCAAGCTGTCCGCCTTCACCCCAGAGCTGCGGCAGGGGCGGCAGGACGGTTTTGATTCGCTGTGCCCGCCGACCACGGGCGACATCTGGGCGCATGAAGCGCAGGCCGCGTGGGGCGGCGATAGGGTCATCATCGGGGGCGTGGAGCCGGCCGCGCTGGCCCGGATGGATGCCCGCGAAACACGGGCGTATGTCACCCGTATCCTTGACCAACTGCCGACGCTGCGGCGCTTCGTGCTGTCCACAGGCGACGCCACGCCGTATGGCACACCGGTCGAGAATCTCCGTGCGGTTGCGGACGTTGTCGCAAGCTATCCGTGGAAATGAGACTTGTGCAGGGCCGGTCAATACGGCCTTTTTCTTCCTGGCGCCACTGATGAATGCAGGCGCGCCGGCATCGCCTTCTGCCGCACCCTCGACAATCTTCCAAAGGAAAAACCATGAGCGACACGCCGCCCACCGGCGCAGAAGAAATCACCTGGAACCTGGCCGACCTCTACGCGGCCATTGACGACCCAACCATTGACCGCGACCTCGACCGCTCGGACGCGGAGGCGGACGCGCTGGACGCCAGCTACCGCGGCCGCATCGCCGGCATGAACGCGGCCGGGCTGGCCGAGATGCTGGCGGCCTACGAAGCGCTGCTCGAGCGCGCCCACAAAGCCGGCAACTTCGCGCATCTGGCCTGGTCGGCCGACACCAGCGTGCCCGCCCACGGCGCGCTCCTCCAGAAGATCACCGAGCGCGGCTCACGTTTGAACCAGAAGCTCGTCTTCATGGAGCTGGAGCTGGCTGCTGTGCCCGACGAGGTCGCCGCCGCCTGGCTGGCCGACCCGGCCGTGGCCCGCTACAAGCACTGGTTAGAGTTGGTGCGGCGCTATCGGCCGCACATGCTCACCGAGCCGGAGGAGAAGATCCTTTCAGAGAAGGCCGTCACCGGCCGCAGCGCGTGGGTGCGCTTCTTCGATGAGGTGCACGGCGCGGCGCGCTACACCCTTGACGGCCAGGAATTCACCCGCGACCAGGCGCTCACCCGCCTCTACTCGCCGGATCGCGACCTCCGTCGGCGCGCCCAGGAAGCCGTGACCGTTGGGCTGAAGGAGATGCGTCGCACCACAACTTACATCTTGAATAACGTCCTGGCCGACAAGGCCTCGGATGATCGGCTGCGCAAATATCCGGCCTGGATCAGTTCGCGCAATATGTCGAACGAGGTGGACGACCGGACCGTGGATGCGCTGGTCGAGGCGGTCACGTCTCGCTACGACATCGTCGCGCGCTATTATCGCCTCAAGCGCCGGCTGCTCAGCGCGGATGAGTTATTTGACTACGACCGCTACGCGCCCCTCCCCGCGGCCGACCGCCACTACCCCTGGGAGCAGGCGCGCGAGATCGTGCTGGCCGCGTATGCGGGCTTCGATCAGCGCATGGCCGACATCGCGGCGCCGTTCTTCGAGCGGCGCTGGATTGATGCGGCGATCCGGCCCGGCAAGCGCGGAGGCGCGTTCAGCGCGGCCACCGTGCCCTCGGTGCATCCGTATGTGCTGCTCAACTACGAGGCCAAGCCGCGTGACGTGATGACGCTGGCGCACGAGCTGGGCCACGGCGTGCACCAAAAGCTGGCGGCTGTGCAAGGGCTGCTCCAGGCCGACACGCCCCTCACCACTGCCGAGACCGCGTCGGTTTTCGGGGAGATGCTGGTCTTCCAGGATCTCCTGGCGCGTGAAGACAAGCCGGAGGTCCGGCTGGCGATGCTGACAAGCAAGATCGAGGATTCCTTTGCGACCGCTTTCCGCCAGGTCAGCATGAACCGCTTCGAGCACGCGGCGCACACCGCACGGCGCGGCGAGGGGGAACTGAGCACCGAGCGCATCTCGGAACTATGGATGGGTTCGCAGCGGCCGATGTTCGGGGAGAGCGTGACATTGACCGACAACTACGCGCTGTGGTGGAGCTACATCCCGCACTTCATCAGCACGCCCGGTTATGTCTACGCCTACGCGTTCGGCGAGCTGCTGGTGCTGGCGCTTTATGCGCGCTATCGGCAGGCCCCGGCCGGCTTCGCCGACGCCTATCTCGCCATGCTGACGGCCGGCGGCTCGAACTGGCCGCACGAGATCGTCAAGCCGCTCGGCGTGGATCTGACCGATCCCGGCTTCTGGCAGAACGGGCTGGGCATCCTGGACGAGATGGTGCGCGAAGCCGAGGAGTTGGCACGATAGGACGCCTGTCCAAGTGACCGGCACTTCCGGAAGCGCCGGTCACTTGGACAGGTATTTTCATCCGCCGAGGACAAGAGTGAGTACCATGAACATCCTGATCATCGGGGGCAGCGGCTTCTTGAGCGGCACGCTGGCGCACCGGGCGGTGACCGCCGGCCACCGCGTTTGGACCGTCACGCGCGGCCGCCGGCCGCAGCCCGACGGCGTATCCGCCCTGATCGCCGACCGGCACGATCAGGCCGCCTTCGAGGGGGCATTGGCAGAAGCCCGGACGCGCTGGGACCTGGCGGTGGATTGTATCGCGTACAACGCGAACGACATCCGCCAGGACGTGGCGGCGCTGGCAGCGCGGGCCGGGCAGTTGGTGTACATCTCGACCGATTTCGTCTACGATCCCGCGCAGCGGCGCTTCCCGCAGGCCGAGGAGGCCAGAGGCTACCTGGCGGAGGGCTACGGCGGGCTGAAACGCCAGGCCGAGGCGGCGTTGGCCGAAGCCGACACGGGCGCGCTGGCCTGGACGATCCTGCGCCCCTGCCACATCTACGGCCCCGGCTCGCAGCTCGGCTGCTTGCCCATGCACGGCCGCGACCCGGAGCTGATCGCCCGGCTGCGACGCGGGGAAGCGCTCCGGCTGGTGGGCGGCGGCCACTACCTGCAACAGCCGGTGCTGGCCGGCGACCTGGCGCGAGTCATTCTGGAGGCGGCAGGCAACCCGAAGACCTTCGGCCAGACCTTCAACGTTGCCGGCCCCGACATCGTGGAGTCGGCGGAGTACTACCGCATCATCGCCGGGGCGTTGGGCGTGCCTCTGACCATCGAGGAACTGCCCGTGGGCGAATATCGCGCCGCCCACCCGGAATCGGCACCCTTCCTGTGCCATCGCATCTACGACCTGGGCCGCCTGGCGGCCGCCGGGATCACGCCGCCCCAAACCCCGCTGGCCGCTGGCCTCCGCGCCCACGTCGCGAGCCTGCTCGGAAAGACCTGACCCCTGTCTCCTGATTCCTGACTCCTGTCCCCTGGCTCCTCACGGAAGACGCGCAAAGGCCGCCGGTTGATGAAAACCGACGGCCTTTCATTGACCGAGTGCCCCGCTGTGCCGTGTGCATCCGGAAGTCTGAACCTGCTTGCGCAGGTGGGGGCCTTGCCGTCCGGGTTTGCCTTGCCAATACGCAGGCTGTGTTCCGCAGCTTGCGCGGCTATCGCATCCCCGGGCGGGATGTCCAACCCCCTTATGTATAGTGTTGGCTCAAAACGTTATTGGCGCATCACATGCACCGCAGGGTACTACGGTCGTTATCTTAGCACAGGTTTCGCAGGGATGCAAATGTCGGAAACCCGCAAAAAAGATGCTTCACTGGCGATTCGCCGTAACTGGCTTAAGCCGGAGACCCGTTCAACATGACGAGGGCGCCGACTGGGCTACGCCGTGACCGCCAGGTGCAGCTCGCGCAACTGCGCGGGCGACACCGGCGACGGCGAGCGGAACATCAGGTCGGTGGCCGAGGCGGTCTTCGGGAAGGCGATCACCTCGCGGATGCTGGGTGTGCCGGCCAGGATCGCGACGGTACGATCAATCCCGGTTGCGATGCCGCCGTGGGGCGGCGCGCCGTACTCGAACGCTTCCATCAGATGGCCGAACTTCTCCTCCGCCTCCTGCGGCCCGATGCCGAGCGCCTTGAACATCGCCTGCTGCTTCTCGCGGCGGTGGATCCGGATGCTGCCGCCACCCACCTCCCAGCCATCCATCACCAGGTCATAAGCTTTGGCCCGCACCGCGCCCGGCTCGCCCTCCAGCAGCGCCCAGTCCTCGTCCATGGCCGAGGTGAAGGGGTGGTGCATGGCGCTCCAGCGGCCATCCTCGGCGCTCCATTCGAGCAGCGGGAATTCCACGACCCAACACAGCGCATGAACATCGCGGTTGACCAGGCCGAGCTGATTGCCCAGGGCCAGGCGCAGCTCGCCCAGGCTGCGCGCCAGCACGGCGCGGTTGGCGTCCGCCACGATCACGATCAGGTCGCCCGCGGCGGCCGCAGCCCGCTCCAGGATAGCAGTCATGGTCTCGGCCGACAGGAACCGGGCGATGGAGGACTTCACGCTGCCATCCCCCGCGCGGGCGATGGTGGCGATCCCCTTGGCGCCGAAACGTTTGGCGATGTCGGCCAGATCATCCACCTGCTTGCGGCTGAAACCGGCGCTCCCCGGCGCGACGACCGCCTTCACCTGCCCCCCGCCCGCCAACGCCTTGACGAACGGCTCGAAGCTGCTCTCCCTCATCAGGTCGCTCAGATCCACGAACGGCATCCCGAAGCGTAGATCGGGCTTGTCCGAGCCATACTTCGCCATCGCTTCGGTATAGGTCAACACCGGGAATGGCCTGGTCATAATCGGCTTGCTGCCATAGGTCTCGATGATCTGCGTGTAAAGCGGCTCGATGACCGCCATGATGTCTTCGCGTTCCACGAACGACATCTCCAGGTCAAGCTGGGTGAACTCCGGCTGGCGGTCGGCGCGCAGATCCTCGTCTCGGAAGCAACGGGCGATCTGAAAGTAACGCTCGAAGCCGGCCACCATGAGCAACTGCTTGAGCTGCTGGGGGGATTGTGGCAGCGCATAGAATTCACCGGGATGGACGCGGCTGGGCACCACATAGTCACGCGCGCCCTCTGGCGTGGTCTTGATCAGCATCGGCGTCTCGACTTCCAGGAAGCCACGTTGATCTAGGTAATCGCGGATCAGCTTGACCACTTGGTGGCGCAGTATGATGTTGTGCTGCATGGGCGGCCGGCGCAAGTCCAGGTAGCGATATTTGAGGCGGATCGCCTCATCTACGGCGGCGTCTTCGTTGATGTAGAACGGCGTCGTCCGCGCCTCGTTCAACACCTGGGCCGCCACAGCCGCCACCTCGACATCGCCGGTCGCGATGTTGGGGTTGGTCAGGCCGGCGGGCCGCGCCCGCACCATGCCCGTCACCTGCACCACGTACTCGTTGCGGGCGCCATTCAGCACCGCGTGCGCGTCGGGCGCCTTCTGGGCGTCGCAGGTCACTTGCACCAGGCCCGACCGATCCCGCAAGTCAATGAAGATCAGCGCGCCGTGATCGCGCCGCCGATGCACCCAGCCGGCCAGCGTCACCGTTTGTCCGTCATGCGCCAGCCGCAAGTCTCCGCAGTTTTGATTCTTCAGCATGATTGCACTCCCCATCGTAAGCTGCGTGCATTATACCGGGAGAAGACGAAAAGACAAAACGCCGCCCACCGTCCGGCTATGCCGCGCGGCAGCACAATCGTGTCGGGAACATTTTCACCCAACCTCGCTATCTTGTGCTACAATAAGAGAGAAGGTATCTATCCTACCCGGTCAGAGGAGGCATATGCGTTGCCTGATTACTGGCGGCGCCGGATTCGTCGGGACCGCATTGGCGAACCATCTGGTCGAGGCCGGCCACCACGTGCGCGTCCTGGACGATCTGAGCGCCGGCGATCCCGCGCGGCTTCATCCTGGCGCAGTCTTCACGCGCGGCGACGTGCGTGACCGGCCCAAGCTCTGGACATTGCTGCAACAGGTGGACTGCGTCTTTCACCTGGCCGCCCGCGTCTCTGTGCAAGAATCGGTCCTCTATCCGCGCGAATACAACGACGCCAATGTCGGCGGCACGGTCAGTCTGGTCGAGGCGATCCGCGATGTCGGGGTGAAGCGGGTGGTCTTCGCCTCGTCGGCCACCGTCTACGGGCCGCAGCGAGTTCAGCCCGTCACCGAGGATGTCCGCCCGCGCCCCCTGGTACCCTATGCGGTGAGCAAGCTGGCCGCGGAGTATTACATCTTTGCGCTTGGCGAGCTTAACGGGATTGAGACGGTCGCCCTGCGGATCTTCAACGCCTACGGGCCGGGGCAACGCCTGCCGCCGGTCCACGCGCCGGTCGTTCCCCTCTTTCTGAAGAGCATCCTCAGCGGCACATCCCTTGTCATCCAGGGCAGCGGCGCGCAGACGCGTGACTTCGTCTACATTGATGACGTGGTCGCCGCCCTGGTCTCTGCGGCCGCCGCGCCCCACGTCAACGGAACGATCATCAATGTCGGCTCTGGGGTCGAGACAAGCATCAGCCAACTGATCAACGATATCAGCGAGGTGACGGACTGCCGGCCGCACATCATCGTGAACTCGCAGCTCAGCGGCGGGATTGACCGTCTGGTGGCAGATCTACGCCTGGCTCGCGAGAAGCTGGCGTATCATCCTGGGGTTTCGCTGCGCGCCGGACTCGGTCGCATGCTGGAAGAGGACCCGCGCTTCAGATTGAGGTAGGAGCAGGTCTTGCGCCTGGCCGCCGGTGGCTGCGCCCCCACATATCGGGATCCCGACACAAAGACAGAAGGCCGGCATGAAAACCGGCCTTCTGTTTTTATATCGTGAAAAGGCCTGCTCGATCAAGCCGGGCGCCACAAACCGATCAGTAATGCACGACCACTGGCGTCCCGATGCTCGACCACTTATAGAGCCATTGCGCATCCGCGACACGCATGTTGACGCAGCCATGGCTCATGGGGCGGCCGAAGTTATTGTGCCAATACGTGCCGTGAATAGCGTTGGCGCCGACGAAGTACATGACCCACGGCACACCAGGCAGGTTATAGCCTGGCCCCACCATCCGCTGGGATGAGATCTTGGTGCGGACGGCAAATCGGCCGGTCGGCGTCCGGCGGCCGGCAACCCCGCTGCTGATCAGGGTCGAAAATACTGCGGTCTGCCCCTGGAAAGCCGTCAAACGCTGGCTGCTCAGGTTGATGTCTATCCAGCGGCCTGCCACAGGCGCCGGCGCGGGGCCGCTGCCCGGCTGCGGCGCAGGGGCGGGCGCGCTCTTGCCGGGGATGACCAGACGTTGCCCGGTATAGATCAGGTTTGCGTTGCGGATGCCGTTGGCCGCGGCCAGGGCACTCACGGAAACGCCGTAGCGCGCCGCGATGCGGGCCAATGTGTCTCCCCGCTGCACGATATACACCGTACTCGCCGGATCAGGCTCGGCGAAGGCGACCGTCGGAGCAAGCAAGACCGCGATCACCAATAATACAAACAGCGCGCGATGAAAACGGAAGCGATGAAGCATGACCCTCTCCTCGGCTGGCCCACGCCAGCCCGCTGCATTTGGGTTGGGCAAACACATACACGGCGATTGTACGGGTGTTGCACAGCTTGAGCTATTTATAGCAGACTATCTTACATTTGTCAACCCCCCAAATCCGGCAGAAGATATATTATTTTCTTGCAGATCAGATACGGCCACCTCTCGGAGGGCGCGGGAACGGCGGCGGCATCCTTTGCGATGATAGGGCTATGTGGTATACTCCGGCAGGCTTGGTCGGCGATAGCGTACTTCGTTGTTTCGAGCGCCGGCCAGCGCAGAGAGGGTGGAAATCTTGGCGAGAGCATACCTGATGTCTGGCAAGCTATCATCTCGGACGGCATGGCTGCCGCTGGCCGTGCTCATCATCTGTCTGGCGGTCTGGGCCGCGCCGATTGTGGCGCAAGGCCCGGGGCTGGCGATTGACCAGGCGTCATTGCGCTTGTGGCCCGAATATGACGACCCCGGCCTGCTGGTGATCTTCTCTGGCGCGTTCACCGGCACGGCGACCTTCCCGCAGAAGGTGGCGTTCCCAGTGCCGGCGGGCGCCCGCGGCATCCAGGCGACGGTGATCGCCGCGAACGGCGATCTACTCAGTCAGCCGTGGCAGATCGTGGACGGCAAACTGACCTACACACTGCCCGAGCCGGCCTTTCAGATCGAGTTCTACCTGGACCGGCCGGCCTCCAGCAACCGGCGCGATATCGGCTTCACGTTCGAGACGGCCTACCCGATCAAAAACCTGGCGGTCTCCTTGCAGCAACCGGCGCGCGCCACGGGATTCTCTGCGACGCCGCAGCCGGAGCAATCACTGCAGGGCAGCGACGGATTCACTTACTACGCGATCAATCGGGCCGATGTGGCGGCCGGCGCCAGGCTGCCGTTCAACCTGCGCTACACCAAGAACGACCAGGGGCTTTCGGTCGCCCAGGCCCGGCTCGACACGACCGCGCCGGCACCCGCCCCCGGGACGGCGAGCCCTGGCGCGACATCCGGCGGGCTGCCGCAGTGGCTGCCGATCCTCCTAATCGGCCTGGGCGTGGCTGCGCTGGCCGGAGCGGTCGGCTATTGGTTCTTGCGCGTGCGTCCCGCAGATTCGCCGGCGCCTGCCCCGGCGCGCAAACGGTCTGGCAGCCAGGCGAAGCCCGGACCGCCGGGTAAGACCATCTTTTGTACGCAATGCGGACGCCAGTTCGCCGCGGGCGATCGCTTCTGCGCCAACTGCGGCGCGGCGCGCCGGAGTTAGCGCGCGGAAAAAGGGATGAGAGGGATGAAACGGTATCAAGTGAGCGAGGTTTTGCGACGGCTGGCGGGGGTGGGCCTGGCGCTCATGGTCCTGGCCGGGATCGCCGCGCCGGTCGGGGCGCAGACGCCAACGCCGAACCAGATCAATGTCATCGCCAAAGAGCTATGGTGCCCGCTGTGCAACGGGGTGCGGCTCGACAATTGCGAGCTGCAAGCGTGCATCCAGATGAAGGAAGTCATCGCGCAGAAGCTCATGGCCGGCGAAAGCCGGGACCAGATTCGCGCCTACTTCGTCCAGCAGTACGGGGATGTCGTCCTCGGCGCGCCGTCCAACGAAGGATTCAACCGCGTGGTGTGGCTGATGCCGGTCCTCGTGAGCCTGGTTGCGGTGGGATGGCTGGTCTTCCTCGTGCGCTCCTGGACGAAACGCCGGCCCCCCGTCGCGGCCGCGCCCGTGACGCCTGCCGCCGCCACCCCCGCGTCGAAGGACGCCTATCTCAAACGTGTGGACGAAGAACTGAAGCAGTACGAGTGACAGGGCGTCAGGTGTGGACTGCCAATCACATGCTAACTATCTTGCAAGGCGAGCGGATCGCCAAGACGGCCGGGATGTTCGTGGGCTGCTCCGCGGCGCTGTTTGACGATGGGCGGGAGAAGATCCTGCTGACGCGGCGCGCCGATAACGGCCGTTGGTGCCTGCCGGGCGGCCACGTCGAGCCGGGCGAGAACGTCGCGGAGGCCTGCGCCCGCGAGATGTGGGAGGAGACCGGGCTGGAAGTCCGCGTGGCGCGGCTGATCGGCATCTACAGCAGCCCGCACTTCGTCTTGAACTACGGCGACCGTGGGCGCTTCCAGGTGGTCGCCTGCCATTTCGAGGTCGCGCCGGTCGGCGGCGCGCTGGGGCTGAGCAATGAAACGACCGCGATCGGCTACTTCTCGGCCCCGGAGATTGCGGAGCTGGATCTGCTGGAGCATCATCGCGAACGCGTTGCGGACGCGTTCGCGCAGCAAGAGACGCCGTTTATACGTTGAGAGTCATTGAGCCATAGCGAAGCATCCTGAGCGGAGTGGCGGCGCTTTTCCCGCCACGCAGTCGACACTTGCACCTGCACACACCGCAGGTGCAGTGCAGGTGAGGATGCGGAGCAGTGACCATTTGAGTCCGCATCCTTCGATAGAATGCCCCTCTGTTTGGGCACTACGCCCCACGAACCATTGCGGGGCTTCGCTCAGGATGCTCACTTGCCGAGGAACGTTATCGCATGACCGAACCTATAGCTGATCTCGCGCCCGCGCCGGCCCGCCGGCTACCGGCTTTCGTCATCGTGTTGGGCATCGGCATCCTCTTCGTCGCCGGGCTGCTGGCATTGCTGTTGACCCGGCCACCGCAGAAAAGCCTCTGCGACGAGGCCGCGCCCGACTGGAGCCTGACCTTGTTCCCCGAATACCGCGGCGGAGTCGCCGGCGGCACGCTCACCCTGGCCGACCTGAGGGGGAAAGGCGTGGTGCTGAACTTCTGGGCGAGCTGGTGTAAGCCGTGCGAAGAAGAAGCTGCCGCGCTCGAAGCCGCCTGGCGCCAATACAAAGACAAGGGCATCGTCTTCGTCGGCGTGGACTACCTGGATCAGGATCCCGCCGCCAAGCGTTACTTGCAGAAGTTCAACGTGACTTATCCTAACGGGCCAGACCTGGCCAGCAAGATCTCCAAACGCTACGCCATCCGCGGCGTGCCGGAGACCTTCTTCATTGACCCGCAGGGAAAAATCGTCGGCTGCCGCAAGATCGGCCCGCTAGGCGACGCTGAGCTGCGGCAACGCATCGCGGAGATCGCGCCCAAATAAAAGTAGATTGGGGTTTTCATCCATGACCATTACCGATATCGGTTACATCGCCTTCGTCCTGGCGCTGATCCTGAGCCTCTACGGCGTCGTCGTATCGGTGCTGGGCGCGCGGCGCAACCTGCCCGAGCTGATCGCCAGCGGCCGCAACGCCACCTATGTCGTCAGCGGCTTGGTGCTGGTCGCCGCGCTGACCCTCTGGTACGCGCTGCTCAATAACCAGTTTCAAGTGGAATTCGTCGCGACGCACAGCGAGCGCAATCTGCCGACCTTCTACAAATTCTCGGCGCTGTGGGGCGGCCAGGCCGGTTCGCTGACCTTCTGGACGCTGCTGCTGTGCGGCTTCGCCGTCGCGGCCACCTGGTTTTTCCGCAACGAACAGCCGAGTCTTCGCCCTTATGTCAACGCCGTGCTCCTGCTGAGCATCGGCTTCTTCGTCATGATCGTGCTCTTCGCCGCCAACCCGTTCGAGAAGCTCTGGCGCGGCGCGGGCGGACAGATCATCAGCGTAGTGATGCAGCCCGCCGGCGCGACGCCGTTCTTCCCGGCCGACGGCCAGGGGCTGAACCCCCAGCTCCAGAACTACTGGATGGTCATCCACCCCATCATGCTCTACCTGGGCTTCGTGGGACTGACCGTGCCCTTCGCCTTCGCCGTCGCCGCGCTGATCACCGGCCAACTGGGCAACACCTGGATCAAGCTGATCCGCAAGTGGACCCTCATCCCGTGGCTCTTCCTGAGCATCGGCATCATCATGGGCTCGCAGTGGGCGTATGTCGAGCTGGGCTGGGGCGGCTACTGGGCATGGGATCCCGTCGAAAACGCCTCGTTCCTGCCCTGGCTGACCGCCACCGCCTTCGTCCACAGCATCATGATCCAGGAACGCCGGGGGATGCTCAAGGTGTGGAATGCCGTGCTGATCTGGCTCACCTGGGAGCTGACCCTCTTCGGCACGTTCCTGACCCGCAGCGGTGTGATCGAGTCGGTCCATTCGTTCGCGCTCTCCCCGATCGGGCCGATGTTCGCCGTGTTCATCGTTGCGACCCTGCTGGCCTATCTCGTGCTGCTCGCCTGGCGGCTGCCGCTGCTGAAGAGCGAGAATCAACTGGATTCGGTGCTGTCGCGCGAAACGGCGTTCCTCTCGCAAAATCTCATCTTCGTGGTGATCATGATCGCCACCCTGCTCGGCACCCTGTTCCGGCCGATCTCGGAATGGGTGACCGGGAACAAAATTTCGCTGAACGAACCGTACTTCGAGCAGGTCAACGGCCCCATTTTCCTCGTCTTGCTGCTGCTGATGGGCGCGGCGCCGCTCTTGGCCTGGCGGCGCTCCGGGCCAGAGACGCTGCGCCGCAACTTCGCCATCCCGCTCGCCGCAGCCGGGCTGAGCCTTGTGCTGCTGTTCATCTTCGGGCTGCGCAACCCGGCCGGCTTCGTGGGCGCGGGCGCGCTGATCTTCGTCTTCGCCGGCATCGTGCAGGAATACGTGCGCGGGGTGCAGACCCGGCAGCAGGCGACGGGCGAACCGCTGGGCGTCGCGTTGGTGAACCTGGTGCGGCGTAACGGCCGGCGCTACGGCGGCTATATCGTGCACATCGGCGTCCTGATGATCGCCCTGGGCATCATCGGCAACGAGTTCTTCCAGTCGGAGTCGGAAGGCAACCTGCGGCCGGACCAAAGCATCACCGTCGCCAACTACACGCTGACCTATCGCGGGCTGGAAGCGAGCCGGGGACCGAACTACACCGAGTACACCGCCCGGATGGACATCACGCGCAACGGCCGGCCGGCCGGGCAGGTGGCGCCCAAAAAGCACATCTACGACAAAAACCAGGAGCAGCCGATGACCGAAGTCGGGCTGACGCCCGGCCTGATCGAGGACGTGTACGCGGTGTTGGCAGGCTTCGAGGCGAACGGCAGCATCGCCTCCTTCAAGGTGTACATCAACCCGCTCATGTCGTGGATGTGGATCGGCGAGGCCTTTCTGGCGCTGGGCGTCTTGCTTGCCGCCTGGCCGCGCCGATCAACCGCCGCCATGCCCGCGCAAGCGCCTGCCTCCGGCGCCGCGCAACTGGTCTGACGCAGCCCGTTCACGTTTCACGTTTCAGGAACGAACATGCTCATCATCCTTGCCATCGTCATCTCGGCCGCGGCGCTGCTGATCGTGGCCTATCCGATTATCGCCAAGGCGCGCGAAGCGCAGCCCCCGATCGCCTCCGCGCAAGAGGAGATTGATGAGTTGCTGGCGCGCCGCGATGCCGTCTTCCAGGCCCTCCGCGATCTGAACTTCGACCACCAGGTCGGCAAGGTCACGGACGACGATTTCGCCGTCTTCGAAGCCAATCTGAAAGAGGCGGCGGCTGATACGCTGGCCGCGCTAGACCAATGGGAAGCGGCCGTGGATCGGGCCATGAACGCTGCGCTGGATCGGGAGATCGAAATCCGGCAGGCCGAGCTGCTGGATGGCGCGCGTCATTGCCCCCGCTGCAACCGGCCGGCCCTGGCCGAGGACAAATTCTGCGCCGGCTGTGGCGCGCCGTTGCCGACCGCAGAGGCGAAACCCGCGCCGGCCGCCCCACGGTTCTGTCGCAAGTGCGGCCGGCCGGCCGCACCAAACGATCGTTTCTGCGGAGACTGCGGCGCATCCCTGGCGTAACAGAGTACAGAAAGGGCATCTGGCCCGAAGATGGTCAGCCCCAATGAGCATGTCCATCCCGCTTATCCCCTTCGCGCCCTATCTCGATGATGAGGCCGCCCGGCGGCTGATCGAGCCGGCCGGTTTTGCCGATCCGCGCGCCGCGACCCGCAGCGTGCGCGAGCTTGCCCTGGCGGCGGGCGCGGCCGCGCCCCTGATCCAGGTCTGGCCCGGCCTGCTGGCGGCCCTGGCCGACGCCGCCAGCCCGGATCGGGCGTTGGTCAATTTCGCTCGCTTCATCCAGGCCGCGCCGGCCCCGTCCAGGCTGCTGACAGAGCTGGCCGCCGATCAGCGCGCTACCGAGATGCTGGTCACGCTGTTCGCCGGCAGCCAGTTCCTCACTGAGATCCTGCTGCGCGATGGGAACCAGTTGGCGCGCCTGAGCGACCGCGCCGGGCTGGCACAGATGAAGACTGCCGCCCAGTTCGAGGCAGAAGCCCGGCAGGCGCTCAGCGCGGCAGGCGCCGCAGGCAACGACCGGGAACCCGACACGGCGGCCGCTTTCGACGCCTTGCGACGCTTCCAGCGCGGCGAATTCCTCCGCATCGGGGTCAGCGACCTGTGCGCGCTGCTCGACCTGCCGTCCGTCACCCAACAACTCTCCGCCCTGGCCGAAGGCATCCTGCACATCGCTCTGGAACTGACCGCCGCGCGGACGGCCGCCGACCCCGAAGGTTTCGTCGTGCTGGCGATGGGCAAGCTGGGCGGCGCGGAGCTGAACTATAGCTCCGACATTGACCTGCTCTTCCTGGCCGGCGACGCCGAACGCGCCTTCGGCTACCAACGCCTGGGTGAGCGGCTGATCGCGGCGCTCACCGACGCGACCGCGGAGGGCTTTCTCTATCGCGTGGACATGCGGCTGCGGCCCTGGGGCGCGGTCGGCCCACTCATCAGCACCGTGGACGGCTATCTCAAATACCTGAAGCAACATGCCCGGCTGTGGGAGAAACAGGCATTGCTGCGCGCCCGGCCGGTCGCCGGCAACCCGACGCTCGGCCGCGCGTTTCTGGCACAGGCCGCCGGGCTGATGTTCGCCACCCCGCGCGAGGCCGTGCGCGCGGATGTCCACGCGATGAAACAGCGTACCGAGGCGCGGTTGCGCGAGTTGGGCCAGGAGTGGGGCGAGGTCAAGCTCGGTGAAGGCTCCATCCGCGACGTGGAATTCGTCGCGCAGTTCATGCAATTGACGCAAGGCGGCGAACATCCCGAGCTGCGCGGCGGCACGACGTTGGAGACGCTGGCGCGCCTGGCCGAGCGCCGCCTCATCACCCCCGATGAGCACCGCGTGCTGTCGGAAGGCTACGTTTTCTTGCGCACGGTCGAGCACTACCTGCAAATCCTGGAATACCGGCAGACGCATATCTTGCCGGCCAACGCCGCCGACTTACGCTACCTGGCGCACCGCCTGGGCTACACCGGCCCTGATGCGGCCGGCCGGTTCGTCACCCGCTATCAGCAACACAGCGCGGCGGTGCGCGCCGTCTATCGGCGCTATCTGGCCGCGCCTGAAGGATCATCCGGAGGCCCTGCCATGACAACGACCGTCGGACAGCCCTCTTCCAGCGCAGCAGACAACACGCCCGCGGACTCCGCCGAGGCGCAGCTCCGCCAACACCTGGCCCGGATGGCGCCCTCCTATGCCGAGGTCTTCTCCGAACAGGAAATCCGCCGCCACGCCGACCTGGCATCGCGGCTGAGCGATTCCAACCCGGTCGAGGTGCGCGCCGAACGCATCGGCGAGACGCTCTGGCGCGTCACGATCGTGGCCTACGATTACCTGGGCGAGCTTTCCGCGATCTGCGGCCTGCTCTTCGCGGATGGCTTCAACATCGTCGCGGGGCAGGTCTTCACCTACGAAGCGGAGACCGGCGTGAGCGGCTCGCGGCCCAGCCGGCGCAAGATCGTAGATGTCTTCACCGTGGACTCGGCGCGGGCCGAAGCGAACGCCGGCAAGGGTGTCATCGGCAAGGAGCTGTGGCTGAGCTATGCCGGCAACCTGGGCGCGCTGCTGCGGCTGCTCCAGGGCCGCCAACAGCGCCAGGCTCAGGGCGAGCTGGTGAAACGGGTGGCCGGGGCGCTGCAAGGCGCGCCAGCAGCCAGCCCGACGCTGCATCCCGTCAGCATCGCGCTTGACAACGATGCCTCCAACCGCTACACCATCCTCCGCATTGATGCACCCGACACGCCCGGCTTCCTGTACGAATTCACGAACGCCCTGGCGCTGAACGATGTGTACATCGCCCAGGTCACGGTGGATTCGGTCGGTAATCGCGCGCACGATGTGCTCTACGTGACGGACACCCAGGGCCGGAAGATCACCGATCCGAACAAACAGCGCGAGCTGCGCGCGGCGACCGTACTGGTCAAACACTTCACCCACCTGCTGCCGCATTCGCCCAACCCGGCCGCGGCGTTGCTCCACTTCAACGAATACTTGGGCGAGCTTTTCCGCCGGCCCTCTTGGCCGGATGAATTGGCCTCGTTGGAGCGCCCGGAAGTCCTCGCCGCGTTGGCCCGCCTGCTCGGCGTCAGCGAGTTCCTGTGGGATGACTTCCTGCGGATGCAGTACGCCAACCTCTTCCCGGTCGTCGAGGATGTAGGCGCGCTGGCGCGGCCCAAGACCAAAGCCGAGCTGGCCGGCGAGTTGGCGCAGGCCCTCGCTGCGGCGGCTGACGGCCAGACACGTCGCGAACGGCTGAACGCCTTCAAAGATCGCGAGATGTTCCGCACCGATATGCGCCATATTATGGGGCACGTGACCGACTTCGGGCAGTTCTCGGCCGAGCTGACCGACCTGGTCGAGACAGTCGTCGCGGCCGCCGCGGAGCTTACGCTGGCCGAGCTGATCGGGCAGCATGGCGCGCCGCGCGGCGACGACGGCGCGGCGATCCCGTTGGCGGTCTGTGTCCTGGGCAAATGCGGGGGCTACGAGCTGGGTTATGCCTCGGACATCGAGGTGATGTTCGTCTACGGCGGCGCAGGGCAGACGGTCGGCCCGCGGGTCTTGAGCGCGGGAGAATTCTTCGACCGGCTCGTGACGGAGTTCAAGGGCGCGATCTGGGCCAGGCGCGAGGGGATCTTCGAGATTGACCTTGACCTGCGGCCCTACGGCAATGCGGGCAGCCTGGCGGTCTCGCTCGATTCTTTCCGCCGCTACTTTGCGCCGGGCGGCCCGGCCTGGAGCTACGAGCGGCAGGCGCTCATCAAGCTGCGGGCCATCGCTGGCGACCCCGCGTTCGGCCGCGAGGTCGAGGCGCTGCGCGATACATTCGTTTACAGCCCGGCGACGTTCGATGTCGCGGCCATGCGCGCGATGCGCGAGCGGCAGCTTCGCCATCTCGTCACGCCCGGCACGATCAACGCCAAATTCAGCCCAGGCGCGCTGGTGGATGTCGAGTACACTGTCCAGGGCTTGCAGATGACACACGGTCACGCGCATCCCCAGGCGCGGCGCACCAATACTCACGCCGCGATCACCGCGCTGGCTCAGGTCGGGGCCATCTCGGCGGAGAACGCCGCCCGGCTGAGCGAGGCGCTCCTGTTCCTGCGCCATCTCATCAATGCGCTGCGGGTGGTGCGCGGGAACAGCAAGGATCTGACCGTACCGCCGGCTGAGAGCGAGGAGTTCGCCTTCCTGGCCCGCCGCCTGGGCTATGGCAACGAGCCGGCCCGCCTGCGCGCCGACCTGTCGCACCACCTGGAGTGGGTGCGCCGGCTGAACACGCGGCTGCTTGGGTGATAATCGGCACACTGTAGCTGCAGAGCCAGGAAACGAAATGCTGTCATGCTGAGCGGGTCTACGGCTCAACGTCAGTTGCGGCAAATGACCAGTGAAGCATCTCTTATGCCCAACAAGGCCCTTCGCTGCTGTTGCGCTGCCACACGCTTCGATCTGTCAATCCGCTCAGGGTGACAAACGCGCCGCCAGGCGAGAAATGAACTCGCTGGCGATTCGCTTGACTATGGAGGGAATGCCATGAACAGAACACATCATCTTGTCACGTTGTGCGCTATCCTGGCGCTCGCCCTGGCCGCCTGTGCCACGCCGACCCCGCCCCCCGAACCTGTGACCATCCGCTTCGCGTTTCCGGCCGCCGACCAGGATCAGATCAAGAAGCTGACCGAGCAATTCACGAGGGCTCATCCCGAAGTCAAATTCGAGCTGCTGGCCCGGCGTTGGGATGCCATCACCGGCATTGACCCGGCGGGCGCCGATGTCATCCTCACCTCGCAGTTTGCTCTCGAAGAGCTGCGGCGCCGCGGCGTGTTGGTCAGCCTCGACCCGCTGATCGCCGGCGACAAGGATCTCAACCAGGCCGACTTTCTGCCGAACGCGCTCAAGATGTTCGTGGACAGCGGCAAGACCTGGGCGCTGCCCGCCGGCCTGGATACCCAAGTGCTCTACTACAACAAGGACCTGTTCGACCGCCGCAGGGTATCCTATCCGGCCGAGGGGTGGACGCGCGACGACTTTCATCAGAAGGCGCGTAAGCTGAGCGATGCGGCGACGGGCAGTTTCGGCTACGCCATCACATCTGACTTCCTGGACCCCATCCTGTTCGTCTATCAGCATGGCGGCAAGCTGTTCGACGACCTGCAATCGCCCACGCGCACCACCTTTACCGACCCGAAAACGGTGGAGGCGGTGGATTGGTACGCCAGGCTGCTGCGGGAGCCGGGAGTTGTCCTCACGCCGCAGAATGCGCAGGAGGTTGGCGCGGGCAGCGTGCAATATACCCTGCGCTCCGGCAAAGTGGGGATGTGGATCGGGCCGCTCTCGGCCCGCGGCGGCCGGCTCGACCGCGGGCCATGGCCAATGAAGTGGGGCATGGCGACATTACCGGCCGATGCGCAGGCCGCTACCATGGCGACTGCGGCCGGCTACGCCATCACCACCCAATGCAAGAAGTCGCTGATGTGTTGGCAGTTCACGGTCTCCATGAGCAGACAGCCGGTCTCTACCTTTGCGCCCGCCCGGCGCTCGCTGCTCAAGGCGACGACCGGCCAGGACGCCGAGGTCGCCAGGATCGCACAGGGGAGCGTGGACAGCGCGCTGCTCATCCGCGCCACCGATCTGAGCCGGCTGGAAAAGGCGATCGGCGTCTTCACCGCGGCGGTGAACGCGGTGGTCGCTGACCAGGCATCAGCCGCCGAAGCATTGTCCCTGGCCCAGCGGGAGTCGCCGCTGCCGTAAAGAAGAGTTCCATGGTTAAGCCGGATTTTGCCCTTTCGCCTGATCGTGCTCGAGAGGAACCCTGTGGCATGATGAGAATTAAGAAAATAATCCGGTAATCGCCATTCGCACCTGCACTGCACCTGTCGGTGTGTGTACCTGGCATAGCCAGGTATGCAAGTGTGATCGTGCGGGCGTCAGTTACGAGACGTCGCGCCCATTACCGGAATAAATTCTTAACCTTCATAATGCATGCTATAACTGGGGCGGCGGTGTACAGCTTAAAAAGGCGGTAGCTCATGAGGCAGCCCAAACTGGATTCCCGAAGCGAAACCTGGCGAAATCTGGGCCGCCGCATTGCGCGCGGCCTGGTCGTCCTCAGCGGGTGGCTGGCCGACCGACTGCTGGACATCGCGCTGTGGGCGGTCAACCTGGTGCGCGAGCTGCCGGTGCGGGCCGGTCGCCTGATGCTGGCGCTGTGGCAGGGCGGGCGCGGGCTGATCCTGGCGGCGCCGGGCGCGATACAGGCTGCACGCGTCGGGCCTGGGCTGGGCGCGTGGCTGCGCGGCGCGCCGCGCGCAATCGGCATCTGGCTGATCGTGCTCACCTTCCGCCTGCTCGATCTGGTGGGTGTCCCGGAACTGTGGAGCTTCCTCCTCCGTGCCGTCGCGCACGTCAGCCCACTGACCGGCGCGGAGATCGGCGCGGCGGCGGCCATCCTCGGCCCGACCGCGGTGCGCTACGCCGACGTGCGCGTGGCCGAGGGCGGCATCCTCAACCTGATCTTCAAGCGCAACGAGGGCCGGGCGTTTGCGACCTTCCACACGATCAACCTGCCGACCTTCGGCCCGCACCGCCGCGCCAACTTCGGCATCCTGCTGCACGAACTGGTGCACGTCTACCAGTACGAGCGCACCGGCGGCCTCTATATCGCCGAAGCGATCTATGCGCAAAAGACTTCCGGCTACGACTACGGCGGCCCGGACGACCTGGCCGTGTGCCTCGCCAACGGCGTCTGCTATCGCAACTTCAACCGCGAGCAGCAGGCGCAGCTCGTCCAGGATTACTACGAACGCCGGCTGGCCGGCCTGCCGGTGGCGGCGTATGAAACATTTATCGAGGAGATGCGACAGGGACGGATCTAGCCGGGGATTGGATCGGGGGCTGGCTCGGTCGGAAGGATGGGAAGTAAAACGTGAAGCGTGAAACGTCAAACGTGATTCGTGAGGTGTGATTTGCCGGCTACGCTGACGCATTGATTCACCATTCAGCCGAGATATTAAGCTGGTATTAGACTTTTCTTTGCGATACATGACGCGCGTCATAGCGATATGCGCCAGAAACAGCATATATGGGGAGCAACAATATCCTGATGCAGGCACGTTGGCGACGTGCCGTTCGATACCCACACTCCCCCATGGGCATCGGCGTAGTAACTCCAAACCTCGCCTCAGGAGATGACTATGTCCTGCCGTCCTTTCGTCCGGTTCAAGCTACTCTTGGCGTTTATCCTTATAACGCAATGTGTGTTGCCGATCTTATCGGTAACACCCCCCCGATTGCATCAGCGATTGAAGCGGTACCGCTGACAGCTTTGTCAAATACGCCAGCGACACGACCGCACACGACCGTGCCCGAAGCCTCCCACTGATGGATACCACGTTACCGCCTATCGTCACCATAACGCCGACATTGGCATCGCAGCCTTTACCGAAGGCGACAGCCGACACATCGCCAGCCGCAGGATTGCCCCGCCCCGAAGACGAACCGCCCACACTGCCGCCCCTGACGCTGGAGCTGAGTGTAGATGCGCAGCCGCGCCGTGTGACGCCGGGTGAAACACTGACCTTTACGATCAACGTCCTACATACCGGGTATGAGTCACTGCAGGACATCACGCTTACAGGGATCTTACCGACCGGTGTCGTTTTCGTACCCCAAAGCGCCACGAATTTCGAGTACAACACCAAAGCACAAGCCCTGCAGTGGCGATTGAAGGAGCTCCAGCCTGGCGCAAGCGTCACAGGGACTTTTCAAGTGCGCACCGGTTCGTCAAAGAGAACCCGTTCATTCAGACTTGGGAATACGTTACGCCGTGTGTCACCGACATCAATGGCACATGCCCCTCCTGGTTGGGCACGACCAACTTCCCCTATTATCGCTTGCGTATCCGTACCAGCGACGGTATGCGTTAGACACCCCCGGCGAAGCCGGTGGCTTGATGAATTGGGCCGCCTCAAAGGCGGTCGTTCGGCTTAGCTAACTCACGGGAATGTCGAAACTGAGTTGACAACGGCTCAGTTCAGAAGCGGCCGGCCGCGTCGGCGTCATTTTGTTCGCGCACGTAACGCTGCACTGCATCCAACTCAAAACCAACCGTCGACACGGCATAGCCGCGAGCCCACAGATGCTTGCCCGTGAAGTTGCGCTCTTTTCCCTGCAGACGTGCGACCGCAATCGCACTCTTGCCTTTCAGAAACCCGATCACCGCCGATACCGCATACTTCGGCGGAATCGCGATCACCATGTGGACCTGATCGGGCATCAGGTGGCCTTCCAGAATCTGGCACTCCTTTTGCCGTGCCAACTCGTGGAAGATCGCTTTCAACTGCTGCCGCAGCTCGCCATATAGCACCTTCCGACGTCGCTTCGGCACGAAGATCACGTGATACTTACAATCCCACTTCAAGTGGGACAGGCTTTGGTATACTTCGCTCATGGTTTCTCCTTGTATGGTCTCGCATCAAGCCACCAAGGAGAAACGATACTCCCGTATAGCTCAAAGCCTTCAAGTCCACTGGTCGAACCAGTGGCTTACCCTTTGGGATTGAGTCAGGCCGGTTTTCCCAAAGAGTACCCCTTGGACGGGCGAATGCGCGAAAAGCACGCGGTCACGGCCCATCTACCCAAGGGGATAGCCGCCCATCGGCGCCACAAAGCCGCGCCACCGGCCAATTCCGGCCCTTGAGCGGCGCACAATCCGCTTGTCGTTTATCTCCCATCAGCCAGAGCCGATCTCTGGCTCACACCGCTTGCCCAACACAGGCTGGAGGTTAGCGGAAAGTAGAGTTGGGGGCATATCGCATCCAGTTTGAGTTGGATCCCGCCGCAATGGCGGGTTTCGCTTTCGGCGCAGAGCCTGGAGCTGAGAACGGCGATCATCCAGCGGCAACGTCACGCGTGCATTGTCACGCGCCTGCGACTCATACGCTGCCATGCACATTTCCAGGGAAGCCACACCATCCTCCCCGCTTGATGACGGCTTGGCGCCTGTCTCCAAGCATGCGACTAGCTCCCTGATCGCATCCAGTATCGGGCTTGCCGGTCGGTACGCGGGAAAAGCAACCGGCTCCAGCCTCCACCATTCCAGGGTTGGATCCGGCTCGCTGCGGTGCCCCGGCAGCCGGACGCTCGTCCACAGCCGCTGCTCGGCGTCGCTGAGCCGGATCAACCCATCGGCGCCCTGCAACTCCAGTTCGAAACGCGTGTAGCGCGTGAGCTCGTTGACCAGTGCTGCCGCCGCGATGCCGCTCCCAAACTCGAAGATGACCTGGCTGTCGTCCTCCACCGGATATGGCAGCCGCCGACGCCGCGCTGTGCCGATCGCGGCCGTCGCCTCGCCGCCGAACATCCGAAACAGATCGAAGAGGTGCACGGCGTCGTGCAACAGCGGTCCTTCCTCGTCGCTCTGCCAGGAGGGATGCGGTTTGCAGCCCTGGCAGACGCCGCTCATCGAAATCAACTCGCCGATTGCGCCGGCTTGCAGCAACTCACGGGCCTTCTGATATGCGGGATGCCAACGCCGCGAGTGGTTGACCGATAGCACGCAGCCCGCCGGTCGGCACGCGGCTACCATTGCATCGGCATCCTCCAGGGCGAGAGCCAGCGGCTTCTCGCAGAAAATCGCCCGAACGCCGGCCCGGACGGCGTGCTCCACAATGTCTCGGTGCAGGCCCGGATGGGTGGCAACCGCAACGATGTCCAGGCGCTCCCTCGCCAGCATCTCGCGATAGTCGTTGTATAGCGCGTCCACGCCCCAGCGCTGTCCGAATGCCTCCAGATGCAGCCGGCCGCGACTGGCGCCCGCCACCAGCCTGACCTGCGGCAGCAACGAGAGCGCGCCGGCATGGGTCAGCGGCGCCGGGGAATCGTTGTCGAGATCCCACAACGCGCCAACCCGCCCGCAGCCGACCAGTCCCGCCCGATATCTCCCGCCCATGCCTGCCTTCACCTGTGCGAGTCGTCCGCGCTCCTCTGGAGCGCCTGATTGCTCACCGGATCACGTCGGGAGTCCAATCCACCCACGCACGGATGCCGCTGCTGTCGAACGCTGCGCGTACCGCTGCCTCGTAGCTGGGAGGCATGGCGGCCTGAGCAGGGAAGAACGGCCCGGAGTCAAGCCCCAGGAGCTTCAGTGTGAGCCGGGCCGTCGGCCCTTCCCCTACCCCCACCCAGCTTTGCTGCTCGGGAGCCACCACGTTCAGCGAAGGATCGAAACGCAGCCTGGCCCACAGGGCGTCGAACTCATCGTACTTCCTTGATTGCAGCAGTTCCCAGAACCTCAGGGAGAGGCGCGGCGCGGCGTTGGCATGCCAATCAATGTAGCCTCTCGCCCCCAGCCGCATGCCGAGCGAGAAGATGATGAGGTTGTCTATGAAGTTGAGGCGTTCTCCGTAGATGCGGAGCATCCGAAGATAATGCTGGATGTTATGACAAGCCCACTTCACGCCTACAACGTTGGGCATACGCGTGAATTCTTCAAAGAGGTTCCGGGTCAGATCGAAGCCGGGCGCTGGCATGGCCCAGGGAATGTTGTACGCCATGATGCCGATATCCGCCGCGTCATGCACGTAGCGGAAGTGGTTCAGCACATCGCGCTCGCTCGGCGCCATGTAGTGCGGCAGCGCAAGCTGCACAAAATCCATGCCGGCCTTTGCCGCATAGCGCGCCTTTTCGGCCGCCGCCCGCGCGCTGAGATCGAAGATGCCCACCATCGTCGGCACTTCACCGTTCGCCGCCTCGGCCAGCGTATCGGTGATCGCCCGGAACTCAGCATCCGACAAAAAGTAGCCTTCGCCAAGGCCGGCCGCGCCCATCAGCACGGCCGACCCGGTCACCAGGCCTTTGCTGACCAGCCACCGCACATGCTTCCGCAGCGGCTCCAGGAGTACCGTATGATCCGCATCAGTGAATGTCGGGAGCGATACAACGATTCCAACCAATCGGTCTTTGTGTGTTGGGTTCATATTATGCCTCTAGCCCAATAGCTGAAGGTCAGCGTGAATTGAAGAGGAAACTATTCTCCCATGTTTCGAGCGCGATGTTGCCATCCTGGTCCGCACACTCTTCCATGTTGAACGTGTACAGGTTACGGCAATTCACGCGGAACTTGTTGCATAAGTAGGCGACCGCCGAATAGAGCGGCTCGGGGTTCGGCAGAATGATGACGTGTCGCCGCCCTGCATCGGCCGCCTGCTTGATGCGCCCGAACATCGTCATCGCCAGGTGAAACGCGAATTCCTCGTCCTTCAGGATCGTCACCTTCAGGTTTGGGTGCTGGTAGGTTGCGAAGTCGTTTCGCGTGAACGCGCGCGCCCGCTCACACGCCGCTTGATCCTGGAACGGGATCCACGAAGCCATCCGGAATTCGAGATCTTTGAACATCGTTGCCTCCATGATGAAATAGGTGTATTCAAAGTCAATTACAAGCATCCTGAGCGGAGCCTCGCAGTAGAGCAGCCCATACGCGTCACGATTGCCGGGCTCCAGAAACTGCGACCTTGCAGCAACGGCGCCGCCGGCCGACTCGACACCCTCGAACACGCCCACACCGATCCCAGCCAGCACAGCCGCGCCCCAACTGGCGGCCTCGGTGACCGCCGGCAGCGATACGTTTACCCCGGTCACGTCGGCGACAATCTGCGGCCAGACCGGGCTCCGGGCGGCGCCCCCGACCATGGTAAGCTCGTGGACTGCCACGCCAGCCGCTCGAATCTCATCAAGCGCCCAGCTGATCACCGGCAGACCGACCGGCAGACCGGTGGCTGCGCTCGCCTCGGTTGTCAGCTGAGACTGGTTTCGCGTCCAGCCAACACAGCCTCAGTCATACGAGGATGACGTCGGCGCCTTGCTTGCGCAGGTCGTGGACAAATTCCGGCGGGGCGCCGGCATCCGTGATGAGCTTCTTCACATCCTTGAGGGGCATGATCGGCGTCAAGCCGATAAGCCCGATCTTGCTCGAATCTGCGACAACGATCACCTGCGATGCAGCAGCGATGGCGGCGCCGTCAACCTCTGCTTCGAGCACGTTGGCCGTCGTAACCCCTCTGGCGAAGGTCAAACCGTCAGCGCCGAGGAAGAGCCTGTCTGCGTGCAGCTCTTTCAACTGCGCAACCGTCTGCGGCCCGACCACCACCTCGTATTGGGGCAGATACACGCCGCCCAGGAGGATCAGGTGGATCCCCTTGCACGGCCCCAACTCGCGCACGATCGGCAGCGAGCCGGTGATCACCGTCAGATTGCCCGACTCGCGCAGATCGGGCGGGAGATGGCGGGCCACCTCCAGGACGGTGGTGCCGGAATCCAGCAGAAGGCGCTCGCCAGGACGAACCAGCTCAGCCGCCGCTCGACCAATACTGGCCTTTTCCGCGGCGTGCGCGCTCGTCGCGGCTCTGCTCTGGACAACAGGCGGCCTGGCGTGAGATGCCGGCACAGCGCCCCCATGAATCCGCCGCAATAGGCCTTCACGCTCGAGATAGGATAGGTCACGCCGCACCGACACTTCAGACACGCCGAATGTCAGGCTGAGCTCAGTGACCCGCACGGCTTGCTGCTGGGCCAACTCATCGAGAATTGCCTGCCGCCGCTTGTCGGCCTGGGTCTCCATGTATGACAACTCCAATCGTGATCAACAAGTTGGCTCCGTGAGGATGTTTCGATTGCACACACCAAGAACTAGACCGAAGCATCACCATATTAGCATGTTTCAAGCATTCTGTCAACGAGTCACTGCGACATGTTCGCATGCGACCATGTTCACTCAGAACATCAACAGGCGACGTTTCCGGCCCGAGTTTCTTTAATCCGAAACCCCTTGGCCGCCCCCATAGGAAAGCGGAGGTTCGGACGATAGGGCTTGTCAAAAAATAACTTTCCGAACGACGGAGCATCCTGAGCGGAGTCCGACGGTGTGGGCCGGACGGAGTCGAAGGATGCGGCCCTCTGGGAATGGCTCAAGGGCTGGCATGGCGCATCCTTCGACTCCGCAGTGAACCCCACGCTGCTCCGCTCAGGATGCTTGGCACAGCCAGAACGGGAACCTATTCTTTGCCGAGTCCATAGAATCCGCCTGCACGGGCGAGGAGGATGTGTGGGGGGGCGTCATGGTCAAGAGTGAGCGTTGTGCTCTTTTCCTGCGTACTTGACAAGAACGGCATTCCTCTGTATACTGTCGCCAAGTGGCCGATGATCGGGTCACGCGGCTCAGTTGTTCAGTTACACTTCCTCTTTCGATCATCACCCGTTCTTTTCGGAGCGCGTTCGGAACTTGCGGGCAACGCCCTTCAGCGGCGATTTCAATCGCATACTGACGTTGCGGCACACCGGAGCATCCTGCAACATGAAAAACGCCCGGCGCCGGCGCTTGCTGCGCGTGCAGCGGAAGGAGGTGAGGTAAGAACCGTTCTTTCGTTTCCACCCATTGTCGTTTGCTCTACAACCAAGGCCAATGTGAATTCAAAAGGAGGCACTCTATGTTCAGAAGCGCTCATCGCAGGCCCGCAGCGATCGTCCTGTCTCTCGTCGTCATCTTCGGCATCATCGCCAGCGCGTGCGCAGTGCCCACCCCCCAGGTGGTAGAGAAGATCGTCGAGAAGCCGGTCGAGAAGGTCGTTCAGCAGACCGTCGTCGTCGAGAAAGAGAAGGTCGTCGAAAAGCCGGTCATCCAGACGCAGGTGGTCGAGAAGGCGGTCGTTGTGACGGCGACCCCGGCGCCCACGGCTGCCGGTAGCGATATGGCCGCCGACCAGACATTGCGCTACGTCACGCGCGGCTTCAGCCGCATGGATCCAGCATCCGAAGGCGGCTTCGGCCGGTTCATCATCGCCTACCTCTTCATGCCCCTCTTCGTGCATGACAACAAGAACAACATCATGCCCTGGTTGGCCACCGGTTACACGGCCAACGCCGATATGACGGTTTACACAGTCAAGATCAACCCCAAGGCCGTCTGGTCTGATGGCTCTCCGGTGACGGCGCAAGAGGCGAAAGACTACTGGACCTATGCGGCGAACCCTAAGGCGTGCATCGGCTGCTACTTCGGCGCGTTTACTGGGTTCGATGTCGTCAAAGGCGTCAAGGACGTGATTGACGGCAAGGAGACCGAACTAACTGGCGTGGTGGTGAAGGACGACAAGACCCTTGAGTTCCAGCTCGTCGCGCCCGACCCCATCTTCCCGCACCGCCTGGCGCTCTTCGATAGCGGCTTCGTCAAGATGGATGACGTCAAGAAGTTCACGATCAAGTCCGGCGACAATATGGTCTTCAACGCCAACGCCGAGACCCGCTTCAACGGCCCCTACGCGATCAAGAGCTGGGACATCGAAAAGAAGCAGTTCGAAATTGTGCAGAACCCGAAGTGGTGGGGCGACAAGAAGCCGATCATCAAGCGCATCCTGCCCTCTGAGTCGGCGGACGAGAACATCTCCTACATCCAGTGGCAGAACAACGAGGTGGATATCGCGTTCTTGCTGAGCAACATCCGCGAAAAGATACGCGCCACCGATCCGAAGACTTTCACTCTGATCCCCTACGCCATCAACCTGTTCTATCAGTTCCGCCCCATGGAACCGCCTATGGACGACATCAACGTCCGCAAGGCGCTGATGCACGCCGTGGACTGGAACAAGGCCATGGCCGCGGCCTGGGAGAACTCCCGCAACGATCGCACAATGACCGGCTATCTGACCCCCGAGCTCCAGTGCTATAAGAAGGGTAACTGGCCGGAGTGGGGCTACAACCCCGAGCAGGCCAAGAAGGAGCTTGCCGCGTCGAAGTACGGCTCGGCCGCCAAGCTGCCCAAGATCCGCATCTCCACCGGCGGGCAATCGCCCAACTACATCCGCACGGCCGAGATCATGGCCGAGCAGTGGAAGAATAACCTGGGCATCACCGATGTCGAGATCAAGCCGGGCTGGCTGGATGCCTGGGGCCAGGATGGCGACAAAGTGCAGGTGATCCGCACCAGCCAGGGCGCCATCATCCCAGACCCGCTCAACCTGATCTCCTCGCACTACAACAGCTACAAGACCGAGAAGATCACCAAGCTGAGCGATCCAGCGTTCGAGAAGATGTACGACGAGCTGATCAAGATGAAGCGGGACGACCCGCAGTTCTGCGCCAAGGTGCAGGCTGCGGAAGCGCAGCTACTGGGCCAATACATCACGGTACCGATGATCTGGGACATCTACGAATACAACACTAAGCCCTGGATCAAGAACTTCGACACCAATGTGGACAATAGCTGGCTGGGCCTGATGGACATGTATATCGCCAAACACTAGCCGCCTGCCGACGATCAGACGACGGGCTGGTAGTAGCGACTTCAGTCGCTCGTCGGCGCAATCACGACTGAAGTCGTTACTACTATCTATTCTTCGGTAAGACGGAAGCCCTTGCCGGGGCTGGGTCAGGTGTCCGTTAGCCTCGGCAGGGCTTTCCATCTGGCAGCCCGATCCTCTTCTCCGACCAGGTCGGGGATGGTCAGAGACCGACTTGGAGCAGGGACGGGCGGGCCCCGTGGGGCCAGTTGGAGTGTCAAACATGGCCAAGTACCTGGTTGGGCGTTTGGCGACCGCGATGCCGACCCTGCTGGCGGTGCTATTCATCACCTTCACGCTGACCTTTATCAGCCCCTACGATCCGGTGCGCCAGATGCTGGCTAATGCGCCCGTGCAGAACATGGACACCGCCGAAAACATCGCCCGCGTGCGGAAGCAGTACGGCCTCGACCGGCCTTTCCTCGTACAATTCGCTGACTACTTGGTGAAGCTGTCGCAGGGCTACATGGGCATTTCCATCAACGGACAGCGCGATGTCTGGAAGATGATCAGCAATACGCTGCCGGTCTCCGCCCAACTCGGGCTGGCTGCGGCTATTCTAACCGCCATTTTGGGCATCCCTTTGGGCTCGCTTGCGGCCCTCAGACAGAACTCATGGGTGGATTACACCATTATCAGCACCACCCTCGTGCTGCGCTCGCTGCCGGTGTACGTACTCGCCCCCTTGATGCTCGTGCTGCTGGTGTTGGTCTTGCACGTCATGAAAGTGCCGCGCGGCTGGGATGGCATCCTCTCCTGGAAGGCCATCCTGCCGGTCTGCCTGATGATGCTAGGCCCGCTGCCCGTCGTGATCCGACAGACGCGCCAGGGCGTGCTGGAGGTCTTGGCGATGGATTACGTGCGGACAGCCCGTTCCAAAGGGTTATCCACGCGCACCATCATCGTCCGGCACGTGCTGCGCAACGCGCTGATCCCGGTCGTGACCTCCTTCGGCTTCATCACCGAAGGCTTGATCGTCAGCACGGTGTTCGTGGACACCATCTTCGCCATCCCCGGTTACGGCTCGGTCGCCGGCGCCGCCTTCAGTTCTTTCGACTATCCGGTCATTATGGGCGTCACCCTCGTGGGCTCGGTCATGGTGGTTGCCACCAATATCATCGTGGATCTGGTCTATCCCCTGCTCGATCCACGGGTGACACTGGCTTGAGCCTGTCCAGGATGACGCCGGGGCGACGGAGGAAGGAATGAGCGAGGCAGCGATTGCATCCGAGGCGATGCTGTCACACGGTCAAGCCCTCAAGGTGCGCAGCTTGTGGAGCGATGCGTTCCACAAGATGGTGCGGAACCGTCTGTCGGTCATCGGCATCGTCATCACCGCCTTGCTGCTGTTTGCAGCGATCTTCGGCCCTGCCATTGCGCCTTACAGCTATACACGACAGGATCTGCTGCGGCCGGCCGAGCTGCCCAGCACCGATCATTGGCTGGGCACCGATGAGTTGGGCCGCGACCTCTTCACGCGCATCCTCTACGGCGCGCGCACCGCGGTGCTCGTGGCGGTCTTCAGCACCATACTCAGCGTGTTGCTGGGTCTTATCATCGGAACGGTGGCCGGGTATGCGGGAAAGTGGGCGGATGCCCTCATCCTGCGCCTCACCGACATCATTATGTCCATTCCCTCCCTGTTGTTGGCGGCCATGATCGCTGCGACCCTGAAACAGCCGATCATTGCCTGGGCGCGCACTGTTTATGCCCAGACCCACTGGGCGATATTCGCCAATACCACCTGGCTTGACCTGGTGATCGTCTTTGGCGGTCTATCGTTCGTGTCGTGGCCGGCTTACTGCCGCCTGATCCGCGGGCAAATCCTGTCGTTGCGCGAGAAAGAGTACATCGAGGCCGCGCGCGCGGTGGGTGTGCCTGGTCGCTTGATCGCCCTGCGCTATCTGTTGCCCAACGGCCTCGGGCCGGTTGTCGTCCACATGACCTTCAGCCTCGGCAGCGCCATGGTGCTGGAATCGTCGCTCAGCTTCCTGGGCATTGGCGTGATGCCGCCGCAAGCCAGTTGGGGCAACATGATCCAGTCCAATATCGGGAGCTGGTCTTACCGGCCGTGGCTGGTCGCCGTGCCCGCGGTGACGCTGGCATTCGTCACGCTGGGGATCAATTTCCTCGGGGATGGCCTCAACGATGCGCTGAACCCCCGGTCTAGCAAGGCGATTTGACGCGGCGTCCTATGTGTTTCCACCCGCCTACAGCTTGACATTGGCGGTCATTGCGAGGCCCGTCTCCTTCGGCTACGCTCAGGACATGGTTTGGGCCGAAGCAATCTCATGCTTGGCTGAGGAGATTGCTTCGCAAAAAACGCTCGCAATGACCTTTTCACAGGAGCAACCGTGACTTACGACATCGCAGACCACAAACAAGTCTTCGTAGACTGGGATCTTATCGAGCCCGGCTACGGCGTCGCCTGGGGCGGCGTAGTTTCCAGTTGGGAGATGTCCTTCGGCATCCGCCTGGCCGTGCACCCGCCGCGCATTGACGCCACACCGCTGGTAGCCGCCGACCGGCCCTGGGAGACCTTCATCAACGTCTACTGCACCCTCTTCGATGACGAAGGCCGCTTCCGCCTCTACTACGAGCCGCACTATCACCCCGAACAGACGCAGGCCGAAGACCTCAAAGCCATGCTCGCCTACGCCGAATCCACGGACGGAGTGCACTGGACGAAGCCGGAGATCGGCGCCGTGTCGTTTCTAGGGTCAACCGCCAACAACCTGGTCTATGGCTTAGCGCCCGCCCTGGGCCGCGGCACGCACGGCGGCACCGTCTTCAAGGATCCCAGCGCGCCGGCCGACGAACGCTACAAGTACGTGCACATGGGCCGCGAGAACGGCATCACGTGCGTGTTCGGTGCCACGTCGCCCGATGGCCTACACTGGACCGCCATCCGCCAGCCGCTGCTCAGCGATTACATGAGCGATACGCAAACGGTGGTGCGCTTTGACCCGGTCAAGGGGCGCTATATCGGCGTCTTCCGCAGTTGGCGCGGGTATCTACGCGGCATGTGGCACGGCCGGCGCACCATCGCCTACGCCGAAACCGAGGACTTCCGCAACTGGCCGCGGCCGAAGGAGATCGTCGGGCCGGATGCGCTCGACACCGCCGATGCCGACATCTATACCAACGCCTACACCCCCTGGCCCGGCGCTGCCGACGCGCACCTGATGTTCCCCGCCTTCTACCAGCGCAGCCGGGATGTGCTGGAAGTACACCTGATGACCAGCCACAGCCCGGCGACCGGTTGGCAGCGCATCTCCCGCCAGCCGGTCGTGCCGGCGGGCGAGCCCGGCAGCGGTTGGGAGGGCGGCGTGTACGCGGGCTGCGGACTGGTCGCCATCCGGCCGGGCGAGTGGTCGCTCCCGCTCGGCCCCCAGTATCACACGCACAACCAGGAGCACTTCGCCGAGGGCCGGCTCCCGCTCAGCGCCCGACCGCACCGTGGCTACATCTGCCGGGCGATCTGGCGGCAGGATGGCTTCACCTCGCTCGAGGCCGAGACCGAAGGCGGCTGCACGACCGTGCCCATCACCTTCACGGGATCGAGCCTGGCGCTCAATGTCTGGACGCGCTTCGGCGGCGAAGTGCGCGTCGAACTGGCCGAGCCGAAAGGCGAGGTCGTGCCGGGCCGCTCCTTCGCCGAGTGCGATCCCATCTCAGGTGACTGCCTCCACAAGGTGGTGACCTGGGGCGGGCAGTCCGATGTGTCGGCCTGGCAAGGCAAGCCGGTGCGGCTGCGATTTGGGCTGAAGCGAGCGCGGCTGCACGCATTGCAGTTTGTAGAGAGATAGACACATGAGAATCACCGACGTCAAGACCGTCCTCCTCACCGGCCCATGCACGGGCGACCCATATATCCTCTCCGCCCGCAAGCTACGCAGCGCGGCGCTGATCGAGATCCACACCGACGGGCCGTACACCGGCATCGGCGAAAGCTACATCGGCTACTTCTGCCCCGAGCTGGTGGCGACCGCGGTCGAGTACTTCAAGCCGATCCTGCTCGGCGTGGACATCATGGAGACCGGCATTCACGCGCTGTGGCAGCGGATGTACTTCTGCGAGAACTTCTGGTGTCGCGTCGGGTTCGGCGCGTCGGTGCTCTCAGGCATCGAATCGGCGCTGTGGGATCTGAAAGGCAAGATCCTGGGGCTGCCCGTCTACGAGCTGCTCGGCGGCCGCTGCCACGACCGGCTGCTGGCCTACGCCACGGGCGGGCCGAGCAACTACCCGGAGGACCACCTCAAGGCGAAGATAGACTTCTACCTGGGCCTGGGCTTTCGCGCCTTCAAGGTAGGCGCCGGCTACTGGGACGATGACCGGGGCGCGCCGGTGGATCCACACACGCGCAGCGGCACGGTGGAGATGGAGGCAGGAAAGGCTGCGCTCATGCGCAAGCATGTCGGCCCAGACATCGCGATCCTGATGGATGGCCACATGGGCAACCCGCAGAGTGCGACGTGGGATGTCGAGACCGCCAAGGCTGTCCTCAAGGCGTTGGAGCCGTTCGACCTCTTCCTGTTCGAGGAACCGCTCCCGTACACCGACCCCTGGGGCTATGCCGAACTGGTGCGCTCCACGACCGTGCCGGTGGCGGGCGGCGAATGCCTGACCACGCTCAACGAGTTCCGCCAATACGCCGACCTGGGCAGCCTGAAGATCGCGCAACTTGACGCCGGCTTCATGGGCGGGATGGAGGAGTTCATCCGCACAGCCCGCATGTTCGAGGCGCGACGCATCAAGATCGCCACGCACTCGTGGGGCGCGGGGGTCGCGCAGATGGAGAATCTGCACGCTGCGTTCGCGTCCCCGAACACCGTCATCCTGGAAATCCCGCCGGCGGCCGGGCCACTGCACACCGAGCTATGGGGCGACTCGTTCGTGATGAAGGATGGCTACGTGCTGCCGCCCACCGCTCCGGGCCTGGGCGTGGGGCTGACCGACGAGATCAAGGCGAAGTTCCCGTTCGTGCCCGGCTCCGGCGAGTTCAACAGCGTGCCGGGGAAGATCCTGACAGATTGAACCTGACTACCGAAGAGAACCGAGCATCCTGAGCGGAACCCTGCGCGTCCTGAGCGGAAACCACGTCGTTTGTGGCCGCAGTCGAAGGATGCAGGGTGCAGTCGAAGGATGCGCCTCTCGTGCCAACACGGCATCCTTCGACTGCGTGGCCAAAAGGCGGCCACTCCGCTCAGGATGCTTGCGGGGGGATTGAGGACGAGGAATGATGAATAGCAACGGCCATTCTCATGAAGTTTGTGCCTCCGTCTGGCTCGATGTCACGTGGTTGAAGCCGATCTACGCCGACCCGCGCGACAGCGTGGCCGAGATGCGCCGCCGTGCGGCCGAAGGCCGCGAGCGTCGCGAGCGCTGGGCCGAACAGATGGCGGCCGAGGGTCGCAAGATCGCCGCGATCACGCGCGAGATCGGTCAGCGGTTCGGTCGGCCCAAGCGCCAGCGCGAGATGCAGGCCGCCGGCCAGCTTCCGCCGCTGGGCAGTTGGAACTGGTATGACGCGCGCTTCATGATCGCCGAATGCCTGGGCGCGCCACCGCCCGAATGGGACGATCGGACGCACAGTTGGTGGCAGGAGCGCTCGCACTACCTGGATGCGGTCAAGACCGTGGCCGACGTGCGCAGCATTCCCATCCCCGATTGGCCCCGAACCCCGCCGGTCGCCAAGATGCTCGCCTCGCACGCCCGCTGGGTGGAGGCGTTCCCCGATGATGGCGGCGGCTGGGGCATCACCTACTACATGACGCAGCCCGGCGGCGCGGCTGTCAAGTCCATCAACTACCCGGCGTTCGTGGATCTCGGCATCTTCCTGATCGGCACCACGCGCTTTCTGGAGATCGTGGGCGGCGACCGGGAGATGGCCGACGCGCTGATGGACAAGTGCTTCGAGCTGAGCACGAGCTACACCGAGTTCATCCTCACGCTGAAGGACGAATCGTTCGACGCCCTTTGCGGCTTCGGCGGCGACGTCACTTGTATGCTGTCCCCGCGGCTATTTGATCGCTATGGCCTGGCGTGGGATGCCCGGCTGTTCGATTATGTCCACCAGGCGCATGGCACACCGGCCGGTATCGCCTGCAACTACCACTCGTGCGGCCCATCGGTGCACCTGTACGAGAAATGGGGCCGGCATCCGCACCAGCGGAATATCAAGACCATCCAGACGCGGCTGCTGCCCGGTACCGTGAAAAGGCTGCGCCAAAGCCTGCCGGAGACATACCTGGAGATGACGATCCATCCCCAGCACTTTGACCTGACGGAAAACACGTCGGAGCGGATCGCCGAAGTGTTGTGGGAAACTGCTCGCGATGCCGAGTTCCGCGATCTGCACTTCACCCTGATCGCGGCCGCGCACGAGCCGGCGCACCTGGAACGGCTGGAGACGAGCTATCGCGTCTGCCTCGACACACTGGCGGAAATCAACGAGCACATTGCCACGACATAGTGTCGTGCCGTATCCTTCGCGTGGTTCGTGAGAATCTTCGGATCGTCATTGCGAGCGTAGTTTGCGAAGCAATCTCCTCCGATGTTGGGGATTGCTTCGGCCCAAACGACGGGCCTCGCAATGACTCTCATGGTTGGTTGCGGCAAAAAGCCGCGCTATGGAGCAAAGCATGAGGAAACACTCTCGCGTGCTGGTCGCCATGGAGATCTGGCAGCCGGGACTGGAGCAACTGCGCCAACTCGTCGGCGCAGAGAACATCGTAATCGTGCCGCCCTTCGAAGACTTCATTTCGCTCCCCATCGGACAGATCGGGGATTGCACGGTGGTCTTCGGCGAGTTCCCGCCCACCAACATGGCGGAGATGGCCGGCCTGGAGTGGGTACAGCTCGGCTCGGCAGGCTATGAGCAACTCAAGGGATTCCCTCTGATCGAGCGTGGCGTGCGCGTGAGCAATGCCAGCGGCGTGAACGATGTGCCCATCGCCGAGTGGTGCGTCGCTATGATGATCCTGTTCGAGCGCGACCTGCGCGGGCTCCTGGCGAACCAACAGGCGCACATGTGGGATCGCAGCCCCCGCTTCCAGTCCGAGTTGCGTGGCCGACGGGTGGGCATCATCGGTTACGGCAACATCGGCCGGGAGGTCGGCCGGCTGTGCCGCTGCCTGGGGCTGGAGGTGTGGGCGATGGATCAGCGGACGATCGGGCCGCGGCCCAACCGGTACGCGCCGGCCGGCACGGGCGATCCCGAAGCCGCCGCGCCGCAGCGCACCTTCGTCATCAGCCAGATGACGGAGTTCCTGCCGCATCTCGACTTCCTGATCCTCACCATGCCGCTGACCGCCAGCACGCGCGGCATCATCGGCGAGAAGGAACTGCGGCTGATGAAGCCAAGCGCGTACCTGCTCAACCCGGCGCGCGGCCCGTTGCTCGTGGAGGATGCCTTGCTCCGGGCGTTGGCTGAGGGGTGGATCGCCGGAGCCGCGCTTGACACGCACTTCCGTTATCCGCTACCGCCGGAGCATCCGCTGTGGGACATGCCGAACGTCGTGCTGACGCCGCACATCTCCGGTTCGAGCGCAGGCCGCGAGTTTTTACCGCGCGTGTGGGATCTGTTCGGCCAGAACCTGGCGCGCTTCATGGCCGACGAGCCGTTGCTGAACGAGCTCTCGACCGTAGAGCTGGCGAACGTCGGCGTCCGGTGAAAACGATGTGTTGCCGTGGGCCGATACGCTGAGGAAGACAGGATGAACAGGATGAACAGGATGATTCCAAGTCACAATCCTGTCTATCCTGCAAATCCTGTCCAATCTGGTCTGCTCCAAGCTAGAGCATTCCGTGAAGATCACCGAGATCATCGTCGCAACCCCTGACGGCCCGCTGGCATGCAGCCTGGCAGCGCCGGATGACACGCCCGCCACTGAGCCAGCTCTGCTCCTCACCTTCGGCATGACCCGGCAGTCCGCCCTGACCGAAGATCCGCACGACCTGCCGGCACGGATCTTCACAGGAGCGGGGCATTATGCGCTGAGCTTCGATCTGCCCAACCACGGCGGGCGCATCGACGCGTTCGGCGAGGGGATTGGGGGCATGTGCGCCGCGTACGTTGGCGGACGTGACCCATTCGCTCGTTTCGTTTCGGACGGTCGAGCAGCCGTCGTCGCCTGCCGGCAGCTCGGCATTCCAGGCAGCGATCGCGTCGTCGCCTGCGGCGTCTCGCGTGCTGGCTACTGCGTGCTGCGCCTGGCCGCCGCCGACCGCCGCATTGTGGCGGTGGCCGGGCTGGCGCCCGTCACCGACTGGCGAGTGCTCAGCGAGTTCGCGGCGGTCTGGGATCGGTCCGAGGTCGCGGCGTTGGCGCTGGACAACTGGGCGGTCGACTTGGCGGGCCGCGGCATCTTCCTCGCCATCGGCAATGCGGACGGCCGCGTGGGCAGCGACGCCTGCGCGCGCCTGGCCCTGCGCATCCTGGAGGAGGAAGCCCGGCAAGGCCTCTCCTCCTCGCGGCTGGAGCTGCACATCGTTCCGTCGGAAGAGCATTCGCTTTCCGCGGAGTGGAGAAGCGCTGGGGGGCGCTTCTTGTTGCAGTCTGGAATTGAAACCCCAGGCTGATATGCCAAACCTGCTGAAGCAAGTTACGACCCAAGAACTAAGGAACAGACGACATGGCCAAGGACTTCTTCCTCCCCACAACCGGCATTAGAACGTCACAGGCCACACTGCTGGTCATCGACGACTACTCCCTGCCTCTGCGCCGGAACCTCTGCTACTACCTCTCGAAGCCGAGCTACCGCCGCGAGCCGGTGCTGACCCCCAGCCGGGAGAACCGGGACGCGCCCGATTTCATCGGCACGCACTTCTACGGCACGGTGCTGCTGGATGAGGGCAAGCCCTTCGACCGCGCTCAGGGCAAGCCCTTCGATAACGCTCAGGGCAAGTACCGGATGTGGTACTACGCCGTGGGCCTGGCCGAAGAGCGCGGCCGACTTCAGGAAGGGCCGATCTGCTACGCCGAGAGCGACGATGGTCTGCACTGGGTCAAGCCGGCGCTGCGCCAGGTGCAGTACAAGGGCAGTTGGGACAACAACGCCATCGCCATCCCCGACCCGCGCACGGAGGGGATCGAGATCATCAAAGATGACGACGATCCCGACCCGAACCGCCGCTACAAGGCGGTTTACGAGTCGTTCGTGCCGAGCCGGCGCTACCCGACGGCGCGCACGGCCACCAGCGCAGACGGCCTGCACTGGACGGCCGGCCCCGAGACGCCGGTCGCCCAGTCGATGGAGCAATCGGGCTTCTACAAGTTCAACGGCCTCTACTTCGTCAACGCGCAAATGTGGCCACTCGGCGAAGGGGGCCGCAAGCGTGGGCGGCAGGGGCATGTGGCGGTCTCACCCGATTTCGACCACTGGCTCCCGGAGATCGGTGAGTCGTTCGCGCTGCCGGAACCAGAGCAAGCCGGCAATCAGTTCGCCTATGATCAGGTGCACCTCGGCAATGCCGCGTTCAGCCTGGGCAACGTGCTGGTGGGGCTATATTGCATCTGGCACGCCCGGCCCAACCCCGGCGATTGGTTCGGCTTGGCCACCACCTCCGGCGACCTGGGGCTGCTCGTGTCGAATGACGGCTTCCACTTCCGGGAGCCGGTGAAGGGGCATATCTACATGAGCGAGAAGGAGAACCCGGCCACGCCCGCGCCCGGCTTCACCTATCCGACCATTCTGGAGCAATGCAACGGCATCCTGAACGTGGGCGACGAGACGCGCATCTATCACGGCCGCTGGCGCAATGCGCCCTATGTCAACCCCAGCATCACCATTGACAAGTCCATCGAGAGCCAGTTCTACCAGGATTTGTACTATGCCGAGGTCGGACTGGCGACGCTGCCGCGCGACCGGTGGGGCGCGCTCGGCCTCTTCCCCGACCAGGTGGAAGGCACGGTCTGGACGTGCCCCGTGACGCTACCGAATGAACGCGCCCTGAGCCTGTCGAAGGGCGGTGTTCAGGTGGCACTCAACGCCGACCGCGCTTGCGACATGCGCGTGGAGATTGCCGACGAGCGATTCAACCTTCTGCCGGCCTACTCCGGGGAGAAGAGCGGCACCACGCAGGTCGAGGGTGGGTTGGGCTGCCCGGTCGCGTGGCCGGCGGGTAGCCTGGAGCAGCTCGGCAGAGAAACCGTGCGCTTCCGCGTCGCCGTGAAGCGCAACGGCACGGCGGAGCCCCGGCTTTTCGCGATCTATCTGCGATAGCACCCCTGGTGCGTCAGCGCCTTACCAGTTGGATTCTTGCACAAGCGACACAGATTTATTTCGCACGAATTGCCAGGATTTCACGAAGGCCGCGTGGGGGCTCTCATTACCCGACCGATGTAGCAGCCACCCCTTGTGGGCGGCTGGGCAGGCCGACCGGCGACGGCCGCGGCCACCAGACCCCACGGTATAGAAGGAAACACGGATGCCGCCTGAGCTTGTCTCCAGAACTGATCCGTGTTCCTTTCGATCAGTGGGCCGCCCTAGGCTCTGTGTCGAGTAACGCAGTGGGCAATTCGTGGCAACGTGCGTTCTTGTTTGGCTCCGGCTCATCCGGATTGGGAGCAATCTCGTGCGCAAACTCATTGTCAGCAACCTGATCACACTGGACGGCTACTACGAAGGGCCGGATAAGAGCGTCGACTCTCTTTTCGAGTTCTTCCACCGAGACTACTCGGGTGACGAGCAGTTCGATTTCTACAACGCCGAGCGACTGCGCGCGGCCGACCACCTGCTGTTGAGCCGCTCGGCATTCCTGGGCAATAAGGGCTTCTGGCCCGGCTTGGCAGACGATCCCACCGCCACTGCTATCAGACGTGAGATCGCGGGGCTTTTCAGCTCGATTGACAAGGTTGTGATCTCGGACAATCTGACCCGCGCCGAGTTGGCGCCGTGGGACAACACGCGCATCATCAAGCGGGCGGACGCATACGAGGAGATTGCCGCGCTCAAACGACAGGCCGGCAGAGAGATCCTGGTGCTCATGAGCCGCCTGCTCTGGAATGATCTGTTGGTTCACGACCTGGTAGACGAATTGCACCTCACGATCTTCCCGTTGATCGCTGGCGCCGGCACGCCGCTGTTCGAAGGCCGGCCGCCGGTGTCACTCAAGCTCATGCACACACGCACCTGGCAAGGTTCGGGCAACATCCTGGCCTGCTATCAGGTAATTCTCAAGAAAAGGTAAGGGGCCAATGTCGGACTTATTCTTCTTTCCCTCGACTGGCATCCGCGTGCCGCGCGCCATCCTGCTCGCCATAGACGACTTCTCGCTGCCGCTACGCAGGAACCTGTGTTACTACCTCTCGAAGCCCAAAGTCTGGCCGCGGCCGGTTCTGACACCGAGCCGTGACAACCCAAACGCGCCCGACTACCTGGCAACGCATTTCTACGGCTCTGTGCTGTACGACGAAGGCAAGCCCTTCGACGGCGCTCAGGGCAAGTTCCGGATGTGGTACTACGCCGTTCACCTCGGCGACGGCCCGAAGGATCTCCGCGAGGGGCCGATGTGCTACGCCGAGAGCGACGATGGCATCCACTGGGTCAAGCCGGCGCTCAGGCAGTTCGAGTTCAAGGGCAGCCTGGATCACAACGCGATCAAGCTGCCCGAGCTGCGCACAGAGGGCAACTTCGTCATCAAGGACGAACTCGATCCCGACCCGGCGCGGCGCTATAAGCTGGTCTACAACTACCGTCCGCCGGATCGTTCTTGGACCATCCGCACCGCCACCAGCCCCGACGGGCTGCACTGGACGGCCGGGCCGGAAGGGCCGTTCCACACCTTCATCGAACACGCCTCGGTCTACCGGTTCAACGGCCTCTTTTTCGTCAGCGGACAGATGCACAACCGGGGCGAAGGGGGCCACGCCCAGGGCCGCCAGGGCCATGTCATCGTGTCGCCTGACTTCGACCACTGGCTGCAGGAGTGGGGCGATGCCTTCCTGCTGCCGGAGCCTGCCGATCCCAATCAGCGCGGCTCGCGCAAGCCCTACGACCAGGTGCACATCGGCGTCGGAGCCGCGCCGTTCGACAACGTGCTGGTTGGCCTATACTGCATTTGGCACAACCGGGTCGACTTCCATGAGATCTCCGGCGACCTGGGGCTGCTGGTGTCGAACGACGGCTTCCACTTCCGGGAGCCGGTCAAAGGCCAAGTCTATCTCTCCAGCCAGGATTCGCCGGTGACGCCCGGTCCTAGCGGGATCTGGCCCACCGTGCTCTGCCAGGCGGGCGGGATCTTGAACGTAGGCGGTGAGACGCGCATCTACCACGGTCGCTGGCGCAACTCGCCCTACGGCGACGAGTACTACGGCGAGGTCGCGCTGGCGACATTGCCGCGTGACCGCTGGGGTGCGCTCGGCCTCTTCCCCGACCAGGCAGAAGGCTCGGTCTGGTCGTGCCCGGTGACGCTGCCAGCAAATGGTTGCCAGGTGATCCTCAACGCCGATCGCGCCTGCGATATGCGCGTGGAAATCGCCGACGAACGCTTCAACTTGCTGCCGGCCTACTCCGGGGAGCAGAGCGGCGTCACGCAGGTCGAAGGCGGGCTGGATTGCCCGGTCGCCTGGCCGGCAGGCGGCCTGGAGCGCCTAGGTGGCGAGATCGTACGCTTCCGCGTCCAAGTCAAGCGTCAGCGCACCTCTGAGCCGCGGCTATATGCTATCTGCCTAAGAATGTAGGCGGGGAGCAGTCTCTGGGCGCGAGCGAAGCTCGGCCCAAAGGGAAGAGCATGAAGACCTTCACGCGAGCAAGCATCCAGAAACACTGTGTTGGCGTTGACTGGCCGGACTTCCTCGGAAATGTTGAGATCGGCGAGCCATTTGTGATCGAGACAGGGCAGCTCAACCTGGCGAACGGTCCCATCGCAATCAATGGCATCGAGGCTGGCGACTCCATCGCCGTCCACGTGGAGCGCGTGGAGATCCTCCCGCCTTTCCGTGCGCCAAACGGTGGACCGTTTTTCGAAGGGATGGGCGACTCGCCGACGTTGCAGTACGCAGAGGGGTACTTCCTCTTCCCCAAGCATTTCCGCCTCAAGGCACGCCCGTCCGTTGGGAACATCGCTGTCCTCCCAGCGCCGACGGAGAGGATTCGCGAGTTGGCCCGCACCGATCATGCCGGCCGCGGCTGGCGGCGTATGGTCAATGACCCGCGAGCGAAACACTGCCACCAGGATTGCCAGTACCTGGCAGCCGGATCAAGGATCCATTTGCGCGCCCAGGTGCAAGGCGCTGGGATCTGTGCCGCGGACGTGCATGCCTACATCGGGCAAGGCGAGGTTGCCTTTGCTGGAATTGAGGTCAACGCCAACGTACAGCTTCGCGTCGACAGATCAAATGGCTGGCCGGTCGACTGGCCCCTGATCGAAACAGACGATGAGATCATGCTGTTCTGCTCGGACACGAACCTTCTGGACGGAACGGCCGACCAGGAGTACGTAGATGTCGTCCGGGAGGCCTACCGCGCCATGCGTGAAGTTGTGGCAGCGCGCGTCAACGGCACGCTCGAGGAAGCGAATCCCATCGTGGCGACCGCTCTCGACATCAGAAACTGTGCAATCTACGGGCTCGGGAACTACATCCGGAAGGATGGCAAGACAGGCGCGCCCGATCAGGACATCGCTATCGTTGCCTGCCTCCCGAAGGACGTGTTTGTCGAGGGAATCGGATCGTGATGAACTCCCTCGAACGCTTCCGCACCACGCTGGCCTTTGAGCCGATCGACCGGCCGCTGCTGTGGGAGTGTGGCTACTGGGCGGCAACCATCCGGCGTTGGTATCGCGAGGGGCTGCCGGAGCGCCACGGCATCCCGGCCGACCGTCCGGATGGCCGCGGGGTTTCGCCCAACGAAGCACTGGATGTGGCGGATTGGGTTCAACTCGATCCCTACCTGGAATTCATGCCGGTCAGTTTGTTCGTGCATCCGCCCTTCCAAGAAGAGGTGCTCGAAGATCACGGTGAGTGGGTCCTGTTGCGCACCGCGCATGGCGGCACAGAGAAGCAACGTAAGGATCGCCTGAGCATCCCCTCACGCGTGGCCGGCCCGGTGAAGACCCGTGAAGACTGGGAGCGATTCAAGGCCGAACGCCTGCAACCCGTCCTGGAAGATCACCTGCCCGCCGATTGGCCCGAGCTCGTGGCAAAGTACAAGCGCCGAGACCATCCACTCTACGGCCCGAGCTGTGAGCACTGGCTGGCGTTGGTGGAGCTGCTGGGCCTGGAGCAGCTCCTGACGATGTTCTACGACGATCCCGATCTGCTGCGGGAGATGATCCGCTACCTGACCACTTTCTGGGTCACGATGTACGACAAGCTGCTGCGGCAGGTCGTGCCCGACATGATGACCGTGGGCGGCGACTTCTGCTACAAGACGGGACCGCTCCTCTCCCCCGCCGCCTTCCGGGAGTTCTTCCTGCCCGCCTGGCAGGAGATCACATCGCTGATGCGCTCCTACGGCGTGCCCGCGATCATCGTCCACACGGACGGCGATTGCCGCCGGCTGATCCCGGAGTTCATCGAGGCCGGCGTGACCGGCGTGCATCCCTGGGAGGTGACCAACGGCCAGAACATCGTGGACGTGCGGGCGGCATATCCACGGTTGCACATCTTCGGCGGGATTGACAAGCAGGCCATCGCCCACGGGAAAGCATCCACCGACCAAGAGCTCGAAGCCAAGGCGCCGTTTATGCTTCAGCATGGCGGCTGGGTGCCATATGTCGACCACTACGTTTCACCCGACATCTCTTGGCCCGATTTCCTCTACTACCGGGGCCGGTTGGAGGAGATGTTTGGGGCTTGAGCGATCGAAGCGGAATTCCAGACAGGATTCACAGGATGAACAGGATGGTACTAACTCGGAGGAGTTCGCATGTCAGACCAATTCTTCTTTCCGACCACCGGCGTCAGCGTGCGGCAGGCCTTACTACTGGCGATCGACGACGGCGCCCTGCCGTTGCGCAGGAATCTGTGCTATTACATTAGCAAACCAACCGTGCATTCCGAACCCGTGCTCACCCCGGAGAAGGATCGCAACGCCCCCGACGGGTGCGCAACCCACTTCTATGGCGGGGTGCTGCATGAAGGCGATCGGTACCGCATGTGGTACTACGCCGTCCATTACGGCGAGGCCCGCGACCCCCACCTGGGCAACCTAGTCGAAGGCCCCACCTGCTATGCCGAGAGCGAGGATGGCATCCACTGGGTGAAGCCCGCCCTGCGTCAGGTGGCATGGCGCGGCAGCCTGGAGAACAACATCATCAGCCTGAAGCACGCGCACAGCGAAGGGGTGCACGTTATCCGCGACGACGAGGATCCTAACCCGGCACGACGCTACAAGCTGGTCTACAACTACCGGCCCGAGAACCGCAAGTTCTGGACGATCCGCACGGCCACCAGCCCGGACGGCTTCCGCTGGACCGACGGCGCTGACCTGCCGTTCGATTCCTTCATCGAGCAATCCTCGTTTTTCCGGCACAACGGACTGTACTATGTCCACGGCCAGGTGCTCCAGCGCAGCGAGGGCGGACACCCGGCGGGCCGCCAGGGTGGAGCGATCGTCTCGACCGACTTCGACCACTGGCTGCCGGAGATGGGCGAGGGCTTCTGGCTGCCGGAGCCGCACGACCCTGCTCAGCGCGGACACACCAAGCCGTATGATCAGGTGCACATCGGCGTGGGCGCAGCCAGCTTCGGCAATGTGTGCGTAGGCCTCTACTGTATCTGGCACAACCGGCCGTTCCCCACGCCATCTGACTGGTTCGGCATCGGGACCACCTTCGGCGACTTCGGCCTCCTGGTCTCCAACGACGGTCTGCACTTCCGTGAGCCAGTGAAGGGCTATGTGTGGCTGCGTGGGGACGAATCGCCAGTCAACCTGCCTGGCGTCAAGCACACGATGATCATCTGCCAGGGCAACGGCATCCTGAATGTGGGCGATGAGACGCGCATCTACCACGGCCGCTGGGCCAACACGGCAAGTGTGGACAACTACTACGCCGAGATAGCCCTCGCCACCCTGCCGCGCGACCGCTGGGGGGCGCTCGGCATCTTCCCTGACCAGGCGGAGGGCTCGGTCTGGTCGTGTCCAGTGACGCTGCCCGATGAGCGGGCCCTGAGCTTGTCGAAGGGCGTCCAGGTGAGTCTCAACGCCGACCGGGCCTGCGATATGCGCGTCGAGATCGCTGACGCGCACTTTACGCCGCTGCCGTCCTTCTCCGGGGAGCAGTGTGGGGTGGTGCAAGCCGAAAGCGGGCTGGACTGCCCGGTGACGTGGCCGGCGGGGTCGCTCGAAGCATTGGCCGGGCAGACGGTGCGCTTCCGCGTGCATGTCAAACGCCAGGGATCCGATGAGCCGCGGCTGTATGCCATCTACTTGCGGTGAGTGGAGCGCCGCCGGGAGTGCTACACTCCGCCATGTGTCATACTGAGCGGGTCTTTCACACAACCAGCCACGCGGCGACCCACCAGCGAAGTATCTCGTTCGCCGGTCAGGAGATGCTTCGCTGGTCGTTCATCGCAACTGACCTTGAGTCGTAGACCCGCTCAGCATGACAACATGCATGACGCATGACCAAAGAAAGAAGGCCAACTATGCAAGACATCTCTGTGCGTCACGTCGGCTCATGCATCGAGCCATTCGTTGACGACTGGCTGTTGGAAAGGATGGATGGCGCAACTCTACGCATGCACTCGCCGCAGCCGGCCGAGGTCTTCCCCTTCGACCGGCCCTGGGAGGGCGATGTCTCGTTTTATGTCACCATGTTGGAGCATGAAGGCGAATACCGCATGTATTATCGCGGCTGGAAGGCGGAGGGCCTGCCGGCCACGCAGGCGGTCGCGCTGAGCAAGGACGGCATCCACTGGGAACGGCCGAACCTGGGCCTCTTCGAGTGGCAGGGATCGCGCCACAACAACATCATCCTCACCGGCCAGGTTGCCGAGGATGGTTTTGTGCCGTTCTTCGACCGCAACCCGGCCGTGCCCCCATCAGAGCGCTGGAAGGCGGTGGGCGTGGAGCTGCTGCCCGATCGCACGCCGGTGCTGAGGGCTTTCGTCTCGGACGATGGCTTTGCCTGGCGGCGCTGGCGCGACGATCCGATCATCACCGATGGCGCGTTCGACTCGCAAAACCTGGCGTACTGGGACGATTACCGCAAGCGCTATGTCGCCTTCTACCGCGATTTCATTGACATCCACAAGACCGGCCGGCGCTATCGCGGCATCCGCAGCGTGAAGTGGGCCACATCGGACGACTTCGCGCACTGGATGCCGGGCCAGTGGTTCGACTACGGCAACACGCTGCCGGAGCAACTCTACACCAACGCAGCGACCCCCTGCCCGCGTGCGCCGCACATCTATCTCTCGTTCCCCAAGCGCTTCGTGCCGGAGCGGAAGGCAATCGCCACTCACTCCGATCCGGGGGTGAGCGATGCGGTCTTCATGACGAGCCGCGACGGGCTGCACTGGGATCGCCGCTTCATGGAGGCGTTCATCCGGCCGGGGCGAGATTGGGAGAACTGGACCGAGCGAAATATCGGTGTGGCGTTCGGCGTGCTGCAAACTGCGGCGGACGAGCTCTCGGTCTATTGGGTGGAACACTACCGGCATCCCACCTGTCGGTTGCGCCGCGGCACAGTGCGGCTGGACGGGTTCGCCTCGCTCTATGCCGGCTACCACGGCGGCGAGGCGCTGACCAAACCGCTGACCTTCACCGGTCGCGAGCTGATCCTCAACTACGCCACGTCGGCGGCGGGCAGCGTGCGCGTGGAGATCCAGGACGCCGAGGGACATATGCTGCCCGGTTTCAGCCTGGCAGACTGCCCGGAGCTATACGGCGACCAGATCGAGCAGGCGGTGTCCTGGACCGGCGGCTCGGACGTAAGCCGCCTGGCCGGACAGCCGGTGCGCCTGCGCTTTGCGCTGAAGGATGCGGATGTCTATTCACTGCGCTTCCGGCCGTAGGACAGTCGTACATGCCGCAAGTGCCTTGTTAAGCAGGAGGGACAAATGAGCCTGTTTCGGGTTGACGCTGATCTTTGTCTCCGGGATGGTATCTGCGTTGCGGAATGTGGCCTGTATCTGCTCGTGATGCGCGACGGCGCATGCCCCACACCCGTGGCCTGGGCTGAAGAGATATGCGTCAATTGCGGCCACTGCGTCGCGGTGTGTCCGGTGGGTGCGCTCACTCTGCGGACCATGTCGCCTCAACAGTGCGAGGAGGTCCGGCCGTCGCTGCTGCCGGATGCCGCGCAGGTAGCCCACTTGCTGCGAGCGCGGCGCTCGATTCGCAGTTTCGAGGAGCGGCCGGTGCCGCAGGACGAACTCGCTCGACTGATTGAAGTTGCCACCTACGCACCATCGGCGAGCAATTCCCAGCCAGTAGAGTGGCTGGTCGTCTATGACACGGCATTGGTCCGCCGGTTAGCGCCGCTCATACTCGACTGGCTGCGCCCGCATTGGGCAATGTCCCGCTTTGGGCGCGTGTTTGACTTTGCATACGAGCACGACCTGGATCTGGTCTGCCGCGACGCGCCACACATGGTCATCGCACATACGCCCCCTGGCGCAGTAGGGCAGGGACTGATTGCAGTCACCTACCTGGAGCTTGCCGCATTTGGCGCTGGCCTGGGCGCGTGTTGGTGTGGCCTCGCCGACGCGACCATCAATGGTTCGCCTGAGATCAGGCAGATAGTGGGGCTACCGGAGGGCCGTGCCAGTGCCGGCGTGCTGCTGCTGGGCTACCCTCGCTACACCTACTCGCGGGTGCCGCTGCGTAACCCGGCTCGCATCTCCTGGCGCTAGATGAGCGAAGGAAGAGACATATGCCGCCGCCTCGAACGTTGCTCTTCGTTGATGACCACGACATCCTCTATCGTCCAGGCACGGCACGGCGGCTGCGGCCTCTTGACCGCTGCTCGCACAACCCGGTGCTACCGGCGCGCGACAAGCCGTGGGAGATCAACCTCGGCTGGGTGGGCAATGCGTACGATCCGGCCACGGGCCGCTACCAGCTTTGGTATCAGGCCTTCACCGGGCCGTTCGCCCAGAAGCGCACCCACCGCTGCCTGGTCTGCTATGCGGAGTCCACGGATGGCATCCATTGGACAAAGCCCGATCTCGATCTGTTCGACTACAACGGCATCTCGCCAACCAACATCGTGATGATCGGCAATGGAGGTTACTCCGACCGCTATACCAACTCGGTACTGCTGGACTCGCACGATCCTGACCCCGACCGCCGTTACAAAATGGCGACCTACGATTTCTGCAGCGATGACGGGATCGAGCGGCCTGGGCTGGTGGTGGCCTTCTCGCCCGACGGCATCCGCTGGACGAAGCATCCCGGGGCGCCGCTGCTACGCACCTCCTACGGCGGGCACGAGCTGCCGCCGTTCGCAGGCGAGCCGGGCCGGTCGTGGCACATCCCCCTCACCATCTCGGACGCGATGGACGTGATCTATGATCCGCGGCGGGAGGCCTACGTCATCTACAGCAAGATGTGGATTGACGGGCCGGACGGCCGTATGCACTGGAAGCACGCCATGGGCCGCACCGAAAGCCGCGACTTCATCCACTGGTCGAAGCCGGAGCTGGTGCTGGCCCCCGATGAGCACGATCCGCCGTGGGTGGAGTTCCATCACTCGCCAGCCTTCTACTACCAACCGGAGGGGGCATCCAGCTCCGGCTGCTACTTTGCCCTGCTCCAGATCCTCCACCGGGCCGTCCGGGGCGGGATCATGGACGCCGAACTGGCGATCAGCCGCGATGGGCTGCACTGGCAGCGACCGTTCCGTGGAAGCGGAGGCGGCGGAAGCGGCTCCTTCTGCCTGCCGCGGGGTGAGCCTGGATCGTTCGACCACGGCAGCATCCTGACTAATGCCGCGCCCGTCTTTCTCCAGGACGAGTTCCGCTTCTACTACGGCGGCTACGCCGAGGGCGCGACCGGCGGCGACGACATCACCTTCAAGACCGGCGTGGGGATGGCGAGCATGCCGCGCGACCGCTTCGTCGCCCTCTATCCGCAGGGAGAAGTCGGCCAGGTGACGCTGCGGCCGCTCGACCTGAGCGGTTGCCGCGACATGACCGTGAATGCCGATGCGTCCGGTGGCGCCGTCCAGGTCGAGGTGTTGAACGCCGATGGCTACCGGGTGCGCGGCTTCGCTCGTGAGGATGCCGTGCCGATCACCGGCGATGGCCTGCGCCTGCCGGTGCGCTGGCGCGGAGGGGCCGATTCACAGGATCAGACCCTCGCTGACCTGCCCATCGGCAGCTACTGCCTGCGCGTGTTTCTGCAACATGCTGATCTGTACGCAGTAACAGTCACCAATGGGTGAGTCATTGCGAGGCCCGGTGTGGGGGCCGAAGCAATCTCCCCCACCAACAGAAGATTGCTTCGTCGCATACGGCGCTCCTCGCAATGACTTCTGCCTTGATAGGTTTCGCTCCCGTTGAAAGGTCAAGACCATGCTTCAGCCATCCGAACGAGCCTGTGGAGGTCGGCGGGATCATGGTGCATCCGGGCGACGTGATCCACGGCGACGCCGAAGGGGTGATCAAAATCCCGCGCTCGTGCATCGGCGAGCTGGCCGCCAGAGCGGTGCAGATGCGCGCCTTCGAGCACGAGGCGCACATCGCGCTGCGCCGGGCCGATCTGAGCCTGGCGGAGCGCCGTCGTCGCCTGGCCGACGCGCTGGCAAGGTACGGGTTCGCGGCATCGCATTGAAAACGAGGAGCGCCTGATGTATGCGATTGACGTCAGTACCGTCTTTGGAACAGCGCCGACGGCTAATCCCGGCTATGGCGTGGAGAAGGTGCTGCGACGCATGGAGAGCCACGGCATCGCGGCCGCCCTGACCGTGTCGCTGCGCGGGGTGCACGACGATCACGTCTCTGGCAACGCCGAGACGCTGGCCGCCTGCCGCGCCCATCCCCCCCTGATCCCGGTCGCCACGATCAACCCGCTGCGTGGCTTCGGCCTGACGGAGGACGCGGCGCAGATCAAGGCTGGCGGGTTCAAGGCGATCCGCCTCTTCCCCGGCGTCGCCTTCCAGGATTGGTCGGCGGCCTCGCTGTCCGCGGAGCGCGTGCTGCGAGCGGTCGCGTCGTTGGGTCTGCCGATCATCGCGCCGGGGCACATCGGGGCGCACATCGCGCCGCTCGCCCGGCTGACGCACGCGCTGGGGCTGCCGCTGGTGCTGGTCAACGCTTACTACTACACCCAGGCCGAGGCCGAAGAGGCGCTGCGCCGCTTCCCCAACGTCTACCTCGACACCGGACATCTCGGCACGCCGGACGCGATCACGCTGCTGGCGCGCGAATTCGGCGCGGAGCGCATCCTCTACGGCTCCGATGCGCCGGTGATGGGGCCGCAGGCGAGCCTGAACATGGTCTTTCGCGCCGACCTGACGCCAGATCAAAAGGAGATGGTCCTGGCCGGCAACGCCATGCGCCTCTTCGGGATCGCGGCGTCCTCGATCATCCCCGCAGCCGCGGAAGCCTGCTTCCGGGCCTACGCCGGGCCGAAGATTGATGTGCACGCGCACCTGCACGCCAGCGTCTACCGCTTCCCGATGAGCCCGGCCGGCCCCGACTTCGTGCTCGATTCCTGCCGGCGCTACAACATCGAGACGGTCATCGCCTCGTCGGCGCCGGGTATCTTCTACGACATGGCTTCGGGCAATGCGGAGATGAAGGCGCTGATTGACGGGCATCCCGAACTGCGGGGCTACGTGGTGGTGAATGCGAACGACCTGGCCGGATCGGCCGAGCAGCTTGAGCATTACTACAAGTTCGACAACTTCATCGGCGCGAAGATCCACTGCGAGTACTCCGGCCAGCCGACGGCCAGCCCAGCCATTCGCGCGCTCTTCGCCGAGATCGCGCGTTACGACCGGCCGGTGAAGATCCACAACAACGGAAGTGGCTGGGAACAGGCCTTGCACGATCTGGCCACGGCCCATCCTAGGCTGCCGATCATCCTGGCGCATGGCGGTGGGTTCGACACGCCCAAGATCATGAAGGATGTGCCCAACGTTTACTTCGAGTTTGCGGGCAGCGGCATCAACTGCGAGGTGATCCGCAACGCGCTCGACGTGCTCGGCCCGGAGCGGCTGCTGTTCGGCACCGACCAGGACCTGTTCGACGCCGGCTTCGAGCTGGGCGGCTACTGGGACGCCGGTCTCACGCCGGAGCAGGCGGAGATGATCATGTACACGAACGCGAAGCGGGTGTTTGGGCTGTGACGGACAAATCAGCAAATCGCCAAATCGCAAACAGCAGCACGCATCTGCAATCTATGACGCAAGGAAGCAATCATGACCAAGAACACCTTCGACAAAGGGCCTGAAGGCTGGTGCTCGTATGATTACCACGCCAGCATCGTAGATGACGGCGTGAACGTCTTCGTGCTGGCGGTGTGGGCCAAAGCGGGCGGGGTGAACGATTCCGGCCATATCTGGACGAACCACCGGCGGTGGAGCGCGGACGTGCCGGAGAACCCGGTTTCGATCCTGCCGCTCATCTTCTATCAGCGCTGGGGCGGCGCCGACCCGGTTGATCTGCGCGGGGCGGAGGTTTCAGTCTATCTGCGGGGAGATGGCCTGCAGCTCCACGGCGCATCGTGCTACTTCTGGGTCATCGCGGATGGCACGCGCTGGCATCTGACGAGCCATCCGCTGATGATCTCGGAAGGGCGATGGGCGGCCGAGCCCAACCGCTTCACCCTCCGCAGCGACGAGGCGCTCTGGCATCGCAGTTGGGCCGGCAACCCACAGCAGCCCGCGCCGCTCGACCAGGTTTTGAGTCATGTGGAGAGCTACGGCTTCTCCTTCACCGGCTTCTCCCGAGAGGTGAGCGGCCGGCTGTCAATGGATGAGTTCGAGATCAGATAGGAGGGAGACCCATTCATGGGAACGAACAAACTGACACGCGAGACACTGAAAGGCATCTGGGCCGCAGTGACCTTGCCCTGGCGCGAGGATTACTCGCTGGACGAAGCCGCCTTCCGAGAGAATCTCCGGCGGCTCATCGCCGCACGGGTCCACGGCATCTACACGACCGGCAGCACGGGCGAGTTCTACGCGCTCGACTGGGACGAGTTCCGCCGCATGGTGGACGTCTTCACCGAGTCCACGGCCGCCGGCGGCATCCCGGTCCAGGTCGGCTGCGCAGCCGACGACACGCGCGATATCTGCCGGCAGATCGAGTACGCTTTGCGCGCCGGTGCCGACGGGGTGCAGGTCGTGCTCCCCTACTGGATGGAGCTGACCGACCGGGAGATCATCCAGTTCTTCCGTGATGTGTCGGCTGCAAGCGCGGGCCTGCCGATCATTCACTACAACATCACGCGGGCCAAGAACTACCTGGCCGGCGAAGACTACCGTCGCATCCTGGAGGCCGCGCCGAACCTGATTGGCGTCAAGTTCGCCTTCGCCGGCGGCCACTTCGGCCAGCTCCAGAACGCGCTCCAGATGTGTCCCGAGATCGCCTTCTTCGTAGCCGAGAACCTGCTGGTGACCGGGATGCAGATGGGCATCCGCGGCTCCTACAGCTCGGTGGTCTGCATGAACCCGCCCTACATGCTCAGGATGTTCGGCCTGGCGGAGGCCCGGCAGTGGGATGAAGCGATGGCGATGCAGATGCGCCTGGTGCGCTTCTTCCGTGAGCTGGGCGGCGTGCTGGACGAGATGGGCGCGGGCGGCATGGATCCGGTGTGCGACAAAGGGATGTCGGTCGCCAGTGACATGTTCACCGGCCATCAACGCACGCGGCCGCCCTACATCGGGTGGAGCGACGAGCAGGTGCGCCGTTTTCGGGCCTGGCTGGAGCGCGATTACCCCGACCTGCTGGCGCCCAACCACTGACGGTCATTGCGAGCGCCTTTTGCGACGCAATCCCGACCTTGACCAGGTTCGGAATTGCTTCGGCCCAAACGACGGGCCTCGCAATGACTAGCTTCGAAGAGGACAGACCATGACCGATAGGCTCAATGCTCGCGGCGTGCTCTGCTCGGCCAGCTTCATGCCTAGTTGGGTGAAGCCCGTCGCGGCGGACCCACGCGCCAGCGTGGCGGAGATGCGGCAGCGGGCCGAGCTGGGCCGGACGCTGGGCGACCGGACACGGCACGAGATCGAGACGCAAGGCTCCCCGATCTACCGGCGGGTGCGCGATCTGAACGAACGGTTCGGCACACCGTACTACGCGCCGCGGCCCGACGGCGCCGCAGAGCCACCTTAGGATCGCGGATTAAATAACTTTCCCACTCGGTTGGGAAAGAGGCACAGCGCGATAGTTCCATTGCGGCAAGACTTCATCAAACACGATGCGCATGGTTTTCTTGAAATCGTCAGTCACTTTG
>Ga0233425_10000879_pt1 | contig 72565 bp, 56 predicted proteins | sample Watercolumn_Towu_2_FD_181712 | JGI IMG/M metagenome (GOLD analysis project Ga0233425, IMG submission 181712) | Freshwater microbial communities from Lake Towuti, South Sulawesi, Indonesia - Watercolumn_Towuti2014_140_MG | ecosystem: Environmental > Aquatic > Freshwater > Lake | place... | reverse complement strand
GTAGCTGTAGCGGATAGTGGAGTTACGGATGGTGGGATTGGCCCTGACGATGTTGACATTGCCATAGAAGGCGTGCCAGCCGGAATTGTAGTACCAGTCCCGCCCCTGTCCCCCATACTCGACGATCACGTGATCCAGGAGTGAGTTATCGTCCGCCGCATCGTCGAAACCGATGCCCTGCCAATCTCCGCCAGCTGGCAAGGAAGCCGTGCCATCCAGGTTGGTGTCGCCGCCGTAGGCGTCCTGCTTGATCGAGGTGAATACCACCGGATTGTCGGCCGTGCCCGCTGCCACCAGCTTGCCCTGGCCAACATACAACTCGGCGTTGCTGGCGAACTTGAGCACTACTCCGGCAGACAGGGTGAGTGTCGGGTGCGACGTGTGGTCGATCCAGATGCTCCCGCGGATGACGTACGGCACCCCCTGATCCTGCCAGACGGCGCTGCTCCAGATGGTCCCGCCAGATACCCCAATGCGCCGGTTGGTTTGCGAGCCGGTGAAGGTGTTGTCCGTCATGCGTCCCACCACGTTCGGGTTCGAACCCAAGTAGATCGCCCAGCCGTTATCGGTGAACGTGTTCTGGCTGATGGTAGGCGAGGCGTTGCCGTCATGGTAAATCCCATCCCAAGGGTTTGCCACGATCTCATTCTGGCTGATGTCTGGTGCGCCTTCATAGATCTGGAAGCCGCGCTCGTAGCTGTAGCGGATAGTGGAGTTACGGATGGTGGGATTGGCCCTGACGATGTTGACATTGCCATAGAAGGCGTGCCAGCCGGAATTGTAGTACCAGTCCCGCCCCTGTCCCCCATACTCGACGATCACGTGATCCAGGAGTGAGTTATCGTCCGCCGCATCGTCGAAACCGATGCCCTGCCAATCTCCGCCAGCTGGCAAGGAAGCCGTGCCATCCAGGTTGGTATCCCCACCATACGCATCCTGCTTGATCGAGGTGAATACTATAGGATTCGTCACTGTTCCTGTCGCCAAAATCTTGGCGGCCTGCGTCGTCACGAACAATCCTGTCGAAGGCAAGAACTTAAGAACTGTGTTAGCCTGAATCGTCAGCGTCGTGCTCATGCCGACTGTAACCGAATTCATCCGGTAAACAATACCTGAATAAAGCGTAGTATCCTGCGTCAACGTGCCGCTCTCGACCCATACTGCGTTGGCGACATTGTTGATGAACGTGTTCGTGCCGGCCAGCAATTGCAGGCCAGCAAAATCGGGCCAGTAGGCATATTCGCCGTTGGCTTCAAAGATGTTGCCATCGAGAACGGGATGCGCCGAGGTCGCGCTGCGCAAGTAGATGCCGTGCCAGTTCCAGCGAAACTCGTTGTTTTGGATCGTGAGGCCCGACGTTGTATCGACAAGAGCATACTCCGTATTGCTCAAAAACTTCGTCGCCGTGATCACCCCCGTCGAATTCTCGTACCACAGCGCGCGCCTGTTGTAGTCCAGCACCGAATCGGTCACCGTCAGGCTGCTGGCGCTTACCTTCACTGTCGGATCCCCGCCGTAGCGGATGACTGCGTGGCGGAAGCGGCTGGCGCTGGCAGTCGCGCTCACGGTCAGGCTGCCCCAATCGCCCGCGGCGGGCGCGCTGGCCGCGGCATCGTTGTTCGTGTCCCCGCCGTATGCGTCGTCCTTGAGCGAGGTCAGGACGATCGGGCTGGCCTCCGTGCCTTCAACGACCAGCGGGCCGTTGACCGTCCAGCTCGTTCCGGCCAGGAACTTGATGATCGTCCCCGCGGCGGGGGTCAGGCTGGCGCCGTTGGGGATGGTCACGCCGCCGGCCACGTAGACCAGGTCTGCGTCCCAGGTTGTGGCGCCCGCCACCGTGCCCGTCACCTTGACGCCGTTGGTCGCGTTGTCGGTCGCAGTGTTGCCGCTGAAGCGCGGCTTGGCGTCGGCCTCCATCTCGACCGCGTACGCGCCCTGGTTGCGGAAGCTGTTGTTCCGGATGACCGGCGCGGAGGCGGTCTTGACGTAGATGCCGCTCCAACTGTTGCGCGTGAAGCTGTTCCCCTCCACGGTCGGGTTGGCCTGGTTTTCCACGAAGAGACCATGGCCGGTGTTGTAGGCGATCTCACTGTTCGTGACCCGTGGGGCCGCGCTGTTGGCGTAGAGCGCGTGATTGACCGAGTAGCCCGCGTAGCGCACCACGACGTAGTTCAGCACGTTGGTCGCGTCTTCGCTGCTGTCCGCGTACGCGATGCGGCCCCAGTCGCCGGCCGCGGGCCAATACGAATCAGCGATGTGCGAATCAGCGAATAGCGAATCAGCGAAGTAAGAGGCGGCGACGACGATTTGCGATGCGCCCGTCCGCCCATTCGTAGATTCGCTCATTCGTTCATTCGCAGATTCGCTCATTCGCCATTCGCTCATTCGCAGATTCAGCACATCATGCCCGAACTCCCCATCCCGCACCGATGTGAATACGATCCGCGCCGCGGCCGTCCCATCCGCGACCAGCGCGCCGTTCACCGCGATGCCGGAGCCGGTGTCGTTGAACTTGATGACCGCGGCGGGCTGGAGGGTCAGGGTCGCGCCGGCGTTGATGGTCAGCACGCCCTCGACCACGTAGTCCAGGTTGGCGTACCAGGTCTGGTTGAAGCTCACCGTGCCCGCGACGCGCACCGCGTTGCGCCAGTTGTAGTAGGCCACGTTGCCGGTCAGCGCCGGATAGCAGGTGGCGTCCATGTAGACCGCGTAGCCGCCGTTGCCCCAAAGCTGATTGTCCGTGAGGCTGGGGGAGGAGGTGGTCTCCAGCTTGATCCCGCCTCCGCGATTGTCCAGGATCCAGTTGCGGCTGATCGGGGACGCGGCGTAGTTGCGCAGCAGCAGGCCATAGTTGGTGTTGTCGCTGATCTGGCTGTCGCTGAAGACGGCCGGTGAGGCCGCGTCCAGCAGCACGCCGAACCCGCCGCTCCCCGCGTAGCGCACGGTCGCGAACTGGAGCTTGTTCTGGCTGTCCACGCTGCTGTCCGCGAAGATCAGGCCGCCCCAGTCGCCGGGCTTGGGGGCGCTGGCCGTCCCGTCGCCGTTGGCGTCGCCGCCGATGTCGTCCTTGAGCGAGGTGAAGATGATGCGCTGCCCCGCGTTGCCGAGCGCGCTGAGCATCCCGTTGATCGTCAGCTTCTTGCCCGCCGCGAACTTGACGATCACGCCGGGCTGGATCGTCAGCTTGACCCCCGCGTTGACCGCGATGTCGGCCGTGACGACGTAGGGGCTGCTGGCCGCGTACCAGGTGGTGTTCGTCGTGATGTTGCTGCTCACGGTCGTCCAGATGGGGGGCGTGCCGGCCGGCGGCAGCGGATCGGGCAACGGCATGGGCGAGACCGCGGCGAAGCCGGAGAAGTCCACGTAGTTGCTCACCGTGTCGCCGGTCCCGCCGGGGTTCGAGGCGTGGGTCGGGCCGGTGTGGCTGCCCCACCAGTTCTCGGTCGCCATCAGCGTGTACGCGGTGTTGGCGTTTTGCACCCCGTACTGCGTGTTGCTGTAGATCGCGCTGGACCAGATGATCGCATAGGCGGACGCGCTGTTGTAGAGGCCCACCTGGGCGCCGGTCAGCCGCAGGCCGCTCAGATAGGGGCCGGCGTTGTTGGCGTAGACCCCGCGATACTTCGCGGCCATGATCGTCAGGTTCTCGGTGACGCCGGGCGCGCCGCTCTCGAAGACCAGGCTGCCGGTCGCGCTGTTGCTGCCGCCGTAGCGGAAGTGGACGTGCGCCAGCCGCGACCCGCCGCTGGTCTGCGTGAAGGTGAGCGATTCCCAATCGCCCGCGGCCGGATAGGAGGCGTTGGCGTTGCCATTGGTGTCGCCTCCCACGGTATCGTCTTTCAGCGAGGTGAAGACGATCGGCTGATCGGCCGTGGCCTCGGCCCGCAGGTTGCCGTTGACCGTCCATTTCTTGCCCGCGGCGAATTTGACAATCACGCCAGGCTGAATCGTCAGGGTCGTGTTGATCTCCAGCGTCGCGTTGCCCGCGATCACGTAGGGCAGGTCGGCCTCCCAGGTCGTGTTGCTGCTGATGCTGCCCGCCAGCCCGACCCCGTTGACCGCGTTGCCGTCGGCCGCGTTGCCGCTGAAGACCGCCTGCGACGTCCCGCCCAGGTAGACCGCGTAGCCCGCGTTGCGCAGGAAGCGGTTCTCGCTCACCGCCGGCCCCGACGACGCGCTCAGCCACAGGCCGTGGTTGGCGTTGTCCTGGATCGTGCTGCGCCGCAGGCTCGGCGACGACGCGTTGAGCAGTTGCAGCCCGTACGCGCTGCTCAGCTCGACGGTCAGGTGGTCGAGCGCCGGCGACGCGCTGTCCAGGCTGATCCCCGCGGTGGCCGTGCCGGAGCCGTAGTTGTATCCCGCGCCCGCGTAGCGGACGATGACGTAGTCCAGCACGGTCGTCGCGTCGTTCGAGGTGTCCGCGAAATAGAGCGTGCCCCAATCGCCGGCCGTGGGCTTGGTCGCCGGCCCGTCGCCCTGCGTGTCGCCGCCGTACGCGTCGTCGCGGAGGGAGGTGAAGACGATGGGGGCGCCCGAAGCAACCTCAACTACCGAAGCATCCTGAGCGGAACGGAGCGTTGTGTGCGAAGTGGAGTCGAAGGATGCGGCCATAGTCGAAGAGAGTAACTCTGTCATGCTGAGGCCGTCGTTTGGCCGAAGCATCTGGCCCGTCGTTTGGGCCGAAGCATCTGGCAGACCGAGGCGAGACCCTTCGCTGGTGGCTTGCCGCAACGCACTTTGACTCGTTGACCCGCTCAGGGTGACAGCGTCAGACCCTTCGCTGGTGGTTCCCCGCGACGCACCTTGACTCGTTGACCCGCTCAGGGTGACAGTTGTCGCGCTTGAGCCCGTCCCCACCGCGCGCAACGCCCCGCGCACGATCAAAGTCGTGCTCGGCAGGAACTTCACCACCGTCCCAGGCTGGATCGTCAGCGTGTTGGCCGACTCGATCGTCAGATTGGCCGTCGCCACGTAGGGCAGGCCGTCGTTCGCGTACCACGTCCCCGTGCCGATCGTGCCGTACACGCCGATCGCATTGTAGCCATTGCCGAACGCCACGTTGTCGGCGAGCACAGGAAACGCGTTACCTTCCAGCCAGATCACTGTACCGCGGTTGTCGTGGAAGGTGTTCCCAGTAATAGTCGGGCTGCTCGCCGCACTGATCCAGATGCCGGATGCGATACTATGACTGATTTCGTTGTTGGCGATCTGGCCGGAAGCGCCATTGTTCCAGCGTAGACCATCCCAAACGCTATCCCGGATTATCGAGTTGGTCAGGATTACGCTCGCGCCCGTCACGCGCATGTTCGCGCCAGTGCCAGCCCCATCAGTTGCCCCGCCATAGAGGATGCGAACGTAGTTCAGCGTGCTGCCGCCGCTCGAGGCGGTTAGATCAAGACCATCCCAGTTGCCAGCAACTGGCCACGTCCCGCCGCCGTTGTTGTTCGTGTCGCCGCCGTAGGCGTCGTCGTGGATCGAGGTAAAGACCACCCCTGCCTCGGCCGTGCCCTGGGCGAGCAAGACGCCGTTGACGATCAGCTTGCCCTTGGTCGAGCCGTTGTTCTGGAACTTGACCACCGCGCCGGCCTCGATGGTGAGCGTCACGCCCGCGTTGAGCGTCGCCTGGCCCGTGACCAGGTAGACCGTGCCGCTGATCCAGGTGGTGTTGCTGGCAATCGTCGCGGGCGCGTTCACGACCGGCCAGCGCGCGCCGGGCGCGGCCGAAGGCTGCGCGCTGGGCTGCGCCGTCGGCGACATCAGCGGCGTAGGCGTGATGCTCGGCGTCGCGGTTTGGGTCGGCGTGGCCGTGAAGGTGGGTGTCGCGCTGTTCGTGGGCGTGTGAGTCGCCGTGGCCGTAGCCGTACTCGTAGGCGTCGCTGTCGGCGTAGGTGTGTTCGTTGGGGTCGGCGTTTTGGTCAGCGTCGCCGTTGGCGTGGGCGTGTTTGTTGGTGTATTCGTCGGCGTGAAAGTGCTCGTGGGCGTCGCCGTCGGCGTGTTCGTTGGCGTCGGCGTGGGTGTGGATGTCTTGGTGGGCGTCGCCGTCGACGTCTTCGTATGCGTCGCTGTTGGCGTGTTGGTCACCGTTGCTGTCGGAGAAGCCGTGGCGGTTGGCGTCGGCGTGCCGCCAGCCGGTCCGGATACATGCACCGAGCCGAACCACGCGGGCTGCCCAACGAAACGGTAGGGGAAGAAGCCGGCCGCGGTGAAGGTCTGTTGTAGGCTGCCACCGGGCGCAATTTTGCCGCCCCACTCGCCATTGGCCGGGGATGCAGCGGCAATACCTGGATCGGTCACGAGCGACGTGACTCCGCCGGCCCTGCCCTTCAGCATCAGCGGCAGAAAGACCTGGACGCCGGTCTTGCCCGCGAGTGTCTGGGTCTGCCCCGTCTGGTTGACCCACATGGCCGTGTCGCCCACCTGCAAGGTCACCGCGACTGGAATTGGCCCCTGGTCGGTGATCAAGATCGTGATGGCTGCGTGGGCGAGCAGCGACTCGGCGACCTGTGGCCGGGCCGTCGCACGTTCAGACGTCTCCGGCGACTCGGGCGCGGCGAAGGTCGCCGGCCAGACAGACAGCAGTGCGGCGCAAGCAAACAGGCAGAGGACGAGGATGCGAGCTTTCATGGTCGGGCCTCCCAGACGCAGGCAAGCATCTGCCCATCGGCGGCGCGGCGGGCAATGGGGGAGTTGTGTCGCGCCGGGCGGTGCGAAGGGCAGCTTTGTCGAGACGAATGTCGAAATTGCGCTTGACGACAATCGTCACGATTATATGCCGATTTCCCGATTCGGCCAAACTGCGCCGGCTCGGTCGGAGACCGGCCAGAGCGGGGAGCAGGGCATGACGCATCGTCACCTTGTCACCCCCTCACCTTGTCACCTTGTCACCCCCTCGCCACCTATGCTATACTGTCCTCGTTGACCCCAATCCCAACCCAGGACGGTCTCCATGAAACCAAAAGTCATCCTCGATCCCGCCGGCCGGCGCATGGCGAACATCTTTACGGCTGAAGACCTGGCGCGGCTGGCCGCGGTCGCCGATCTGGTCTGGGCGCGGGACGAGCCGATGCCTGAAACCGAAATCGAGCAGGCGCGACAGGATGTGACCGCCATCATTACCGGCTACTGGCGGCACGGCGATGTGGCGCGCTTCCCCCGGCTGGCCGCGATCCTGGAGGTGAGCGGCGGCTTCCCCTCGCCGGCCAGCCTGGATTACGCGGCCTGCTTCGCCCGCGGCATTCGCGTGCTCAGTTGCGCGCCGGCGTTCGGCCCGGCCGTGGCCGAGATGGGGCTGGGCCTGGCGCTCGCCTGCAGCCGGCAGATCGCCTGGACCGACGCGGCCTTCCGCACGGCCGAGCCAAACTGGAGCCACCGCGAGTTCGCGACCGAGATCGGCGACGCGTTCACGCTCTACGGCAAGCAGGTCGGCTTCATCGGCTTCGGCGGGCTGGCGCGCGCCCTCCGGCCGCTCCTCGCGCCGTTCGGCTGCCCCATCCAGGTCTACGACCCGTGGCTGACCGACGCCTATCTTCGCCAGCAGGGGGTGACGCCGGTCGCGTTGGAAACGTTGCTCGCCGCCTCGCGCGTCATCTTTGTGCTGGCTGTGCCCACCGCATCCAACAAGGCGCTGCTCGACCGGGCGAAGCTGAGCCTGATCCCCGCCGACGCGGTGTTCGTCTTGCTCAGCCGCTCGCACGTGGTGGATTTCGACGCGCTGACCGACCTGCTCCTGGCCGGTCGCTTCCGGGCTGGCATTGACGTCTTCCCCCAGGAGCCGCTGCCGGCCGACCATCCGATCCGCCGGGCGAAGCACGCCGTCCTCTCATCGCACCGGGCGGGCGCCATCGGCGAGGGGCTGCTCAGCATCGGCCGGCTCGTGGCCGACGACATGGAGGCGATCTGCGCGGGCCTGGTCCCCCAGGCGATGCAGGTCGCGCAGCCGGAGTTCATTCGAATGCGGGGCTGAGTAGTATAATAACGCGGAAAGGTTCATTGAGTTCATGTGCAGGAGGGAAAAGTGGCCTGGCAGGAACGCATTGTGATCAACCCTGATATCCTTGTCGGGAAGCCCGTCATCAGGGGAACCCGGCTGGCGGTGAAGTTCATCGTAGATTTGTTGGCGCAAGGATGGTCAGAAAAAGAGATCTTGCGGAATTACCCTGGGATCACGCGTAAGGACATCCATGCTTGTCTGGCGTATGCCAGCGCCAGCCTACACGCAGAAAGGGTTTACCCTTTGCAACTGGAGCCGGCATAACAGATGCGCATCCTGGCGAACGAGAACTTCCCCGAGGAGGCGGTCCTCGCGCTGCGCCTGATCATCACCTTCGACAAGGACTTCGGTGAGCTGGCTTTCCGGTCAAGATTACCTGTGGCGTGCGGCATCGTGCTCTTTCGCCTTGCTGCGCCTTCGGCAGCATATGTCGCGCGCGCTGCAGTCGCCGCGCTGGAGAGCCGCACGGATTGGGCGGGCAACTTCGCCGTGGTGGAGGAGCGCCGTATTCGTATGCGGCCCTTACCGATGATATGACACTACTGATTCGTAGATGCGCTGACGCCGATTTCGAGATGATCTTCGAGATCATCAACGACGCGGCCCGGGCCTACAAGGGGATCATTCCCGCCGACCGCTGGCATGAGCCGTACATGTCGCGCGCCGGGCTTGCCCACGAGATCAGCGCGGGGGTCGCGTTCTGGGGCGCGACATTGGACGGCGAGCTGGCTGGCGTGATGGGGATCCAGGACAAAGGCGACGTTTGCCTCATCCGCCACGCCTACGTCAGAACCGCCCGACGGCAAGGTGGGATTGGGACCGCGCTGCTCCGGCATCTTCAAGCCTTGACGACCAAGCCGATCCTGATCGGGACATGGGCCGACGCCGCCTGGGCGATTCGCTTTTATGTGAAGAATGGATTCCGGGTGCTCTCAAAGGAGGAGACGCGACGGCTCCTGCGCACCTATTGGAGCATCCCGGAACGGCAGGTCGAGACTTCGGTCGTGCTGGCGGACGGGAGCTGGGATAGCGCAAAGGCGAGTCTTGACAGCGGCGCAATTGGAGTCTAAAATGGCATTATCGTGAAAAAGTCACAGATTAGGTTATTTAGTATCTGAGAAACGGGTGTCATATGCTGATCGAGTTCACTGTTGGCAACTATACCTCCTTTAAGGATCCGGCCACGTTAAGTTTAGTCGCGACCAAGGCCGTTTCCCAAGACAAACGGCTCGATGAAGAAAACGTGATCGGGGATCCGAGCGGATTGAAGCTACTGACCAGCGCAGCGGTGTATGGCGCCAATGCCAGTGGCAAGAGCAATTTGATCGAGGCCCTGAACTTCGTGTGCTCATTCATCTCAGTTTCAGCTAGAGGAACGCGGGCCACAGGAGGCATTCGCGTCGAACCTTTTCGATTGAGTGCCGAGACGGTCGGGCGCCCATCCTATTTCGAGATCGTTTTCACGGCTCAGGATCATCAGTATCGTTATGGGTTTGAGGTAAGCCGGGAACGGGTTCATCGCGAGTGGCTGTATCATGTCCCCACAGTTCGAGAAGCTCGGCTGTTTGAACGAGATGGCGATCAGATTACTCTGAGCGGCGCGTTCAAAGAGGGTCGGGGGCTGGAAGAAAAAACGCGACCCAATGCGCTGTTTTTGTCGGTAGTTGCCCAGTTCAATGGCGCCATCGCGAGAACCATCACGAACTGGTTTTTGGATATGGACATCTTCTCGGGCCTGGATGATTCATGGCTTCGCGACACAACACTGGGTCTTTGGGATGACCCGGAAGGATTTTCACAGGTTACGCGCTTCATCAAAGATCTCGATCTGAGTGTCGAGGATCTGAAGCTCGAACAGGATCAACACATGATTGAGCGATATCGTAGCCAGTTTCCCGAAAAATTTGCCCCTGGTGTAGACTGGAAGATGCCCGGCGCATATCGCATTAAGACAGAGCATCGCAAGTTCGATGCAGCCGGCAATCCCATCGGGACCGAGGTCTTCGATCTGGACGAGCATGAATCGGAAGGGACACGCAAGCTATTTGCGCTGTCAGGAACTCTGCTGGGAGCGCTGGCGCTCGGTTCGGTCGTCGTAGCAGATGAATTTGATGCGCGGCTGCACCCGCTCGTCACACGACGGCTGATCGAGCTTTTCAATTCACGAGAACATAATCCGCAGCACGCCCAATTGATCTTCACGACCCAGGACACCAATCTCCTCGACAACCGGCTATTTCGCCGTGACCAGATCTGGTTCACCGAAAAGGATCGGTTCGGCGCAACGCACCTCTACTCATTAGCCGAATTCAAGGGTGTGCGCAACGACGCATCATTCGAGAAAGACTATGTGCGTGGCCGCTACGGGGCGATTCCCTTCCTGGGAGATCTGGGCCGGCTGGCAGGAGATGGCAATGGCGAAAAGACGGCCTGACGCGCGGACAATCAGGGGGCTTCGGCGTCGCCCGCTCGAAGCGCGGGAACAGCGCTCGTGCTACTTGATCGTCTGTGAAGGCGCGAAGACAGAACCGCACTACTTCGCCAGCTTTCACGTCAACACGCAGGTGAAACCGGTCGGCCGCGGCCCGCTCGCTGTCGTTGATGCGGCTGTGCGCCTGCGCGATGAAGGAGACTATCGTGATCCGCTCTTCGATCATGTGTGGTGCGTCTTTGATCGCGATGATGTGCCCGCCGATGATTTCAACACCGCCATCGCGCTTGCCCGCAAGGAGGGGCTGGGTGTGGCGTATTCCAACGAAGCGTTTGAGTTGTGGTACCTGCTGCATTTCCAGTACGTGGACACAGGAATCTCACGCCACGATTACATCACCAAGTTGAGCCAACTATTGGGACATCCGTATCGGAAGAACAGTCCCGATGTCGTTCGCGAGCTGGAGAACCGTCAGCCCTCCGCCATCGCCAATGCCCGGCGTCTGCTGGCGCAATATGACCCACCGAACCCGGCGTTCGACAACCCGTCTACCACTGTTCATCTGCTGGTGGAAGCCTTGAACCATTCCCAGGTATGATGCCGCCAAGGCAACTACGGATGAGTCGGTTGATCGAAAAAAAGGCAATGGCGCAAAATCTGCTTTGTCACCCCTTCGTTGCACTCAGAGCCTGCCCTGAGCGTAGCCGAAGGGGTCTCGTCTCGGCGGGAGATTCTTCGCTGGATTCTCGCCATTGCGAAAGGTTAGGGGCAAACCCGCTCAGAATGACAGGTGCTCAAAAAGCAGATTTTGCGGTACTGCAAAAAAAGCATTTGCCATCCAGCACGGGGTTGTGGTATGATGTGATTATTGGTACGCCTTCGATCTCGCCAACCCGACACCTCGCCAGATCGCGGGCGATAGCAATAGATGTCAGCCATCCGGTCATACTAAAGAAGGAGGAATGTCATGAAGAAGCAGACGCGCAGAGATTTTTTGCGCCTGGCCACTGGGGCCGCCGCGGGAACGGCGCTGGCGGCGTGTGTCCCGGCTGCCCCGCCTGCGGCGCAACCCGCCGCGCCAGCCGCGGCCAAACCGGCAGAACCAGTCGCCGTGTCCACCACCGCCCCCCCTGCGCAACCCGTTGACCTCGACTTCTGGTATATCTGGGGTGGAGACGGGGGAAAGGCGATGGAAGCTGTCTCCTCCGAGTTTGAGAAGCGGACTCCAGGGGTGAAGATGCATCCGCTGACGATTGGCGGCGTAATCCTGGATAAGACAATCGCCGCCTATGCCGCAGGCGCCCCGCCTGCCATTGTAGACCTGATCCTGTGTGCGCCGCTGGCTGCACGAGGCGCGTTGGTCGAGATCACCCCCTTCCTGTCCGCCAGCACGGTGATCAAGAAAGAGAATTATTTCGACGCACAATGGGATGGCACCAAGTGGGCTGGCCGCAACTGGGGCTTGCCAGCCAATGAAGGACTTGGCTGGCTGGGCCTGATCCGCAACCGGGAGTTGGTGCAGAAGGCCGGCCTCGATGCGACCAAGCCGCCCGCAACCTTCAAAGATCTCGGCCTATGGGCCGATGCGATGACAACCAAGACCAGCGACGGACGCATCAATACGCTGGGTTGCGAGATTCGTGGTATGCTCACTTACCCGGATTGTTGGAGCCTGGTCATGGGGTTGCGCTACTTCGACGGTGACGCCCTCAAGTATACCTTCAATGACGAACGCTGGGTAGAGGCATTGACCACTGACAAGTCGTTCTACGACAAGGTCGGCCCGGAGAAGCTGGCCGACTTTCGGGCATCCTTCTCTGGGCAAGCCATCGCCAGTCCAACAGCGGCCGGCAAGGTCGGGATGTGGACGAGTGGCTCCTGGGAGCCGGGCTACCTGGCGAAGAATGCCGTCAAGGGGATGAATTGGGATATTTCCTTCATGGTGGACGGCGTGGGTAAGGGCGCGCTGCCATACTTCGCGGGTACGCACACCATGATGATGCTCAAGGGCGGTTCGACCAACGCGGTGAACCAGGCCTGGAAGTTCCTGGAATACAGCTCAACCGATGAGTACATCAAGAAGGTCTATGATATATCTGGCTTCATCATGGGCACGAAGAGCTTCATCAACTCTCTGGGGAGCACTAGCCAGTACCCAGGCCTCGATTTCTACCTGACAGGGCTTTCCAAAGCCACCCGCATCTGGGGCCTGGCCTCCGATCCGAACTGGTATCTGAGCTGGTCGGAGTTCTTGAACCTGGAGGAAGCCGTAGGCTTTGGGAAGATCGCCCCCAAGGAAGGGCTGACCAATCTGCAAAAGCTGCTGACCGAAGAATACCAGAAGCTCGTGAAGAAGTAGGCCGGTGGGCGCCTTACCGGACGAGCTTGACCGGTGAGGCGCCCGTCTGCATGGCACGACAGGGCGAGACCTCATGTCTATCGCAATCGCTGAAACGCGGCGCTGGCCGCCCAGGCTCAATCCAACCTTGCGCAGCTTCCTGACGATGTTGGCGTTCGTCTCGCCATGGTTCATCGGCCTGTTGTGGTTCTTTATCTACCCCACGTTTGCTTCCCTCTATTATAGCTTTACATCCTATAACGTTCTACAGCCGCCGTCGTGGGTCGGCGTCAGCAACTACATCGAGATGACGCAGGATAGTCGTTTCTGGAACAGCCTGGGGAATACGGTCTACTATACCGCGGTCTCGGTGCCGCTGAATATCCTGGTCGCGTTCTCGCTGGCGCTGATCCTCAACCAGGCCATCCCGGGACGGGCGGTATTGCGTACTCTGGCCTATGTCCCAGTGGTGTTGCCCATTACAGCCACCGCCATGATCTGGATGTGGATTTTCAACACCAACTGGGGGATGCTCAACAACCTGCTGGCCCTGGTCGGCATCAGAGGCCCGGCCTGGCTGGGCAGCCCCGTCTGGGCGAAACCTTCGCTGATCTTCATGCAGACCTGGCTGACCGGCGGCAGTATCCTGATTTTTTTGGCGGCGTTGCAAGATGTGCCGCGCTCGCTCTACGAGGCGGCAGAGGTAGATGGAGCAGGCGCCTGGCAGAAGCTCTGCCATGTGACCATTCCCATGCTGACGCCCGCTGTGCTCTTCTCGTTGTTGACCGGGCTGATCGGCGCGTTTCAGGTTTTTGCCAGCGCCTGGATTATGACGAATGGCGGCCCGGTCCGTTCGACCGAATTTTACGTGCTGTACCTGTACAATAATGGCTTCAAATTCTTCAAGATGGGCTATGCCTCTGCCATGGCCTGGGTGCTTTTCCTGATTGTATTGGTTGTTTCCCTGATCACCTTTAAAAGTTCGGCGCGCTGGGTCTATTATGGCGGCCAGGAATAATGCGGCGTCGCGCGCGGCCAAAGAGTGCGGAGGCTTACTCACATGGCTCATTTCGATCTGGCGAGCAGTCAGGCCCAACATAAACCTATCTGGCGGCTGAACGCGCACCTCCTGAAGCGTACTACCGGCCACGGTATTCGCATTCTCGCCGCCTATCTGGTGGGTGTGATCTTCTTCCTGCCCTTCTATTGGATGGTATCCACCGCGCTGAAAACACCCGATCAGACCTTCCAATCACCGCCCGCGTGGATCCCGGCGCCGTTCGCGTTTCGCAATTTTCTGGATGCCATCAACTACATACCATTCGGGCTGTACGCCCGCAATACGTTGACGATCGCCATCCCATCCGTCTTAGGCACCCTGATCTCCTGCAGTCTGACCGGCTACGGCTTTTCGCGTATCAAGGCCCCAGGCCGCGATCTGCTGTTTTATATCTGTCTGGCGACCATGATGGTGCCCTGGGCGGTCACGATGGTGCCGGTTTTCATCATGTTCAAAGCGTTGCACTGGACGGGCACCTATTTGCCGCTCATTGTGCCGCCCTTCTTCGGCGCGGCCTACTTTATCTTCCTGTTCAGGCAGTTCTTCCTGACCATCCCGATGGAGCTATCGGATGCCGCGACGATTGATGGCTGCTCACAGTTAGGCATCTTATGGCAAATCATTTTGCCGCTGGCCAAACCGATCATCGTGACAGTCGGCATGTTTGAATTCAACCGGGCGTGGAGCGATTACCTGGCGCCCCTGATTTTCCTCCAACGCCGCGAGCAGTTCACCCTGGCCCTGGGACTGACCTACTTTCTAGATCGCGATCGGCCCATGTGGAATCTGGCTATGGCTGGCGCGACCGTCTCCGTGCTGCCGGTGTTGATCTTGTTCCTGATTGCCCAACGCAGCTTCATCGAAGGCATCACGCTGACTGGCCTGAAGGGATAATCCAATGCTGCCTCGCGAACGCATCCTGACGGCTTGCCGGCGCGGCCAGCCCGACCGAGTCCCCTACATTTTCTCCGTCACCCCGCCGATGCAGGCGACGTTCGAGCGGGAGACTGGCGGCGCCGACATCGCAGAGTACTTCGAGTTCGACTGTCGTTCGGTTGGCATCGGCCCCACGCGCAAACAGAGCGATTTCCGCCCGTATTTCGCAGACCGCGCGTTGGCGCCGAACACCTGCATTGACGAGTGGGGCGTCGCTGAAACGCCGCCGACCCAAGATGACCCGATGACCCGCCATTTCCGCCAGCGTCTCTCGCCCCTGCGCCATGCGACCACGATCGCAGAGGTGGACGCGTTTCCGCTGCCCGACCTGGATGCGGACTATCGGTTCGCGGGCATGGCCGCCAAAGTGGCGGCCTACAAAAGCCGCGGGCTGGCGGTGCAGGGCGGTCTGGGCTTCTCCACCTTCGATTACTCCTGGCTCATCCGTGGCATGGATCAGTTCATGATGGATATGGTCAGCCATACGCCCATGGCCGAAGCGATCATGGATCGCGTGCTGGCCGTCTTGCGGAATACCGTGCGCAAGTATGTCGCAGCGGGCATAGATATCGCCATCTGGGGCGAGGATGTGGGGACCGAACGCGCCATGATGATGAGCCCGCGCCTCTGGCGACGCATGATCAAGCCGCGTTTTCAGAGCATGATCCAGGCCGCCAAAGAGGTCAATCCTGAGGTGGTGATTTGGTATCATAGCTGCGGGCACATCGAGCCGATCATCCCGGATTTGATCGAGATCGGCGTCGAGGTGCTGAATCCGATCCAGCCGGAGGCGATGGATCCGGCTCGCTTGAAGGCGTTGTACGGGGACAGATTAGCCTTTTGGGGTGGGGTAAGCGTGCAGCGAACCATGCCCTTCGGCGCACCAAGTCAAGTGCGCGCTGAAGTCAAAGAGCGAATCGAGACGGTCGGCCGGGATGGCGGCTTCGTCATCGCGCCGGCGCACACGCTGGAGCCGGAAGTGCCGTGGCAAAACGTCTTGGCCTTTGTCGAAGCTGCGCTTGACTACGGCCGCTACCGGAGATAACCTGCCTCCCAGGAGACATACCATGACTCTCAATACTCCCAATGACCGCATGTCGCCCCGCGCGCGGGTTGAAGCTGCCTTGCGCGGCGAAGAACCGGATATGGTTCCCTTCACCCATTACGACACCCTTTTTCCGAGATGTGCTGTCGAGCGGCAGTTGCGCAACGATGGCCTGTGCATCGTCCAGCGCCGGCCATCCGTGTTCACGGTGGATAGCCCCAACGTGTCTCGGGAAGAAGTGCACTTCACCGGCAGCGACGGTCGCGCGCGTATCCGCACGATCATCCGCACGCCGGCCGGGACGCTGAGCTCGATCCACATCACGGCGCCCATCGGCGATCGGCCGGCGGATCAGGTGATGTCATGGACCAGTTGGCGCGAGGAGCGGCTGTTCAAAGGGCCGGCCGACTACGAACCGCTGGAGTTTATGATTCAGGATCGCCACTATAGCCCAAACTATGAGGTATTCCAGGCCCAGGCCGAGTTGATGGGCGATGATGCCATCATGCGGGCGCAGATCCCCTATGAGCCATTGCAAGAGATCATCATCGAGTATATGGGGATAGACCAGTTCGCTATCGAATGGGCTGAGCGCCGCGAGCGCGTCATGCGCTTGCACAGCATCATGGTAGAAGACCGCCGCAAGATATACCCGCTGGTAGCCAGGTCGCCCGCGCTGATTGCCAACTATGGAGGCAACGTCGCCCCGGAGGTCGTAGGCCGCACGCGCTTCGAGCAGCTCATCATCCCCTGCTACGACGAGGCCGCCGAAGTGCTGCACGCGCATGGCAAGCTGCTAGGAGTTCACTTCGATGCCAACGTCAGAGCACTGGCCCCCGGCATAGCGCGCTCCAAACTTGATTATGTCGAGGCATTCAGCCCGCATCCCTCAAGCGATATGACGCTGGCCGAGGCGCGCGCGGCCTGGCCCGACAAGATCCTCTGGATCAACTTCCCATCGGCCATCCATCTGGAACCGATTCCCACCATTGAGGCGATGACTCGCCGGCTCCTGCACGAGGCCGCGCCCGGCCATCGTTTTCTGATCGGGATCACGGAGGATGTACCCGCCGATCGCTGGCAACAAAGCCTCTGCGCCATCATGCGCGTCATCCGAGAGGATGGACGCCTGCCTATGGAATGCGCCTGATTCGTTCGGATACGCGGCTGACGGAGGAGAATCTTATGCCCACTGAACATGAAGCATGGTTGGCACTGACGATCGAGGAGCCGCTTGAGCCGGCGCTGCCCATCTGCGACCCACATCACCACCTCTGGGATCGGGTCGGTTTTGTCGTCCAGCCGCGCTACTTCCTGGAGGAGTTGTTGCGCGACACCGGCGACGGCCACAACATCATCCGCACCGTGTTCGTGGAGTGCCAGGCGATGTACCGCCGCGACGGCCCTCCCGAGATGCGCCCGGTGGGCGAGACGGAGTTCGTGCAGGGCATCGCCGCCCAAAGCGCCAGCGGCCAATATGGGGCGACTGAGGTCGCAGCCGGGATCGTCAGCTTCGCCGACCTCACCCTGGGCGCGGCAGTGGCGCCGGTGCTGGCGGCCCACGCGGTGGCGGGCGCGCGCCGTCTGCGCGGGATCCGACACGCGGCGGCCCATGATCCGAGCCCCCAGATCTCTTCCTACAGGAGCCCGCCCAAGGGGCTACTGTCGGCCCCCAGGTTTCGGGCAGGCTTCGGCCGATTGCAAGAATACGGGCTGAGCTTCGACGCCTGGCTCTACCACCCGCAGTTGCCGGAACTGGCCGACCTGGCGCGCGCTTTCCCGAAGACGACCATCATTCTCGATCACATCGGCGGTCCGCTCGGCATTGGCCCCTATGCCGGGAGACGGGACGAGGTATTCCGGGATTGGCAGGCCGGCATTGCAGAATTGGCGACTTGCCCGAACGTCGCCGTCAAGTTGGGCGGGATTGGAATGACGTCCTACGGCTTTGGCTGGCACGAACGCGCCAAACCGCCTTCCTCGACTGAGCTGGCCGAAGCCTGTGCGCCGTACTACCTCTACTGTATCGAGCGGTTCGGCATCCATCGCTGCATGTTCGAGAGCAACTTCCCGGTGGACAAGGTCTCCTACTCGTACACGGTCATGTGGAACGCGTTCAAGCGCCTCACGGGCGGTTTCTCGGCCGGGGAACGCGCCGCCCTGTTTCACGATACCGCCGCGCGCGTGTATCGGTTGCTGCCATAGGCTGGTTATCATACGACGATCACCCACCCCGCCGACCCATCTACCCGGACGCGCTGACCGGTCTTGAGGCGTCGGGTCGCCTCGTGAACGCCGACCACCGCGGGGATGCCGTACTCGCGGGCCACGACCGACCCGTGGGTCATCAGCCCGCCCATCTCCATCACCAGCCCGCCGGCCGAGAGAAAGAGCGGCGTCCACGCCGGGTCGGTGCCGGGGCAGACCAGGATCTCGCCGGGCGCAAGCTGGGCCGTGCGCGGATCGAAGACGACGTGCACCACCCCCTCGACCACGCCGGGCGAGACCGGGCTGCCGACCAGCGCGCCCGCCGCGTCGGCGTCGCCCGCGGCCAGGCCCTCGTAGAACGCCCGGCCATCGCTCAGCAAGATGCGCGGGATCTGCTTGCGCAGCAGCTCCCGGCCATAGGCCCGGCGATTCTGGCTCACGATCTCCCGCCAATCCCCCGGCTCGCCGCGCGCCAGCGCCTCCAACTGCTCATAGCGCAGGAAGAAAACATCGTCGGCCTGGTCTAGCGCCCCGGCCGTAACCAGCTCTCGACCGCTCTGGAGCATCCCCTCACGGATCAAGCTCATCAGGCGGATCAGCATGAACTTGGGGAACTCGCGCAGCCCCGCCAGCGCGCGCATCCGGCCCGCGAGGAAACGCGCCAGTCGCCGCTTGACCGGATGTCGGATCGCCTGACCGATCTGCGCGATGGCGGCTCCGGCGGCCGCGGTGCCCCGGCTGAACACCGCATCGGGCGCCTGGGCCGGGTCGCTGATCCGCGCGTAGTTCTGCACGAGCTGCATGATGTGCGCGGGGTTCTCGCGCCAGCGCGGCCGGCCCAGGTCAATCTCGGCCAGCCCCCGAAAGCCGTAGCACGCCAGGAAGCCGGCCAACGCGGTCTGCGCGACCGGCGGCAACCGCCCGGCTTGATAGTCGGCGGCCAGGTCTGACGGCGCGGCGGCCATGAACGCGGCGGCCGCTTCCGGCGTGGCCGCGGCCTGGATCTGCTGCGCCACATCCCACAGCGCCAGATCCATCTCGGTGGTGACGTTGTGCGGCAGGCCGCGCGCCACTTCCAACGCCAGCCGGTCGCTGCCCAGCTCGTGGGCAACCAGGCGGCGCAGTTGGAAAAAGCTGCCCATGCCGGCGACGACAACAGGAAAAATTCTGGGAAAGGCGGTTTGCGTGATGAAGTCCAGACCGGCTTGCCATACTTTCAGCCGTTCGGCCAGCGACGTCGCGGCCTGAAATCGCCGATCCAGGTCGCTCACCGCCGTTTCGACCAATTGTCGAGCCGCCGCCCGACTGGCAGCGGGCCGGCGCAGCGCGGTGAACAAGACGCGGAGGGCGGGAAACAACCGCCGCGCCAGCCGCAACACGTCCCGCAACCCCAAAGGCGCGCCGGCCAGCGCCAGCGCAGGCTCGTCCAGCAAACTGCACACGGCGCGCTGCGCGCCCGGCTCGATAAAACCCAGGGCGCTCATCAAGACGCGACGGAATGTCGGGTGACGCAACGCGGGCGTGCAGTTGATATAAATCCGCTCGCCGGCAACCACCAGCTCGCGTTGATGCTCCAGGCGATAGCGATAGCCGAAGGCGTGCAAGAGGGCGATCAGTACCAGCCTGATGGCGTCCTGTCCCAGCGGCGTGAACGGGTCGAGCATCCCCTGGACGTGGCTGAGCGAAAAAAGGACTTGCAGCGGCGTCCGTGGGGTGCGCCGCGCATCGGGCAGCGGATAGAGGGACGTAATGGCGCGTGATTGCAGCAGGTAGAGCTTGTCTTCGGCCCAGGCCCACTCGATATCTTGCGGCTGGCCGGGGAAAAGCCGGGCCTCGACCGCCGCGCCCAGCCGGGCCAGTTCCAGGATCGCCGGGTCGGGCAGCGCCTGCCGGTCGCCGGCCGCCTCGTGAGTCATGATCGTGCCGCCGCCAGCCTGTCCGCGGATCGCGATGGCCTTGGCGCCCAGCGTCTTGCCCGTGATCTGTCCGGCGGCGGTGTCCACGACATAGTTGTCGGGCGCGACGTGGCCGGCCACCAGCGCCTCGCCCAGACCCAGCGTGGCATCAATGACCGTCTCGCTGCGCTTGCCGGTCAGCGGATTAGCGGTGAAGAGCACGCCCGCGGCCTCGCTTTGCACCATCGTCTGCACGACCACGGCCAGCGCCACATCGTCGTGCGGGATGCCGTTGCGCGCCCGGTAGGCGATAGCGCGCGCCGTCCACAGGCTGCTCCAACAGCCGATGACTGCGGTCAACAGGGCCATCTCGCCCACGACGTTCAGGAAGGTGTCCTGCTGTCCGGCGAAGCTCATGTCGGGGAGATCCTCGGCGGTGGCAGAGGAGCGGATGGCGACCGGCGGCCGCCCCAGGCCGGCATAGGCTGCGGCCACGGCGTCTGCCAGCCCGTCCGGCAGCGCCCCCGCGGCGAAACGCGCGCGGATCACCTGGGCGGTTGCCTCCAACCCCGCGGGATCATCCACCGGCGCCGCGCTGGCGGTCGCGCGCAGCCATTCCGCCAGGCCATTTGCGGAGATGAAGGCGCGATAGGCGGCCGTGGCGATGATGAAGCCGCCGGGTACCGGGAAGCCGGCCCGCGCCAGGGTCGCCAGGTTCATGCCCTTGCCGCCCGCGTCGGCCAGGGTCGCATCAGGCGAATTGAGGGAGAGTAGGAATGTATGCATGGCGGAAGTATAGCGCGAAATCCCCTACAGCTTAAACCCGTTGCCCGAAAATCGCGATTTGACAAGTCGGCCAGGCCGTGTTACAGTGGGGGGGCTTTCATCCTAAATATGGTGTGTATCACGATGTCTCGCGCGCGCCTGGTTACCCTGTCGCTTATTGCGCTCCTCGTTGAGGAGCCGTTACTGCTTGGGAGGCAATAGACCTGAGTCGCGTCAGGAAGATCGTACCGTAACTATTGCAAACCACAAGGGCCTCCCGGATCGGGAGGCCCTTGTTTGTTCAGGAGGAAATCCGATGAACGCCCACCACGCCCGATGGTTTAAACCGTCCGCCGCATCTGCGCCGGCGGAGCCGCCGCCCGTGGCGCCCGCGCCGCCAGACCCACCCGCGCCGGCCGCCGCGTCCAGCGCGCCCCAGCCCGCCAGCCAGTCCGAGCGTTCGGTGATGCATCCCGAATGGCATGATCCCGAATGGCGGTATTATCATGGCGCATGGGGCGGTTGAGGGTCGGCGCTTCGATTGGGCTATGCACTGATCCGGCTCTGCCTCAACCCGCGCCACACCCGCTCCGGCGTCAGCGGGAATTCATCGAAGCGCACCCCGGTCGCGTCATAGACGGCCGCCGCCACGGCCGCGGCCGCCGGCAGATAGGGCATCTCGCCCATGCCGCGCGCGCCGAAAGGCCCGTTCGGGTCAGGCGTCTCTACGATCAGCGCGTCCATCTGCGCCGGCGCATCCAGCACGGTCGGGATCAGATAGGCGCTGAACTTATCGGTAAGCACGCGGCCCTCTTTGGCCTGCCAATTCTCCAACAGCGCGTAGCCCAACGCCTGCACCGCGCCCCCTTCGATCTGGCCAGTTACCTGCTGTGGATTGATCGCCTTGCCCACGTCGTCGGCGCTGATGAACCGCTCGACCTTGACTTCGCCCGTTTCCGTATCCACCGCGACGAACGCGACCTGGGCCACGTAGCCGTAGGCGAAGTTCGGCTTGCCATAGCCGGTGTCGTGATCCAGCGGCGTGGTCTTGGGTGCCAGATAGACGTATTCGCCCACGGCCGGCCGCTCCTCGTTCTGCCAGGCGGCAAGCGCCTTTTCGGCCGCGCCCCGCACCGCGTTGCCGCTCATGTAGGTGAGTCGCGAGGCGGATGCGCTGCCGGAATCGCCCATTTGCGCCGTGTCCGAAACGACCACGCGCACCTGCTCGAACGGCGCGCCGGTCACTTCGGCCGCCACCTGCGCGATGATCGTATGGTTCCCCTGGCCGCAGTCGGCGCCCGCGAAATAGACGACCACCTCTGCGATCTCCGCGCCGCCGCGCAGCTCTACCCGCGCATAGCTGTTCTCCTGATAGCCCAGGCTGAAGCCGACATTCTTGAAGCCGGCCGCGAAGCCGATACCGCGACGGATTGGAGATTTTGGATGGTAGATTTGAGATTCTGCAATCGGCAATCGGCAATCGGCAATCGGTCTATGCCAGTGCCCCGCCGCATCCTCCGTCCACCCGGCCGCCTGCGCCGCGACGCGGATCGTCTCGGTCAGGCCGACGCCGCCGGGGATGGGCGTGCCGGTGATGAGGAGTTTTTCGGCGGTGAGGATGTTCTTCAGCCGGATTTCGACCGGGTCCATGCCCAGCGCCAGGGCCAGCTTGTCCATCTGACTTTCGGCGGCGAAGTGACCCTGCGGCCCGCCGAAGCCGCGAAACGCGGCGCCCGGCACGTTGTTGGTATAGACGGCGAACGCATCCACGGTGACGCTGGGGATTTCATATGGCCCGGCGCACGTTTGGGTGGTGTTGCCCAGTACCTTGTTGCTGGTGTACATATACGCGCCGCCGTCGGCGATCACCTTGATCTGCGCCGCGGTCAACTTGCCGTCGTGTTTGGCGCCCCAGCGCGTGTAAAACTTCATCGCGTGGCGCTTGCCGTGGCCGATGATGGACTCTTCGCGGCTCCAGACCGTTTTGACCGGCCTGCGGATGCCGCGCTGCGCCAGCCGCCAGGCGGCCAGGGCCAACGTGATCTGCACCGACAAGTCCTCGCGGCCGCCGAACGCGCCGCCGATGGCGGGATAAATGACGCGCACCCGTTCAAGTGGGATATCCAGCGCGTGGGCGATCTGCTTCTGATCTACATGCGTCCATTGGCCGGCCACCTCGACCGTCACCCGGTCGGCGTCATCCAGGTGGGCGACGCCGGCCTCGGGCTGGAGATAGGCGTGCTCCTGGACGGGCGTCTGATACACCCCTTCGACGATCACATCGGCGTCGCGGAAACCGGCGGCGATGTCCCCCTTGCGGACGCGGTAGCTGTAGCAGATGTTGTCGGCGCAGTGCGGGTGAAGTTGGACGGGAAGACCTCCGAAGCCTCGAAGACTTCGGAGGTCTGGCCCGGCCAGCCCGCCGGCGAGCGCGGGCGCGGCCACTTCGGGGTCGGTCACGACGGGGAGAGCCTGCCACGCGACGCGGATCAACTTGCACGCGGCGCGGGCTTGCGCCTCGGTCTCCGCGACCACCAGCGCCACCTGGTCGCCGACGAAGCGTACCTCGTCGGCGCCGGGCTTGGCGGAACCCGGCCCGCACAGCACCGGTTGATCGGGGATCTGCAAGCCGTACTCGTTCACCGGCACATCGGCGGCGGTGAAAATGGCAACCACGCCAGGCGCTCGCCCGGCTTCTGCCGTGTCAAGGCTCAAGATGCGCGCATGGGGCCGTCCGGCGAACAGCGTCGCCATGTGCAACATATCCGGATAGACGATGTCGCCGGGGTAGCGGGTTTGGCCGGTCACCTTGCCTGGCGCGTCAATGCGTGATTTGCTGTGTCCGATGGTCGTATAGTCTTGCAGTCGCATAGTTGTCACCCAGCCTGCCCGGCGCGCAGCCAGGCGCGGTGCAGTAGCCAACGGCCCGTTGCGGCCGCGAACCGCAACTCGAACGTCTCACGATCTATGGTGCGAGCCAGGTAGCAGCGCCACCGGACGCCGTCGCTCAGCTCGTCCCATTGGCGGCCCACGTCGGTGATGGCGCGTGTGCGCTCTCGCCAGGCGAAGGCGACCGGCTGCACGCCGCCATCGGACAGCAGACGGACCTGGACGAGCACCGGCTCATCAATGAACTGGGGTAATGTCATCACCTGCGCCTTCCACATAGCGGATCACCAGCCGCAACACCGCCTCGGCGGAGAGGCGCTTGTTGCCCGCGCGATCGGCGCCCCACACATGCCGCTCGGCGATCTCGGCATCAGCCGCGGAGAGATGGATGTGCGTCAGGCCCACCGGCTTGTTGAGCAGCCCACCGCCCGGCCCGGCGATCCCCGTCACCGAGACGGCGATATCCGCGCCGAAAAGCCGCCGGGCGCCTTGCGCCATCTCGGCCGCCGTCTCCGCGCTGACCGCGCCATGCGCCAACAATGTCTCGTGCTGCACACCCAGGATGTTCTCCTTGGCGCCGTAAGCATAGCACACCGCGCTGCCCAGAAAATAGCCGGAGCTGCCCGGCACATCGGTCACCAGGTGGCCGATCAGGCCGCCGGTGCACGATTCGGCCAGAGCCAGGGTCAGCCCCCGCGCGCTGAGGAGCCGGCCGGCCGCCTGGGCCAGCTCGGCGGCGGTCTGGTCGCGCGCTGGCGCAGTATCGTCACTGAGAATATCTTCGCTCATCAATGCTTTACCATCCTGACCTGCGCATTTGCCGAACCAGTTCGGCGCTCCGGAGTCCTCGACTTGTCGAGGCGAGCGCCGATCGAAAAATCATTTATCTACAGACACAGCGCGGCTACGCGACTGCTTCGGGCAGCCATACCGTGAAGGCGCTGCCCTTGCCCACCTCGCTGGTTACCTCGATGCGGCCGCCGTGCGCCTGGGCGATCCATTGGGCGATCGTCAACCCCAGCCCGTGACCGCCAGAGCGACCGCGGCTGCGATCAGCCCGATAGTGGCGCTCGAAGATGTGCGGCAGGTCTTCGGGGCCGATGCCGATGCCCGTGTCTTCGACCCCAACCTGCACCCAACCTCCGCTGCGCCGCAACGTCAAGGTCACTTGCCCGCCGGGGGGGGTATATTTCAGGGCATTGTCAATCAGGTTGAGCAATAGCTGGCGCAGACGGTCGCTTTCGCCCAACACCAACGCCTGATCCTCGGCGCCCAGCCGCACAGCCACCTTCTCCGCCGCCATCACCTGAGCCTGGCGATACACCTCAAGCAGCAGCGTGTCCAATTCCACCGGCTGGCGCTGCAGCTTCAACCCGGCGTCGGCCTGGGCCAACAGCAGCAGATCGTTCACCATCCGCCGCATCCGCGCCGCTTCATCGCCGATGGCGCGCAGCGCTTCGATACGCATCGTCGGGTCGTCGGCTGCGCCCCGGCGCAACAGGTCCACATTGCCCTGGATCGTCGTCAGTGGCGTGCGCAGATCGTGGCTGACATCGGCCACCAGGCGTTGTTGCGTTTGGAACAGGATCTCCAGCCGCGCCAACATGCTGTTGATGGTCTTCGCCAGCCGGCCAAGCTCGTCGTTGGGGTCGGCGCTGGGGATACGCTGGCTCAAATCTTCGGCCAGGGTGATGCGCTCGGCCGTCCGGGTGATCGCCTCGATGGGACGCAGCACCGCCCGCGCCAGGAGCGCGCCGCCCGCGGCCGCCAGTAAGAGGGAGAGCGCGCCGCCGAAGAGCATCACCGCGCGGATCACGCGCAGCGCATCTTCGATCACCGAGAGATTCTGGGCCACCTGGACGGCGCCAATCGGCCGGCGGGCCACGATCAGCGGGACGCTGGCCACGCGCAGCCGCGAGCCGCCCTCGGCCTGCACGGTATAGGCGCGGGCGCGGCCCGAACCGAGGTCCTGGATCGTCTCGGCCGGGATCGGCAGCTCGCGGTTACGCAGGTTCTCGGAAAGCTGCACCGGGCGGCCATCGGCCTGCACGATCTGGATATAATACTGAGAGGCAAAGACATCAATCGAAGGCAGACGGACGCGTCCCGAGAGGAGCACGGCGGCCGGATCATTCTCATTCTGGATCAGGTTGATAACATCCTGCGCCTGACCCGCCAACCGATCATCCATGACGGTCATCAGCACGCCCGCGATCAACGAGTAGAGCAGCGCGCTGAAGCCCAGCAGCGAAAGCGCCAGCAGACCGGTGTACCAAAAGGTCAGCTTGAGGCGGATGGACATGCGGTCATTCTTCCCGCAGCGCGTAGCCGACCCCGCGCACCGTCTGAATCAGCCGCGGCGCGCCATGCTCCTCCAGCTTGGAACGCAGGTAGCGGATGTATACCTCGATGATGTTCGATTCGCCGCCGAAATCATAGCCCCAAATCCGGTCGTAGAGCACATCACGCGTCAGCACCTGACGGGGGTTCTGCATGAAAAGCGCCAGCATCTCGAACTCCCGCGCGGTCAGCTCGATCCGCCGATTGCCGCGCCGCACCTCCCGGCCGCCGAGATTCACGGTCAGATCGGCGAAGCGCAACTCGTCGGGGGCGCCGGCGCGCTGATGCCGCCGGAGCAACGCGCGGATGCGCGCCAGCAACTCATCGAAGTTGAACGGCTTGACCAGGTAATCATCGGCGCCGGCGTCCAGGCCCGCCACCCGGTCCGGCACCGCCTCTTTGGCCGTGAGGATCAGGATCGGCACGGCGCTGGCGGCGCGCAGCCGCCGGCACACCGTCAGCCCAGCCACCCCGGGCAGCATCAGGTCGAGCAGCACCATGTCGGGCGGCCGGTCACGGGCGGCGCTCAGGCCGCTCTCCCCATCGGCCGCCACCTCGACGGCATAACCTTCGTAGATCAAACCGCGGCGCAACAGGTCGGCGATTTGCGAATCATCTTCGATGACAAGGATTCGTTCGGTCATGGCATCATCCGGGCAATCAGCTCAGCCATCCGGGAAGCGCCACTCTGAGAGCCACGACACCGCCAGGGGTTGTTCACCAATCGCACCCATGCAATCTACTGTTGGCTCATCTGCCCCAGCGGCAACTCCACCGCGATCGGCTCCGGCGGCCGGGCGGCGAAGCTCGGGGCCAGCCGGCCGTCGCCATCCGCGTGCACATCCACCACGATCGTGTCGCCCTCCTGAAATTCGCCCGCCAGCAGCCGCTTCGCTAGCGGGTTCTCGACGTAGCGCTCCAGGGTGCGGCGGACAGGCCGGGCGCCGAATTGTGGATCGTAGCCTTCACGGGCCAGCCACCGCCGCGCCGCGTCCGTCAGCTCGATCTTCACGCCGTGCTCGGCCAGCCGTTCGGCCACTTCCCGCATCTGCAAGTCCACGATCTGCATAACGTGCTCTTGCGTCAGTCCGTGGAAGATGATGATTTCGTCAATGCGGTTCAGGAATTCCGGCCGGAAGGCTTTCTTCAGCCCGCTGTCAATGTCTTCCCGCAGCCGACGGTCCTGGGCGCTCAAATCGTCGCTGCGCAGGAAGCCGATTGGCCCGCCCTTGCCGACGTAATTGGTGCCGATGTTCGAGGTCATAATGATGACCGTGTTGCGGAAGTCTACCACATGGCCTTGTCCGTCGGTCAACCGACCATCTTCCAGGATTTGCAGCAGCGAGTTCCAGACCTCCGGGTGCGCCTTCTCGATCTCGTCGAACAGGATCACCCGATAGGGCCGACGGCGCACCGCCTCGGTAAGCTGCCCGCCCTCGTCGTAGCCGATATAGCCGGGCGGCGCGCCGAACATCCGGCCGACGGTGTGCCGCTCCTGATACTCGCTCATGTCAATGCGGATCAATGCCTCTTCGTCATCGAACAGGAACTCGGCCAGCGCCTTCGCCAACTCGGTCTTGCCGACGCCGGAGGCGCCCAGGAAGATGAAGCTGCCGATCGGCCGCTTGGGGTTCTTCAGCCCGCTGCGCGCCCGGCGCAACGCGTCCGCCACTGCCTTGATCGCCTCATCCTGGCCGATGATGCGGCGGTGCAGCTCTTCCTCCATGCGCAGCAACTTAGCCGTCTCCCCTTCCAGCATCGTGTTCACCGGGATGCCCGTCCAGCGGGCGACGACAGTGGCGATGTCCGAGGCTTCGACGATATCGTCCAGGCCGCTGGCCTTGCGCCAGACGTCCCGGTCAGCGTCATACTGGCCGGCGGTCTTCAGCCGTTCGCTCTTTAGCTCGGCAGAGCGAGCATAGTCGCTGGTGGCAAACGCCGCATCCTCCTCGGCCTTCAACTCCGTCAGGCGCTTCTTGGCGACGCGCAACGGCTCAGGCATGGTGTAGAGCGCCACGCGCAGGGCCGAGCCGGCCTCATCCATCAGGTCAATCGCCTTGTCAGGCAGACGCCGGTCGGTGACGTAGCGGTGCGAAAGCTTGACCGCGGCGACCAGCGCCTCATCGGTGAATGTGACCTGGTGATGCTTCTCATACCGGTCGCGGATGCCGCGCAGGATTTCGATGGCGTCCTCGACCGATGGCTCATCCACGTAGATCGGCGCGAACCGCCGCTCCAGCGCGCTATCCTTCTCGATGTGCTGCCGGTACTCATCGAGGGTCGTCGCGCCGATGCAGCGCAACTCGCCGCGCGCCAACGCCGGCTTAAGCATATTGCTGGCGTCCATCGCGCCCATCGCGCCCCCGGCGCCGACGACCGTGTGCAACTCGTCAATGAACAGGATGATCTCGCCTTGGGCCTTCTGGACCTCCTCGATGGTGCCCTTCAAGCGTTCCTCAAACTCGCCCCGAAAGCGGGTGCCGGCGATCATGGCGCCGAGATCCAGGCCCATCAGCCGTTTGCCGACCAGGATTTCGGGCACGTCCTCGCTCACGATCTTCTGCGCCAGCCCCTCGACGATGGCGGTCTTGCCGACGCCGGCCTCACCGATCAGCACCGGGTTGTTCTTGGTGCGCCGGCTGAGCACCTGGATAACGCGCAGCACCTCGGCATCCCGGCCGATGACCGGGTCGAGCTTGTTCTCACGTGCCAGGGCGGTCAGATCGCGCGCGAACTTCTCCAGGGTGCGATAGCGGCTCTCGGCGGCCGGCGACGACGCTTTTTGCCCACCGCGGCCCTTCTCGATGGCGCCGAGGATCATCTCGCGGGTGACGCGCGCCTCGCGCAGCAGGTTAGCCGAATAGCCGTTGCGCTCGCCCGCGATCGCCAGCAGCAGATGCTCGGTCGAAACATACTCATCCTTGAGCGCGCGGGCTTCCTCCATGGCCTGGTCAATCACCCGTTTCAGCCGGGGGGTGATGAAGACCTGGGCGACCGCTTGCTGGTACATGGCCGGCCCGGCCGTGCGCGGGGTGCGTTGCAGGTTATCCGCCAACCGCTCCTTGAGCATCGGGATCGGCGCGTTCATCCGCTCCAGCATCTCGACGATCAGGCCCTCGGGCAACTCCAGCATCGCCAGGAAGACATGTTCGACGTCCACCTGGCTATGGGTGTAGCGCTGCATCACTTCATAGGCGCGCCGCGCGGCCTCTTGGGCCTGTTCGGTAAACTTATCGAATCGCATCATAGTAGGCTATGCCTCGTTCATATCGCGTAGTGCGCAGTATTTTGATCTGGCTCGGTACGTCTTCCAGCTTCACGTTATCACGCCTCACAAAGCCAATGTGTAGCGCCACATACAAACCCGCTTCCCTCTAACACAACGCAAACGCCCGGGCCTGCGCGCCACGCACCACGCGATACATGTCCCGTCTCATCAATACCGCAACACCGCCGCGATCCCGCCGATCTCATTGAGCAAGGGGCTTTGCTCCAGCACCGACACTTTGACGCCCGTTTCCACAGCCCGATGCAGGGCCAGGTTGACGATGTCGCCGGTGGCGGCGAGCTCGCCTCCGCAATATGGACAGGCCGGCAGCGCCTCGATGACGAGCGCCTGGCAGTGCGCGCAGTGATGGCCCGGCGCGTGCAGGTTACGGCTGACCAGCAGTTGGTGCGCGCGGCCAGATTGCATGGCGACCAACGAATCGGCCAAACCGGTCGCGCCGGCGCCGCCCTTGCGCGCCACGGTGACGACCTCTTGGAGCAGGTCGGCTTCGGCCTGTTTCTGCGCGGCCTGCGCCACCGCGTAGGCATGTTCCCACACCTCCGCGGGCGAGGCGGCCATATCCAGCTTGATCTCGCCCACGATCTTGTCCAGCAGCGCGCGCGGCGCCACGTCTCGGAACAGCGCCAGGTTGCCATCGCTGCCGGAGATGACGACGCGGCGGGCGTTGTGCTCGCGAAGATATTCATCCGCCCATGCCGCGGCCTCCTTCAGATTGTGCGCGGCGGCTTGGTCCTCGTAGCGTTGGAGTTTCTGGGCCGCCCAGCCGCCCTGCTTGTGCCGGCGGACCTCTTCGCCCAGGGTGCCGGCCGTATCCTCCAGCGCGCCCAGGTGATAGACCAAAGCTCGGGCGCCTTCACGATCCACGATGATGACGCCGAACCGGCCGTAATTGTCCAACAGATCACTCAGCGGCTTGATATAAGGCCGCTGGCCGAGAAAGACGAAGTCCTCCACCGGAACCAGGAGCTCGTACTTCCGCCAGAAGTCCCGTTTCTCGGAGCTAAAGCAGGCTACACCCCGACCCTGTCGGCCATACTCGTGATCGAAGAACCGCTCGATACGCTCGATGTCGGCCGGCGCAGCGCCTTGATCGGCCGCCTGGGAGAGCAGCTTGCGCAGCGAGAGCTTGTGCTCATCGCCGGAGCGACGATGCGGGTCCACATTCAGATACAGGCTCAGGATGGGAGCATCCGCGCTCGCCAGCTCTGCCAGTTCTTGCAGATCTCGTTCTTGCATCATGGGATACGCTCCTGTCGCTTAGAATAGGGGGGCGCAGGTTACGCCCGGAATCTGTCGCGGCGCGTAGGCGCCGAAACAGTCATCATAAAAGAGGCTCGCAGGACAGCACAGGCAAGAGCTTGCGTTCAGCACCCTCCTGGCCACGCGATCTGCTCTTGCAATATGGCAATCTGCGTCTCGAGGCTGGCACGTGTGTGTTGCAGGCGATCCACCTCGGCTTGCAGCTCGTGGATGCGCTGATTGAGACGCAGGATCACTTCGACGCCGGCCATGTTCAGGCCAAGCTCAGTGCTGAGACGGGAGATCGAGCGCAACAGTTCCACATCGCGCGGGGAATAGAGGCGCCGTCCGGCTTTTCGGGCCGGCGCCAGCAGGCCAAGCTCTTCATAGCGGCGCAGCGTCTGCGGATGAAGCTCGACCATCCCGGCGACGATGCCGATGGCGTAGCGGGGTTCATCCCAGGCATCGGATGAAGGTAGCATCGCGCACCTTTGTCAGTTGGAGGGGCGATCCCTTGCGGTCGCCCAGGGCCGGCGCACGGCGCTGCCCCTACTGTTGCATGCCGCGGAGGGCGGCCCACTCCCGCACGAGCTTTTGTTCGCGCTCGTTCAGCTTCTCCGGTAGCATCACGCGCACTTTGGCGTAGAGGTCGCCGTGCTCCTGGGGCGCGCGGAGCCTGGGCATGCCCTGGCCGGCAAGCCGAAATGTACGGCCCGCCTGAGTGCCGGGGGGAATCCGCAGCGCCACCGAGCCGGCTAACGTCGGTACGCGCACCTCGCCGCCCAACAGCGCGGCGAACAGGTCTACCGCCACCTCACAGTGCAGGTCGTCGTCGCGGCGCTCGAAGTTGGGGTGCGGCAGCACCTTGATCCGCAGATAGAGGTCGCCGCGCGGGCCGCCTTTGACCCCGACCACGGGCGCTTCGCCCGCCACCCGCACGCGCGAGCCGGTCTTCACGCCCGCCGGGATCTTCACCTCCAGGCGGCGGCCATCCATCTCGATGAGACGGTGCGCGCCCCCGAACGCCTCGGCGAGGGTGATCTCGATCTCGTGCTCCAGATCCTGGCTGCGGGCGCCGGCCCCGCGCGGGCCGGCCATCCCCATCCCGCCAAACATCGCCTCGAAGAAATCGGAAAAGCCGCCCTGCCGGAGGATGTCATTGAGATCGCCGTAATCCACCCGCGCGCCGCCTGGCCCGCCGGCTGCCCACTGATTCCAGTCGAATCCGCCGGGGCCGCCGCCCATTTGCTGCCACCGCTGATAGCTCTGGCCCAGCTCGTCGTACTTGCGGCGCTTCTCCGCGTCGCTCAAGACCTCGTAGGCTTCGTTGATCTCCTTAAAACGCGCTTCGGCGGCTTTGTCGCCAGAATTCACATCCGGGTGATACTGGCGCGCCAGCCGCCGAAAGGCCTTCTTTATTTCTTTCTCGTCCGCGCCCTTCGCCACACCCAACGCCTTGTAGTAGTCCTTGTACTCCATACATCGCTCCCAAGTCCATATCCGCGCCTCGCGTGAACGACTTGAGTATAGTACTTTAGCAGACCATTGTCAAGAGTCTGGTGTTACTTGGCCGGCGTTTTGAACAGGTCGCCCGGCAGGATCACACCGCTGCCGCCGCCCATCACCGTCGGGTAGTTGCCGCTCCACTGCTGGATCGCCTGCCAATTGATGACGTTCTGATCCAGGCTCTGCGCGATCAACCGGTTGGCCTCGGCCTGCGCCTGCGCCTTGATGCGGGTCGCCTCGGCGTCCGCGATCGCCTTGACGCGGATCGCCTCCGCCTCACCCTGCGCCTGACCGATGCGCTGCAACCGTTCGCGCTCCGCCTCGCCCTGCGCCTGGGTAATCATGCGCTGCTTCTCGAATTCAGCCTGCCGGGCCAGGTTCTCTTTGGTAGTGATGTTCTCCTTTTCGATCTGCTTTTGCTCGACAGCTTTGATATACTCCGGCTCGAAGTGGATCGAGCGCAGGCCAAAGAAAACGAGCTGCAGGCCCTCGCGCGAGAATTCGGTCTCGAGACGCTGGCGGATCTCTTCTTGAGCGCGCTCGACATTGCCGGAGTACAGATCGGTCGCGGAGTGTTGCTTCAGAATGTTGCGTACATGGACGCGACTGGCTGCCTTGACGATCTTCTCGACGGCTTCCGCTTCCGTGCCGAGATTGTTGACGATGTCAAACAATCGTGATGGATCTATGCGAAACCGAATCGTGTATCGTGCCCGAATCTGTTGACCATCGGCTGTGGCTGTATCTACCTCAAGGTCTTTGTAATCCGCCTGACTGGTCTTCGGATCTTCGCTGGTCTCGTAGATGATCTCTTGCGTGCGGTAGCGCACGGTCTGCTGGATGTACGGCGCCTTGAGGTTCAGGCCGGGATAGAAGACGCCGACCACCTTGCCGAACTGTTTGACCACCGCCACTGAGCCGGCCTCCACCTGAGTGAAGGCATCCATCAACGCGCCGACCGCCAGCACCACGATCAGCACGATCACACCGGCGCGCGATGCCGCCGTGTAGTTAGGTCTCCCCTGCCGTCCGGTGGCCGCGCCGATCAAAAATGCGACGATGGCGGCCAGAACCAACGCGATGACAAACGCTCCGAACATGGAATTCATTTTACCCTCCTTGAGATTCACTATGCAGCATACCACAACGCGGCGATACGCCGCGGAGACCGACTTGACGCCTATCCCCCAACAAGCTGACCGGCGGCGACAGCAATAGCGCCACTCCAGGATCGGGAAGTGGCGCTATGCGGAGGAATCAAGAGCGCGCCCGTCGCTCAGGGGATCTTCAGCACCTGGCCGGTATAGATTTGGTCGGGGCTGGCGAGGTTGTTGAGTTGTTGGATGGCCTGGACCGTGACCCCATACTTGATCGCGATCTTGCTCAATGTGTCGCCCGCCTGCACCGTGTACGTCTTCCCCGCGCCCGCCTGCCCGCCGGCCGGGGGCGCGGCGCTGGCGGCGACCGGAATGCGCAGCTTCTGGCCGGGCGTGATCAGATTGGGATTAGCGATGCCGTTGAGATCAACGATCTGTTTGACCGTCACCCCATAGCGCGCCGCGATCTTGGCGAGGGTATCCCCGCGCTGCACGACGTAGATCGTTTCTCCGCCAACCGCCGCCGGCGCGGGCTGAGCCGCCGCCGGCGCGCTGGTCGCGGCCGGCGCGGGGGTGGGCGGCGGTGGGCTGCTCGGGGTCAGTGGGATCGGCGTCGCGGCGCCCGCGGCCTGGGGGGTTGGCCCTGGCAAAACGACCTTGGTCACCGCGGCCCCGGGCGGTGTGGGCGAGGCCGTGCCGGCTTTCGGCGCGGGCGTTGGGCTGGCCGGGGTCGGCGCCGGCCGCTCGCGGTTGCAGCCCGCTAACGCTAACATCAACAGGATCAGCGCTAGAATCAGGATCAGGGACAAGGAGCGTTTTCTCATGGATCAACCCTCCCAGGGAGATGAAGAAGTCCGCACGGCGATGCAAGGAGATCATATCACAGGACGCGCCGCGCGTCAAACGCATGTGAAAATCGGTCTCAAATCACGCCGAACTGCTTCCCGACTTGCGCGAACGCGGCCAGGCCCTGCTCCAGATCCGCGCGGCTGTGCGCGGCGGTGTTCATCACCCGGATGCGCGCCAGCCCGCGCGGCACGGTGGGAAAGCCGATGGGCATGGCGAAGACGCCCGCGGCAAAAAGCTCCCGGCTGAACTGCTTGGCCAGCCCGGCGTCCCCCAACATCACCGGCACGATGGGCGTTTGCGAGCGACCGGTGTCGAACCCCAACCGCTGCATCTCCGCGCGGAAATATCCGGCATTCTCCCACAGCTTTTCGACCAGCGCGGCGGATGCCTCCAGCAGGTCAACCGCGGCCAGACACGCCGCAGTGTCGGCCGGCGTAGTAGCGCTGGAGAAGAGGAAGGGCCGGGCTTTCTGGCGGATATAGTCCACGATCGCCTTTTTGCCCGCGATCACCCCGCCGACCACGCCGAACGCCTTGCTCAGGGTGCCGATCTCTACGTCGAAGACACCGTGCAGCCCGAACTGATCCACGATCCCGCGGCCGCCCTTGCCGAGCACACCCTCGCCATGCGCGTCATCCACCATCGTCAAGACACCGTAGCGATCGGCGACTGCGGTCAACTTGTCGAGCGGCGCGATGTCGCCATCCATGCTGAAGACGCCATCCGTCACCATCAGCCCGCGGCGATAGTTGGGCAGGTGTTCCTTGATCTTGGCTTCCAAATCGGCCGGATCGCAATGCTCATAGACGATGATCTTGGCGCCGCTGAGCCGCGCGCCGTCAATGATCGAGGCGTGGTTCAGGCGGTCGGAGAAAATCACATCCTCCTTGCCCACCAGTGGGGGGATCGCGGCCTGGTTCGCGCAGAAACCGCTCTGGACGTAGAGCGCGTCTTCCACGCCCTTGAACGCCGCCAGCCGCCGTTCCAGCTCGATGTGCAGCTCCTGCGTCCCCGCAATCGAGCGCACCGCGGCCGGGCCTACGCCCCAGCGGTCAATCGCCGCCTTGGCCGCCTCTTTCAGCAACGGGTGATTCGCCAGGCCCAGATAGTTGTTGGTGCAGAAGTTCAGCACGCGGCGGCCATCCACGATCATCCACGCATCGGCCGGCGAGCCGATCGTGCGGAGGGTAATGAGCAGGTTGCTCTCGCGCAGGCTGTCCATGTCGGCCTGGATAAAGGCCAGTTTGTCAAGGGGCATCGTTGATCTCCTTCGGGAGTGAATTCGCGCACAACGGAGTATAACACGAGCCGCGCCGCGCGGCAATCGCCGATCACATCCACCACACGATCGCGCGGCAGTTTGCGACCGCTGACGGCTGATGCTAGAATAGCGTCAGCGCGCAGCAGGCGCTTGCACGCTCGACGCAGGGAGAAGCAGCCATGAGCGAGCCGAAACATGGGGACATCTGGCCCCCGCGCTGGCCCGACATCACCGACCGCGCGGTGTTGGCCGCGCTGGCCACGGTATCCCGCCACCTGTTCGTGCCCCCGCAGCACCGGGAGCTGGCCTACGAGGATGCGCCGTTGCCCATCGGTCACGGGCAGACCATCTCGCAACCCTACATCGTGGCGCTGATGACCCAGGCGCTGCGTCTGACGCCTACCAGCCGCGTCCTGGAGGTGGGCACCGGATCGGGCTATCAGGCCGCCATCCTGGCCCACATCACGCCGCACGTCTGGAGCATCGAAACGTTGCCAGAACTGGCTGAAACCGCTCGCGAACGGTTGCATGCGCTGGGCTATCCCGTGCAGGTGCGGTTGGGGGATGGCCGCCTGGGTTGGCCGGAGCAGGCGCCCTTCGACGGCATCATCGTGACGGCCGCGTCGCCCGATGTGCCGCCCGCCCTGGTCGCGCAACTGGCGGACGATGGCCGGCTGGTCATCCCGGTCGGTGAGACGCCCTGGGATCAACTCCTGTGGTTGATCCAGAAGGCGCGGGGCCGTTTGCGCCGGGAATTGCTGGCCGAAGTGCGCTTCGTCCCGCTGGTCGCCACGGCATCGCGCGCGCAAGAAGAGGACCCGGCCCTGGCCGATGTGCACCGGGAGTTGCAGGCGTTGTTTGGCCGATAACATTTTGGGGAGAGATGCATTGCGAATCGCGATCACTGGTTCGAAGGGACAACTGGGCCGACAGCTCATGGCGGCCTTTGCCGATCACGAGCTATGGGGGCTTGACCTGCCGGAAGAGGACATCGCCCGGCCCGCGCTGAGCACGCGCCTGGCCGGGTGGCGACCTGACCTGGTGCTCCACGCCGCGGCCTTCACCGACGTGGACGGCTGCGAGAAGGACCCGGAGCTGGCCTTCCGGGCCAATGCGCTCGGCGCGCAGAACGTCGCGCTGGCCGCGCAACGGGCCGGCGCGGCCATGCTCTACATCAGCACCAACGAGGTGTTCGACGGGACGCGGCGCGAGTTGTATCGGGAGTGGGATCAGCCCGCGCCACTGAGCGTCTACGCGCGCAGCAAAGCCGCCGGCGAGCAGATCGTGCGCGACTTGTTGGGGGGCCGATTCTACATCGTCCGGATCGCCTGGCTTTTCGGACCAGGGGGCAACAACTTTGTCACCAAGATCTTGGCTGCGGCGGAAAAGCACAGCGCGCTGAGCGTCGCGGCCGATGAGTTCGGCAACCCCACCTATGCGCCCGACCTGGCCGCGGCCATCGTTCGGCTGGTCGCGACCGGGCATTTCGGCGTCTACCATCTGACCAACGGCGGCTTTTGCTCCCGGTTCGAGTTCGCGCGCGAGATCATGCGGCTGGCGGGTCGGCCCGATCTGCCCATCCAGCCGATCCTCAGCGCGGAATGGCCGCGGCCATCGCGGCCGCCGCTGCACGCCCTCCTGGCGAACACCGCGGCCGCCAACCTGGGCATCGCCCTGCGGCCCTGGCAGCAGGCGCTTGCGGAGTATTTCTCAACCATCACTTGTTAGCGTCCTGAGCGGAGGCCACGTCGTTTGTGGCCGTAGTCGAAGGATGCGATCATCGCGTAACGCCGCATCCTTCGATACGCGAAGCGTGCCCCTGTGTTTGGGCACTACGCCCGCTAAAAACCGGCGTGCTCTGCTCAGGATGCTCCGCTACATCTAGCACATGGGCCCAGCGACCATGCATAGCAGCATCATCATCCCCAACTACAACGGCCTGCGGTTTCTCGCCCCCTGCCTGGATGCGCTGCGCGGCCAGAGCTATCCGCGCGCGTTGACCGAGGTCATTCTCGTGGATGACGGCTCGACGGATGGCTCGGTCTCGTTCGTGCGTCAGCATTATCCCGAGGTAGTCATCGTCGAAATGGCGCGTAACAGCGGGTTGGCCGCGGCCTGCAACGCTGGCGCGCGGGCCGCCCATGGCGACCTGCTGGTGATGCTCAACAACGACACCGAGGTCGAACCGGGGTGGCTGGCCGCGCTGGTGGAGAGCGCCGCGGCCAACCCTGCCGCGGGTGCCATCGCCAGCAAGATGCTCCTCTTCGACCGCCGCGATACACTCCACAACGCCGGCGACCTGATGGGCCGGGACGGCATCCCGCGCAACCGCGGGGTGTGGGAGCAAGACCGGGGCCAATACGACGCCGATTTGACCGTCTTCGGCGGCTGCGGCGGGGGCGTGGCCTATCGGCGGGCGGCATGGGAGCAGGCTGGTGGGTTCGACGAGCGGCTATTCATGTACTTGGAAGACGTAGACCTGGCCTGGCGTTTGCAGCTCCTGGGTTGGCGCGCCGTTTTTGCGCCCCAGGCCCGGCTCTACCATCACCTGAGCGCCACCGGCGGCGGGACCTTGGCGAGCTTCTACGTGGGCCGCAACACCATCTGGGTTATCGCCAAAGACATGCCCGCCGCGTTGATCCGCCGGCATTTCGGCCAGATCATCGCCGCGCAGGCCCGAATCACCCGGGGCGCGCTGGCGGCCTGGCGCGGCGCGTCCGCGCGCGCGCGGCTGCGGGGACAGATCGCGGGGTTGCTCGGCCTGCCGAAGGCGCTTGGGGGGCGGCGGGCGGTGCAAAGAACGCGCATCGCTTCGCTCGTAGAGTTAGAGCAATTATTGGTGCACGATAATCTTGATGATACGTCGTCCGGTCGCAATGTCACAACAGCAAGGGTTTGACAGCCTGGGTCTTTCCGTGTAAACTAATCGTAGCACCATTGGTTCACAAGAGGTCAACATGGAATTCGTGACGATACGAGAACTGCGATTACAGTCTGCGACCGTCTGGGAGAAACTGCGCCAGCAACGTGAGTTGGTCTTGACTTCAAATGGTCATCCGGTCGCAATCATTGCGGGCATCAATGGGGATGAAGTCGAGGAAGCCCTGGCTGCCTTTCGTCGCGCGCGGGCGCAGGCAGCAGTCGCGCGTTTGCGGAAAAATGCGGCGGTAACAGGGGTAGCGGAGATGAGCGCAGCGGAGATTCAGGCAGAAATCGAAGCGGCCCGTCGTGAGCGCATGCTCCGCCTTGCTCAGGAATAGATGTATGCGGGTTGTACTGGGCACCAATATCCTGGTTTCCGCACTGCTCTCCCCCTTTGGCCCGCCGGCACGCGTCTTGGATCTGGCTTTGACGGGTGAAATCAGTCCGACCTATGATGATCGAATCTTGGCTGAATATCGCGAGGTTCTCGCTCGGCCAAAGTTCAAGTTTGCAACCGGGGATGTCGCTGATACCTTAATCTATCTGGAATCTGAAGGGCTTCCCGTCATTGCGCGCCCTTTGCCTGTCATTCTCTCGGACGCCGACGACCTGCCATTCCTGGAAGGGGCCGCCGAAGCCGACGCCGTGCTGATAACCGGCAATATTGAACATTACCCGAAATCTATGCGTGGCCCTATTCTCGTCCTGTCTCCGGCAGAGTTTCTTCAGATGTGGCATCGCTCCCCGCGTGGCGTCCCGTAGACGCAGCAGCCCTGCCCAATGTATGCGTTGGGCAGGGCTGCTCTTTGATTGATAGCCGCAACCGGCAACCAGCGAATCGAGAGACCACACACGAGGAAACCAACAGGCGAAGCAGTTGCCCCTTGTCACCCTGTCACCACGTCTCCCTCGCTACTTCACCCACCCCCGCAACGCGACCGCCTCGGCCACGCGCTGGACCGCGACCAGGTAGGCCGCCAGGCGGTTGTGTACCTTGCGCTTCTCAGCCATCGTATGCACCGCATGGAAGGCCGTGGTCATCTTCTCATCCAGCCGCCGCACCACCTCCTCGGCCGGCCAGTAGAAGTTATAGGCGTTCTGCACCTGCTCGAAGTAGCTGACCGTCACCCCGCCGGCGTTGCACAGGAAGTCGGGAATGACGTAGATGTCTTTCCCAAACAGGATTTGATCGGCCTCCGGCGTGGTCGGCCCGTTCGCCAGCTCGGCCACGATCTTGGCCAGAACACGCCCCGCATTGTCCCTGGTGATCTGGTTCTCCAAGGCCGACGGATAGAGCACCGTCACATCCAGCTCCAACAATTCGGCGTTCGTGATGTTCCTGGCGCCAGGGAAATTGACCACACTCCCGGTCTGGGTCTTCCACTCCACGATCTTCTCATACGCGATGCCATCCGGGTGATAGATGCCGCCTTTGGAATCGCTGATGGCAACCGTCTTCAAACCCAAGACATCCCGGCCAAGCTGATGGGCGAATTGACCCGCGTTACCGTAGCCCTGGATCGCCGCCGTTGCGCCGTGCAAGTCAATTCCAAGTACTTGGGCCGCCTCGCGGGTACAATAAATCCCGCCGCGCGCAGTGGCATCGCCGCGGCCCAACGAACCCAAAAGCCGTACCGGCTTGCCAGTGATGATGCCAGGCAGATGTCGCCCTTTGATCGTCTCATACTCATCCATCATCCAGGCCATAATCTGTGGCGTGGTATACACATCGGGCGCCGGCACATCTTTGTCTTCGCCGATGAAATAGGCCACCCGCCGCATGAAACCGCGGCTCAGCCGCTCCAGCTCCCCCTCAGACAGGGTCTTGGGATCACAAATCACCCCACCCTTGCCGCCGCCCAGGGGAATATCTACAACCGCGGTTTTCCACGTCATCCATGCCGCCAACGCACGAACGGTGTCAATTGTCTCGTCGGGATGGAAACGAATGCCGCCCTTGGCCGGGCCGCGGGCATCATTATATTGTACGCGGAAGCCCTGGAAGACGCGGTAGGAGCCGTTGTCCATAAGAACCGGGATGCTGAAGTGAAGCTCGCGCATCGGCACGCGCAAGAGGGCGTGCATGGCCGGGGAAAGATCGAGAATCGCCGCAGCTTCATCAAGCTGTCGTTGGGCGATCTCGAAGGGATTAAGTGAGGACATATGAACACTCCTTAGCAGCGCTGATCCGCTCCAACCGAAGTAGAGGCCGAATGCCAGCAGGAAAACGCCGCAGATGAACAAGATGACCCGGTAGCCGCGATCGCCGATGAGCTTGCGGCCGGAAGCGACCAGCAGGCTCAGGCCGCCCAACCAGATCAGATCGGTGAGCCAATGCGAGAGCGCCAGCCCGCCGACGGCCGCCGGCGCGGACGAGAGCGCCACGACGCGCGCGACGTAGGCCGCGCCGAGGGTGGCCCACCACAGTGACCAATAGGGGTTCGTCACCGTGAACAGCACACCGCCCGGCACGTGCCCGAAACGCAGCGCGGCCGGCCGCGGCCCGGCCGCCGCGCCCGCCAGGGTCAAGGTCCCACGCCATGCGCCAACCGCCAGCCCATAGCCCATCCAGAGCAGGACGGCCGCGCCCACCAGGCCGATCAGCCCGCCGACGAGGGGCCGGCGCAGCCATTCCCCCAGCCCATACGCGATGGCGAACACGAGCGGGATTTCCACCAGGCCGTGGCCGAGCGCCAGGCGCGCACCCGCCCAACGGCCCGCCCGTGCCCCCTCGCTGATCGAGAGCGCGGTCAACGGGCCGGGCGAGAGCGCGCCCGATAGGCTGATGAGCATGAAGGTGGCGTACAGCGTCAGCAGTTCGGGCATGTCCGCGTCAGGCCGGCGCTTTGCCGAAGGCGGCGAGGAAGCGCGTCACGGTCGTCGCCAGCAACGCCACGCCGGTCGGCAAAACCCGCTCATCGAAATCGAAGCGCGGGTTGTGGTGCGCGGCGTTTAACCCCAGGTCGGCGTTGGCCGAACCGAGCAACAGGAAACAGGTGGGCGTCACCTTCCCATACTCGGCGAAGTCCTCCGATATCATCAATGGCGTATGCCACGCAACCGCCGTGCTTCCCACCACCCGCACCGCGGCCAGCCGGGCGATCTCACTGGTTGGCCCATCATTGATGACCGGCCCGGTGAGCGGCTGCACGGTCAATTGGCACTCAGCGCCCATGCCAGCCGTGACGCCATCCAGCAGGACGCGCAGCCGGGCCAGCACGGCTTCGCGCACGGCCGGCTGAAAAGTACGCAGCGTCCCGGATAACTCAACCGTCTCGGCGATGATGTTGACCGCCGTGCCGCCGTGCACCATACCGATGCTCAACACCGCCGTATCCTGGGGGTTGACGTTGCGGCTGACGATGGTCTGGAGCGCGGAGAGCACCTGGCCGGTGACCGCGATTGCGTCCACCGTCTCGTGCGGCTGCCCACCGTGGCCGCCTTTGCCGCGCACCACGATCCGCAGGGTATCGGCCGCCGCCATGAGCGGACCGGCCTGGGCGACGACGCGGCCGGCCGGCAGGGAGTTCCACAGATGCAGCCCGAAGGCCGCGGCGGGCCGGGGGTCGGTGAGCGCGCCGGCTGCGATCATGGCGGCCGCGCCGCCGTCGCGCTCTTCGGCCGGCTGGAAGACAAACAGCACATCTCCCGTTAGCTCGGCGGCGTGGCGCGCCAGCAGGGTCGCCGCGCCCAGCCCGATGGCGACATGCCCATCATGGCCGCAGGCGTGCATCACCCCGGGGCGCTCCGAAGCATACGACGCCTCGCTGATTTCCTGGATGGGCAGCGCGTCCATGTCGGCGCGCAGCATCACCGTCGGGCCGGGCCGGCCGCCGTGGAGCAGCGCCACGACCCCCGTGCGCGCCACGCCGGTGCGCACCTCGTACCCCAGCGCGCTCAAGGTCGGCGCCACGATCCCCGATGTGCGCACCTCTTGGAAGCTCAGCTCGGGGTGGCGGTGCAGATCGCGGCGCCAGGCGACCAGTTGCGCAAAGAGGCCATCAGCCTCGGCGCGATAGTCGGGGGAGGTCATTCGGTTGCTCCCCCATACGACCATGGCGTCATCCATAACGTCAACGGCTGCCCATGACGCCGGATGCCCGCGCCGGTCACTTCGCCCAGGATCAGGGCATGATCCCCAGGCGTCGCCAGCTCGCCCGCCACGCGACACTCCAGCCAGCCCATGGCATCGGTCAGCAGCGGGCAGTGGCCCACGTCTGGCCGAACCGCAAAGCCCGACAGGGCAGTGGCGGCGGCTGACGCGGTTTGATAAGCGAAGAACTGCGCAGCCAACGTTTCCTGATCGGCGGACAGGATGTTCAAGGCAAAGCGATGCGCTTTGCGCACCGCATGCGCCAGGTGCGAGTTGCGGCGCAGCGCCACCAGCACCAGCGGCGGCTGCGCCGAGACCTGACTGACCCAGGCCACGGCTGCGCTGTGAATGGTATTTTCCAGGCAGGTCGTCAAGACGTACAGCCCGTTCGTGAGCAAGCGCAACGCATCACTGCGCACGTCGGTGGATGTTTGTTCGGGACTCATCGTGCGCTCCATCACGATCTGTCACCCGCCGTAATGCCACGGCGTATCGCGCAACACCAGGGCGGCGCGGGCCGGCTCGCGCAGGCCGCTGCCCAACACACGCGAGAGGAAAATCGCATGATCGCCCGTCGCGTTCGCCTCTTCGACCACCGCACATTCCAGCCAGGCCGCCGCGGCGTCGAAGACCGGCAGGCCATTGGCTGTGGCGGTGAAGTGATAACCGGCGATCTCGTCCGGCCCCGAAGGGCTGGCCCGGAAGAACGCCTTCGCAAACTCGGCCTGGTCGGCGGCCACGACCTGCAAGGCGAAGCGCCGGCTGCCGGCCGCCGCCTCGCAGATGCCGGTGCCTTTACGCATGGCGACAGCCACCAGGCGCGGCTCGAACGAGGCCTGCGTCACCCAGCTCACGGTCGCCGCGCGCACCCCTTCGGGGCTGTGCGCAGTCGCCACATACAAGCCATAGGAAAACATGCGGAGTACGTCTTTGGTGATGTCTCGATCGGACATGGTACCTCCAGGAGTCAGGGATCAGTCGTCAGTCATCGGTCGTTAGTCATCGAATCACCACAGGCTGCGATCAGTGCGACCCGCCAGCGCGTCTGTGATCTCGGCGCGCCATGCGGGGACGAGGTCGGCACACGCGCGCAACAGGCCAAAGCAGCCGGTGAGCATTTGATCGCCATGCGGCACGGCCCCGTAGACGGGCAAACCGGCGTCTCGCGCCAGCGCCTGCCGGGGGCCGACCACCGCCACAAAGTCCAGCGCCGCGGGCATGTCATCCAGCGCCAGCGCGCCGTGACCATGATCCGCAAAGATGGCGCGGCGGCTCAGGCGGCCATCGGCCAACGCGGTCAGCCAGCCCGCCAGGGCCGCCGGGGTCAGCAGGCCGGTGTGATGCTCGAACAGGCGCACGAATTCGCCGCCGCGAAACTGAAAGGCCAGGGTGTGGAAATTGCCCACATTGACGATCATGGCGGCGGGGCGGCGGGCGACGATCGGGTCATCGCGCGCGCCCAGGATGGCCGCCGGCGCGGTGTCCATCACGATCACCGGCAGACCGGCCTGCTCGACCGCGGTCTGCGCCAGCGCGGCCAGCCGCGTCATGATCGGCGGAACATCGGCCGACCGGAAGGCGAATGTGCTGAGCCGGCGGTCGTGGCGCAGCCGTTCGGCCAGATAATCCATGCGGAATTGCCGGTCGCTCACGTCGGGCGGGGCCGCGCCATGATCGAAGACAGCCAATGCCAGGGCGTCCGGCCGCAGGTTGAGGCCGAACGCGGCGAACGCCTGCCGGATCGCGGTGTAGTCGAAATCTCGGAACAGGATGTGGGCGTAATCTGGGCTGGCCCGCAGCGCGCGGGCGGCTTCATCGGAGATAAGCTCCACACCCAGGTCGCGCTGCACCTGATCCAGGTCATCGTTGAAGGTGGCGGCCGCGGCCGGGGTCGCCAGCACACGCAGGCCCGCCCGGCGGTGCGCCTCCACCGCCCAGGCTGCCGGCCCGCCGCCCATCACCACCCCCTGGATCAGCAGCGGCAGCCCGGCCGCGGTCGCGCGCTTGATCTGCGCGCCGATTAAAAGCGTGGGTGAAGGCATCACCAGCTTCAGGCAGTTTTCCGGCGCCCGCGCGCTGTCGAAGAGCAGGATGTCCTGGGTGCCGGTGCCGATGTCTACGGCAAGAATTTGCATCACCCCGCCCCTATGATCCGCGCTTGCCCATCCGCGTGATACGACGATCGCACCAGCGGCGCCGATTCGACCCATTTGAAGCCGCGCTGGTGGGCCTCATCCGCCAGCGCGACGAATTCGTCGGGATGATAATAGCGTTGGATCGGCAGGTGGTTCTTGCTCGGCTGCAGATACTGGCCGATCGTCAAGATGTCCACATCCACGCCCCGCAGGTCGTCCAGCACGGCGAGGATCTCGTCCCAGGTCTCGCCCAGGCCCACCATCAGGCCGGATTTCGTCAGGCCGGTCGGGTGCATTGTCTTGGCCATGCGCAGGACGGCCAGGCTCCGTTCGGGCCGGGCTTGCGGCCGCACCCAACGAGAGAGGCGCGGCACGGTCTCCGTGTTGTGGTTCAGGATTTCAGGCCGGGCATCCATGACCAGTTGGAGCGCGGCCGGATCGGCCTTGAAATCGGGGATCAACACTTCGATCGTGCAGCCGGGCTGCGCCGCGCGGATCTCGCGGATCGCGTTCGCAAAGATGTGCGCGCCGCCGTCCGGCTGATCGTCGCGATCCACGCTGGTGAGCACCACATGGCGCAAGTTCATCGCGCGCACCGATTCGGCCACCCGCTGCGGCTCCCCTTCGTCGAGGGGCAGCGGCTTGCCGGTCTTGACGTGGCAGAAGCGGCATGAGCGGGTGCAGATGTCGCCCATCAGCAAAAACGTGGCCGTGCCCCGGGTCCAGCACTCGCCGAGGTTGGGGCAGAACGCTTCCTCGCAGACCGTGTGCAGGGTTTGCGCGCGCATCAGCGACTTCACGCGCCAGTATTCCGGGGTTTGGCCCAGCTTGACGCGCAACCACTCCGGTCGCCGGCCTGGGGTCGGCTCGGCCTGCGCAATGCGGGACCGCCGGCCTTCGTGAATGGGAAAAGCCGGCGTGGTTTGTAGCGGGATAGGATCAATGACGACGTTCGATTCCATGGCTCTTTTTGCACGTCCCGATCAGATTTCCACTCATTTGTAGCACGGTCGCGACCGGGTCGCAGTAGGCCGCGATACTGAAACGCCGGGGCCATCATAGCATTTGCCGCCGGAAATGCAAAGCCGGGGGTGTTTGGCCGTATGCCGCCCGGCGCGCCCGGTCATGCGTCGGAAAACAGAGCGGGACCGCCACCCACAAATGGACAACGGCCCCGCCGAGGTGAGACTCGCAGACGGGTCTCCCCCTGACCTGTCTGCTTAACGTTAAGAGCGCATGTGGGCGGGGATTTCTTTCAAGCAAAAGGCAGATGCTTAAGATTATGCGTGAGGAAATCCAAAACCAGATCAATCTCGCGTTCAACATCGCCCCGCATTGGCGACTCTTCAAAGATCCATGCGCCATCGGAAGCTCGTCGTTGAGAATGATGGGGGTGGCCGGACAACTGACGGATCGCTTCGATACCTTCATGGGGATAGTCATCCCAGCCGAAGATTCGTTTATCACCCAGGTATGGTAAGGTAAGATCAACGAGCGCGAAGGTGTCATACATCGTTACCTCCTGGCTCGCGCCACTTCTTTTACACTTGCCATGATACACCCGCACGCAGCAAAACACAAAGCCGAAGCCGCGCGGCAGCCGTGACTCGAACCATTGGATTGGCTACGAAGCGGCGTCTCCAGCGCGGGTGACGCGGGGCAGGGCGGCAATCAAGCCCAATGCCAGCCAGAACGCGAGGCCCGGTTTGGCGCCCAGCGCGATGGCGTCCGTCAGACCGTAGACATGGAGGGCGAGCAACCCGGCCACCAGCCCCAGCGCCAGGCCGCGCAGCATCCCCGAGCTGCGCTTTGCGGCGTCCCAGGCGATGCCCAGGGCGATCCACAGGCCGGCCAGGTAGGCGATCAGGCCGGGCAGGCCCAGATCCAGGGCGACTTGCAGGAAGATGTTGTGCGCGTGGGCGATATCGGTGTCGGGGCTGACGGTGAAGAGCGGATAGAGGAGGTTCACGACGCGGCGGAAGGCGCCCAGGCCGGCGCCGGTGAAAGAGAAGTCCTGGATCGCGTACAGGGCGCGTGACCAAATCTCGGGCCGGCCCGAAAGCGAAATTTCGCCCGTGGTCTGCCCGGAGGTGTTGATGAATCGCGCCGCGGCCTCCGGCTGGGCGACGGTCAGGGCCGCGCCGGCAACGATGAGCGCCAGCGGCGCGGCGACCGCCAGGATTTGCACGCGGCGCCGGCCGGTCGCCCAGCCCGCCAGCGCGATCAGTCCCGCGACCCCGGCCGCGCTGCCCATCCAACCGCTGCGCGACTGGGTGAGGGCCAGCGTGCCCCCTGCGATCCCGGCGAGGAGGAGCGCCAGCAGCGCCAGGACGGGCTGCCGTTCACGCCACCAGCCCGCGGCCAGGGCTGCCGCAACAGGCAAGTAAAACGCCAAGGCGCCGGCCAACTGATTCACGTTGATCCCGGCGTCGGGCGCGCCGGGGAGCGCAGTCAGGCCGCGCGGCAGGCGGCGCACAACCGGCGCAAACCAAGGGAACTTCGTGGACCATCCAGCGCCCAGGAAGCCGACCGCCCAAATACCCAGGCCGATCAGCGCGAATGCGGCCACAGCCAGGAGCAGGGTGCGACGATCACGCACGAAAAAGGCCGCCGCCCGAAACGCGGCCAGCCCCAGGATCAGCCCGGTGAGCTTGGGCAGGGTCAACTCGGGCAGCGCCGATGCCCAGACCGCAACCGGAATCGTCAACGCAAAGAGCAGCAAGGCGGCGTTGAACGGCGTCACCGGCCACGGCTCGCGGCGCACAATCAGCCGGAGCAGATAGATGAGGGCCAACCCAATCAGGACGCCCGCCGTCCAGGCCGGCCGCAGGGTAGGGAACAGCAGCAGCGGGGCCGCGACGGCCAGGGTCAGCAACTCAAGCCAGGGCAAGAAGGTGCCGAATGATCTAACCCAACGCGACATGACTTCACTCCATTCTCACGGATAAGTCTTTCAGGCTATACCCTGGCGCGGACAACCGACCAGATGTGCTGCCAGCGTTGCCAGATGTCCTGCCGGCCATAGCGCGCCGCCAACCACGCATCTTCAGGCCATAAAGACTGGCCAAGCAGGCGCGCCACATCCCGCAGATGATCCACGAGGAGCAACTGATATATGAAACGGATTGGGCCAAGCCGCGTCAGATCGCGCCGGGCCAGAACCGTGCGCGGGGTAACAAAGCATCGTATCAGCAGTCGCCGCACAGCCGCTGGCGCCAGACGCGCACAGGCTGGCCGCGCTTCCTCGAAGCCCAACAGCTCGATGGCCAGGTGAAGCGCCAACCAAACTGCGGTTGCAACCCGCCATTCCTGCGCCCGCGTAACGAGAACTGCCCAATCAGGCGGCCTGGCGCGCGCCTCCAGGACGATGTCCAGCAGCCCGCGCACCCCCGGATGGGCCATTTGGTGGTTGATCGCCAGGTGCACGGCCAGTTGGATCAGGCCGTCTTCCACCGCCAAGACGCCGGCCGGCCGGCCGAGTACCGTAACCATGGTCGCACGCTGACGTACACTCTGCTCAGCGACGCGCGTGGCTCTGCGCAGCCATTCTCCGGCGAAAACGCCATAGTGAAGCTCAACCAGGCCGCGCCGCGGCGACTGGCCGAGCATCTGGATCTCGCCGCTGCGTTGCGCTTGAAGCGCAACCGGCCGCTGCGTTTTCACCCGCTGCCGATAGCCCAGGTCTCCCAATGTCGCCTGACCGCGCGTCATCTCGGCTTCCGTCAACCATAAGTCAAGATCGCCCATCGGCCGGCAGGTTGGAGTAGGATAGACCGTGTGGGCTAAAACAGCGCCTTTGAACAGGACCGGGGTAATCTGAACCTTTGCTAACGCCTCGAGCACCTGACCCAGTTCGTGTGCGCGCAACTCGGCATCCCACACGGCACGCGCCGCAAGCTGACGCGCCGTCTTTCGTGTCTCGGGTGGCATCAGGCCCGACAGATTGGCCAGGTAAATACGTTGAAGCGCATAGGCCGCCACGCCGTGGGCAGCCAACCAGGAAAGATCAGCCTCAGTCAGCGGGTTATCGGTCATCCATGTTGACAATGACTGATCCGAGCCAGCGATTGTGCGTAACAGGGCCTTTTGCCGCGCGGACACGGCGCGCGGAGACAGCATCCGCGGTGGGAGCATCTGGATAGGGAAATCCTGAGCGCCGGCCGAACGGGATTGGTCAACCATGATCTTCATCGTGAGTGTGCCACCAATCGAATCGGCCGGGCGCGTGCAGGGCGCTCAGCCGATCAAGATGAACGGATTCTAACACAGGAGGAGGAGGGGCGGCAAACCGGACCGGGTGTGCGGGTGTATTGTGCTTCCAACAACAAATCTTCAGTGGACACCGGCGCCCGATGGGGGTATAATCGGTCCAGGAGCAATGAGATGGCCTGGGAGCGCGTGCTTCACGTTTTGATTTTGTTGATCTCTGTCGGTGTGACCACGAGCCTTGCGAGGATCGCCTGGCGGCGCCGTCGCGTCCCGGCAGCTTTGGAGTTTGGGCTGTTTGCGGGCAGCGCCGCGTTCTGGGCGTTGCTGGAAGCGGCCATCGTATTGGCGCCGACCGTCTCAGGCAAGCTTACCTATACCAAGCTCAGCTATTTCGGTATTGCCTTAGCCCCCGTCTTCTGGCTTCTCTTCATTTATCGGATGTGCGCGCCGGCGCGCGCCTTAACGCGTCGGCGCATCGTGTTGCTCTTCATCTTGCCGGCGCTGATCATTGGCACGGTTTGGACCAACGAGTGGCACGGGCTTTATTATACGCAGATTACCCTGATAAACACAGCTATCGGTGTCATGGGAGTCTTTGAGCATGGCCCGCTGTTCTGGTTGTTCGTCGCCTATAGCTATCTGCTGCTCTTTTCTGGCACCATGCTGCTCCTGTTCACGTTGCTGCGCGCGTCCGGTCTGCGCCGCCAGCAGTTGGGTGTCCTGGCCTCCGGCACGGCAATCCCCTGGCTTGGCAACGTGATGTACGTTTTCGGGCTGGCCCCGATCCCTGGCCTGGACCTCACGCCGATTGCATTTGCGCTGGCCGGCGTGGTGTATGGCTGGGCCATCTTCCGGCTGGAACTGCTCCGATTGTCGCCGACCGCGCGCGAGACGCTGGTCGAGCGGATGAGCGATGGCGTGCTGATCCTGGACGACGCCGACCGGATCGTGGACGCGAATCCCGCGGCCGAGCGTTTGCTGGCGCGCCGGCCGGATGCGCTGATCGGCCTGAGTGAGCGCGATGCTCTGGCCGGCTGGATGCGGCCCGATGGGGGCGCACTGACGGCGGAACAACTGTCGGAACAGATCATCCTCTCTGCCGACGGCGCGCGTTTCCTGGAAGTGCGTCTGTCACCCCTGACGGGTCGCACCGGCAATGTGGTCGGGCGATTAGTCATTTTGCACGATGTGACCGAGCAGCGTAAGGCCGATCAGTCGCTGCGCGAGAGTCAACGCGCTTACACAACTCTGGTCGGCAACCTGCCTGGCATGGCCTACCGCTGCCTGAACGACCGGGCGTGGACGACGCAGTTCATCAGTCAGGGCTGCTTTGCGCTGACGGGATACCAACCGGCGGATTTCCAGGCGAATCGGCGCGTTTCATATGCGGCATTGATCCACGAAGAGGATCGCGAACGGGTGTGGAACCAGGTACAGGCCGCGTTGCAATGCGGCCAGCCGTTCCAACTCATCTATCGGATCATCACGGCCCGCGGAGAGGAAAAGTGGGTTTGGGAGCAAGGTCAGGGTGTGCGCGGTCCCACCGGCAACGTGGTGGCGCTCGAGGGTTTCATCACCGATTTCACCGAACGCATTCGGGCCGAACAGGCGGAGCAGGAACAACGCATGTTTGCCGAGGCGCTGCGCGCGGCGACGGTCGCGTTGAACAGCACTCTCGACCTGGACGAGGTGCTCGATCGCATCCTGGCGCAGGTCGGCCGGGTCGTGAGCTACGATGCCGCGGCGATCTACCTGGTGGATGGTCGAGAAGCCCATGTGGTCCGTTCGCGCGGGCGGGATGAGGCGCAAGCAAATGCCCTGGCGAGCCTGTCCTGGGACGTCACCACAACGTCGAACATGCGCGCCATGATCGAGATGCGTCAATCGGTTGTGGTGCGCGACACCCATGCCGATCCGACCTGGATTCGTACCCCCCAAACGGATTGGGTCGCCTCACACGCCGGCGCGCCGATTTGCGCGCGCGATACCGTGCTTGGCTTCCTGGAGGTGGGTTCCACCCGGCCGGGGTTCTATGGCCCGCAGGATGGTGAACGGCTGCACGCGTTCGCGGATCAGGCAGCCCTGGCTCTGCAAAATGCCCGCCTGTTCGACGAAACCCGGCGCCGCGCCGAACAGATGACGATGCTGAACCGCATCGGCCTGGCGATCACCGCGGGCCTGAGCATGGAGCAAGTCCTCCACGCCGTCTACGAGCAATGTCTATGGATTGCGCCCGTTGACAGCTTTTATGTGGCGTTATATGATCCGATCACCGGGGATATTCGTTTCCCTGTGTTCCGTGATGGGGACGAATATATCCAGATGCCCGACTGTAACGTGCGCACACAGCCCGGTATAGTGGGCGCGGTGATTGCCCAGGCGCACTCTCTGTATTTGCCTGATACACTCGATCCGCAGGCCACGGCAGTATATCAGATCAGCCATGTGGGAAGTATCACGCGCACCTACCTGGGCATCCCGCTCACCTTGCGCGAGCGGGTGATCGGCGTGCTCTCGATCCAACACCGCCAGCCGGACGCGTTCAGCGCCGAACAAATCCGCCTGTTCGAGATGTTGGCAACCCAGGCAGTCATCGCGATTGACAACGCGCACCTCTACGAGTCGGCCCAGAATGAAAAGCAATACCTGGAAGCGTTGATCGCGAACACCCCCGGCGGGATCGTCGTGATTGACCCGGCGGGACGGGTGAAGCGATGGAGCCCCGCGGCCGAGCGAATTTTCGGCTACACCGCGGCTGAGGCGATCGGCCGCAACATTGATCTATTGGTGGCCAGTGGTAGCCCAAAGATGTTGCGAGAAGGGACGCGGCTGACCGCGACCGCCTTCGGTAATGAGCCGGTAACGCACCTGGTCACGCAGCGTGTGCGCAAAGATGGCAGCCTGGTGGATGTCGAGATTTACTGCACGCCCGAGGTCGCCGGCGCGGAACGCGAGATGATCCTGAGCTACCACGACGTGAGTGAGCTTCAGGCAGCGCGCAAAGCGCTCGAGCAATCCAACCAGGAGCTTCAACAGCGTCTGGATGAGCTGGATCGCGCCAACGCCAATTTGCAGGCGCGCAACGAAGAGTTGGACGCGTTTGCGCATACGGTGGCCCATGACCTCCGCAGCCCGCTCGGCAACATCACCGGTTACGCTGACTTGCTGCGCTGGGACGCGTCGGTGATGACCAGCCCAGAGGTCGCCGATCTGGCGCTCGAGATGCTTCAGCAGGGCCGGCGCATGCGCAACATCATAGATGAGTTGTTGCTCCTGGCCAGCGTGCGCAAAGAAGATGTGCGGCCGGCGCCCCTCGAGATGGGTGAAGTGGCGGCAGACGCGTTGGCGCGCCTGGCCGATCTGATCGCGCGCGCCGAGGCCGAGATTCGCCTGCCGCCGAGCTGGCCGGTCGCGCTGGGATATGCCCCCTGGATCGAGGAGGTTTGGGTCAACTACCTCAGCAATGCCCTGACGTATGGCGGCCGGCCGCCGGTGATCGAATTGGGCGGCGAGCCGTGGGGCGACGCGCAGGTCCGCTTCTGGGTGCGCGACCACGGCCCGGGGATCGCGCCGGAGGCCCGTGAGCACATCTTCTTGCCCTTCACGCGTTTGTCGCAGGCGCACGCGTCTGGCTATGGCCTCGGCCTTTCAATCGTCCAGCGTATTATCACCAAGCTGGGCGGAGAAGTCGGTGTGGATAGCACGCCCGAACAGGGCAGTTTATTCTTTTTTACCTTGCCGGCCGCGACCACGTAGGGGCAGGTTTGCCGTGGTCGCCGCAGACGCGCCCGCTGTGGCGAGAAACCTGCCCCTACGTGTTGTCGTAATGATTGCGTGGAGATCTTATGTCTGATTTCAAGCTCGTTTCCGACTTCCAACCGACCGGCGACCAGCCCGAGGCGATCCGCAAGCTGGCGGAAGGATTGGCCGCGGGGCACAAACATCAAACATTGCTTGGCGCGACCGCAACGGGCAAGACTTTTGTCGTTGCTGGGATCGTCGAGCAGCTCAACCGCCCCACCCTGGTCATGGCGCACAACAAAACGCTGGCCGCGCAGCTTTACGCCGAGTTCAAGGAGTTCTTTCCGCACAACGCGGTTGAGTACTTCGTCAGCTACTACGACTATTACCAGCCGGAAGCCTATCTCCCGCGCACCGATACCTATATCGAGAAGGACGCGCAGATCAACGACGAGATTGACCGGCTGCGGCTGGCCGCCACCTCGTCGCTCCTCAGCCGCCGCGATGTGCTGATCGTGGCGTCCGTCTCGTGCATCTACGGCCTGGGCGATCCGGCCGAATACGGCAAGGTGACGGTCAAGCTCCGGCGCGGGACGCTGGTGCGTCGCGAGCAGGTGTTGCGCGAGCTGGTGGATATCTTCTACGAGCGCAACGACATGGAGCTGCGCCGCGGCAAGTTCCGTCTGCGTGGAGACACCCTCGAAGTCCAGCCCGCCTACGCCGACCTGGCGTACCGCGTCGAATTCTTCGGTGACGACGTGGATCGCATCACCGAGATTGACCCGCTGACCGGCGAAGTGGTGCGCCGGCTGGATGAGATCGAGATCTTCCCGGCCAAGCACTTCATCACGCCACAAGATAAACTGACCGAGGCGATCGCGTTGATCGAGGCGGAGCTAGAGGAGCAGCTCAAGCTGTTCCGGGAGCAGGGCAAGCTGTTGGAGGCGCAACGGCTGGAGCAGCGCACACGCTACGACCTGGAGATGATGCGTGAGGTGGGCTATTGCTCCGGCATCGAGAACTACAGCCGGCCGCTGGCCCTGCGCCAGCCCGGCTCGCGGCCCTGGACGTTGCTGGATTACTTCCCGGCCGATTGGCTGCTGATCGTGGACGAGTCGCACATGACGATCCCGCAGGTGCACGGCATGTACAACGGCGACCGGGCGCGCAAGCAGGTGTTGGTGGATTACGGCTTCCGGCTGCCCAGCGCGCTCGACAACCGGCCGCTCAAGTTCGAGGAGTGGGAGGCGTCCCTCAACCAGGTGGTCTACACCAGCGCGACCCCCGGCCCGTATGAGCTGGGCCGCTCGGCCCAGGTGGTCGAGCAGATCATCCGGCCGACCGGGCTGGTGGATCCGCAGGTCGAAATCCGGTCGACCAAGGGGCAGGTGGACGACCTGGTGGGCGAAATCCGCAAGCGGGTGGCCGTGGGCGAGCGCGTCCTCGTCACCACCCTGACGAAGCGCATGGCCGAGGACCTGGCGGACTACCTCCAGGAGGTGGGCATTCGGGTGCACTATCTGCACTCGGAAGTGGAGACGCTGGAGCGCATCGAAATCCTGCGCGATCTGCGCCTGGGGGTCTACGACGTGGTGGTGGGCATCAACCTGCTGCGCGAAGGGCTGGACCTGCCGGAGGTGAGCCTGGTGGCGATCCTGGACGCGGACAAAGAGGGGTTCCTGCGCTCGGAGCAATCGCTCATCCAGACGGTGGGCCGGGCCGCGCGCCACCTGCACGGCACGGCCATCATGTACGCCGACCAGATCACCGACTCGATGCGCCGGGCGATTGACGAGACGAACCGGCGCCGCGCCAAACAAGAGACATACAACAAACTGCACGGCATCGTGCCGCAATCCATCGTCAAATCGGTGCGCGACCTGACGCAGCGCATCGCGGTTTCGCAGCCTGCCGCCGCGACCGCCATCGCCGAGGGTAAGCCGGAGTATCGCGTGCGGCCATCCGCCATGCCCAAAGACGAGGCGACGCGGCTGATCAAAGACCTGGAGAAGCAGATGAAGAACGCCGCGGCCGATCTGGAGTTCGAGAAGGCGGCCGCGCTGCGCGACGAGATCATCGAGCTGCGGCGGACGCTGCAGTTGACCGATAACCGGCCGATTTGGGAGCAGTTGCGGGATTAGCTCAAAACCCCAGATGTTTATCGTTCAGGAAGGTGATCAGCCACGATGGAGGAAGTGGGTGTTCCTTTTCTCATCAGCCCGATCCCCCCGGCTCTCACAGTCGCGCGTAGTTGACTTCATTGATCTTAATGTTGCATGTAAGAAAAATAGGAGTATATTGACACCTGCGTGCGTAAAGACATCCGTGACCTGGCGGAGATCCGGGAGATAACCAAGATGCCCAAGGTCTACCTGTGCGACACCGGGCTGATGCAGATGCTCTGGCTGAAACGTTTGCAGCGCGAGGTGGTCGGGCCGGTCTTTGAGACGAGCATCTACGCCGAGTTGCTCAAGCGGTACGGCGGCCAGCAGGTGGGTTACTGGCGGACCGCCGACCGGCGAGAGACTGACTTCGTCGTGCGGCAGCCCGAGTTCACCCTGCTGATCGAGGCCAAGCTCACCTTCTCGCGCGGGATGCCCGCGACGTTGCGTCCGGATCCGGAAGCGGCGGGTGGAGCCGAGGATTACCGGCTCGTGGGCCTGTACGGACGTCCCGCCGAGGATCAGACGCCGGTTGTTTCCGGAGCGGCGCGGAGTGGGATGATTTACCCCTGGCAGATCTACGCATGAGTGGGCAAGAGGTCATCCCCTTCCGACCGCAACGGGTGGGGATGTGAAAAAAGGGGTTCTGCTGTTCAGGTTGGATGACATTGTTGGAGAAATGAGCGCGTAGGGAATCGAACCCTAAACCCGCGGCTTAAAAGGCCGCTGCTCTGCCAATTGAGCTACGCGCCCGAACTTGTTGGGAGTATACCATAAGGCCCGTAAGAGGCCAAACTGGACGCCGGTCGCTGGTTATGTGGGCCGGTCCACCGGCGCCAAAACATAATCCGGCGCGACCGCCGCCAACAGGCGGCGCGGCACGCCGTTCGCCTGGGCGATTTGCGCATAGATCGCCGCGCTGGGCCGGGCCGTCCGCGCGCCGGTCTCCGCATCCAGGCTGTAGAGGCCGAACTTCAACGCCCACGCCGCCACCCACTCGAAGTTATCCACCAAGGTCCAATGGTAGTAGCCGCGCACGTCGGCGCCCTCCTGGATGGCCCGCCAGGTCTCGGCCAGATGGGTGGCGATGAAGCGGCCGCGCAGACGATCATCGGCGTCGGGCACGCCGTTCTCGGTGATGTAGATCGGCTTGCCATAGGCCGCGACGATTTTCAGCGATTGATAAAGGCCCGCCGGATCAATGATGCCGTATGGCTCGCCATTCGGATCGAAGTCGCTGAACTCGGCCCGGGGATCGAAGAAGGTGCGCGCCAGGAACGAGGCCGGCCGGCCAGGCGCAAACGAGGTCAGGATGGTGGTGTAATAGTTCAGCCCGATGAAGTCGCTGGAGTCAATCAGATAGGGGATCTGTTGGCCGACCCCGATCAGCGGCGTGAGCTTGCCCGCGGTGATCGCGGCCAGGGTCGAGGTGTTGGCGATCTGGTTCATGGCGGCCGCAGCCCAGCGGTCGGCCGCGCTGGCCGGGTTCGCCGGCAGGTGCAGCCGCATGTGGTGGGCCAGGCCGGCGCGCGCGCCATTTTGCAGCCGGTGGATCGTCCGATAGGCGCGGCCATGCGCCAACAACAGACGCCGCAATACGTTGATGGTCCGGCGCAGGCTCTTCGCGCCGGGCGGGAAGATGCCCTCGAGGTAGCCGCTCACCGCGTAGACAATCGGCTCGTTGACCGTGCACCAGAGGTTCACCTGGTCGCCGAGCGCCTCCACCACGCGCCCAGTGAAGCGGCTGAAGAAGCCCTCGGCCAGCGGGTTCTCCCAGCCCCCCAACTCCATCAGCCAGAGCGGATCGGTGAAGTGATGGAGTGTGACCATCGGTTCCAGCCCGCGGGCGCGCAGCAGGCGGATGATCTCGGCGTATTTGCGCAGCGCGGTCTGGTCGAACAATCCCTGCTCCGGCTCGACGCGACTCCATTCGACGGAGAGCCGGATGCTGTTCAGACCCAGCCTGGCCGCCCGATCGAAATCCTCGGCCGCGGTCTCCAGCGACCACCAGTCGTTGGCCCGGCCGCTGCGCTGGTCCGCGTGGATGCGCCCCGGCTGTTGCTCCCAGGCTGCCCACTGGTTGTTGCGATTGTGCCCCTCGTTCTGGTGCGCCGCGGTCGCCGCGCCCCATAGAAAGCCAGTCGGCATCCGCAGGATGGTTGGGTCGTTGGTCATGGGAGGTTCCTTGGCAGGGGTCAGGGATCAGGGGTCGGTGATATCGTCGCCAGCGCGCGTTCGGCTACGTGGCGGCGCGCGGGATCGGCCAGCCAGCGCCGGATTTCGGGCAGGGCTACGTCGGGCTGCTTGCGGCCCAGGTTGATCAGCGCGCTCGCCACGGCCCGCCAGACGTAGGGCCGCGGGTCATCGGCGAGGGTGTGCAGGAAGGCGAGGGCGCGTTCGGGCCAGCGGGTCCCGCCCGAAGCGGCGCAGGCCATGGCCAGGTTCCAACGCGCCTGTTCGTCGTCATAGCGGTCGCGCCAGCGCGCCAACGCCGCAAAGGTCACGTCGGGATGGCGCACCAGGAGCGCCGCGCCGAGCGCGAACGGCCCCAGGTTCTTGCGCACGTAGACGTTGCGGTCGGTCAGCAGCGGCTCCAGCAGGTTGAGGCAGCGGGCCGCGCGCTCGGCGTCGTCGCCGCGGCCCGCGGGCATGGTCGCCAACGCGGCCGCCCGCCGGATGTTCTCGGAAGGATGACGCGTCCATGCAGCGATCCAGGGATAGGCCGCGTCGAAATGGGCGTCCAGCACGCCGCCCAGGCCGCTGGCCGCGTATTCGCGCACCACCCAATCGCCATCGTCCGCCAGCCGCAGCAGCACGTCGCGCACGATCTCTTCATGGCCGGCGTAAAGCTCACCGAGCAGGACCGCGGCCAGCCCCTTCGCCAGTTGCTCATCACGCTCCGCCAGCGCGCAGCCGAGCGCGAACAACGTCGCGGGCTGCGTCGCGTAACGGCGTCTTGCCTGTCGCAGCGCCGCGTGGACGGATGCCGCGCGGCCGCTCTCGGCCAGGAGACGGCTTAAGCCGTCCGCCAGCGCGGCGACATCCGGCCCGGCCAATGCGGCCTCGATTCGCTCCAATTCGGTCGGTTCAGACATAGCCTCTCCTGGGTACGGGCCGAACAAGTTCGGCGCTCCAACACTCCGGCGTTGTTGACTCGGCGCTCCGGAGTCCTCGACTTGTCGAGGCATGGTCGGTGATTTCCAATACCGGTCAGTTCGTCTCCAGCGGCGCTTCATCCACCGGCGCCGCGCTGGGCTGCGACGGGAAGGCGATCAGTTCCACGCCCGCGTCCCGTAGGAACGCGACCGCGTGCTCGTCCAGGTAGACGCCGGCATAGACCACGCGGCGCAGGCCGGCGTTGATGATCATCTTGGCGCAGGTGAGGCACGGCTGGTGCGTGACGTAGATCGTGCCACCCGCCACACTGACGCCATGCAGCGCGGCCTGGATGATGGCGTTCTGCTCGGCATGCAGGGTGCGCACACAATGCCCGCCCACCATCAGATGGCCGATCTCGTCGCAATGCGCCAAGCCGGCCGGCGAACCGTTATAGCCGGTCGTCAGGATGCGCTTGTCTTTGACGATCACCGCGCCCACCCGCGCCCGGTCGCATGTGCTGCGTTTCGCGACCTGAAAGGTGATATCCATGAAATAATCATCCCAAGAGGGACGCATGTGCGACATGAGAGAGCCTCGTATTTGGTCATCCGGTGCCAAACTGCCGATCGCCCGCATCCCCCAACCCCGGCACGATGTAGCCGATCTCGTTCAGCCGTTCATCCACCGCGGCCAGGTGGATCGGGACATCGGGATGGGTCGCGTGCAGCCTGGCGATCCCTTCGGGCGCGCCGATCAGACCGACGTACTTGACGCGCAGCGCGCCCCACTTTTTGAGGATGTCAACCGTGGCGACGGCTGTGCCTCCGGTCGCCAGCATCGGATCGAGGATCAGGCAGACCTGGACGGTGGGCGCCACGGGCAGCTTGTTGTAATACTGCACCGGCCGCAGCGTGTGCTCGTCGCGGAACAGGCCGATGTGCCACACCTCGGCGCCGGGCATCATCTCCCAGATGCCTTCGACCATGCCCAGCCCGGCGCGCAGCACCGGCACCAGGCCGATGGCCTCGGTGAGCTGCTGGCACGGCGCCAGGCCCATCGGCGTCTCGACCGTGCCCGGCGCCAGACCCAGATCAGACGTGGCTTCATAGGCCAGCAGGATCGAAAGCTCGCGCACCAACTCGCGAAACTTCTTCGGCTCGGTATGCTTGTTGCGCAAGATCGCCAGCTTGTGTTGGATGAGGGGGTGGCCAGAGACGAACACGTTCACAGGTAGCATGTCGCGGTTTCCTCCTGATGATTTGAAGACACAAAAAAAGCGGGCCGGGGCGCTCCGCCGGGAGTCACCCTGACCCACCTGGTAGTCATACCGCCCAACGGCCGGCGTCTGCCCTGCACATCGCCTACAGATTCCCGGAGAAACGCCGCCCTGTCTGCCGCGGCATACGACACTACTGGATCTCTTGAGCCACTTTCGCCATCTGCCCGCGTTTGATCAGCTTCTCGACCTCGACCTGGCATTGCACGCACAAGGTCGCGTCGGGGCGCACTTCCAGGCGCTCGACCGGGATCTCTTTGCCGCAGCGTTCGCAGGTACCGTATTTGCCCTTCTCAATGAGCCGCAGCGCGGCCTCGACATCTTCCTTTTTGCGCTCAAGCTGGCTCACGAGCGCGACATTCTTCTCGCGCTCGATCAGATCGGGGTCCCCCTCTTCGGCGTCCACATCCACTTCAGTCTTCAGGGCTTCGCGCAGCCGTTCCAGCTCCCCTGAAAGCCGGGAACGCTCCTCAAGCAGCTTGCGACGCTCCCGGACAACGATTTGCTCCCGCGTCGGCATCTTTCCAACTCCTGATTTCAACACTTTTGACCTGTCTCCCTGCAACTTCGGGTTCGTTTCCTGTCCGAAGTCGGTGTTTTATACCACGAATCGCGCGGCAAGTCAACCGAGAAAAAGAATTCGATCGGGCCGACCTCAATTATTCTGGGGCGAGTCGGGCCGGGCCTGTTCGCCGCGGAAGACCGGCGCCAGCATCTGATCCACGGGCGCGTAGCGGTCGCTGAGCGTGACCCGTTGCCCCTCCGCCAGGAGCGCCTCAGTCGCGGCCCGATCCAGCAGCATCCCGGCCAGCATCGCCTCGCCATCTCCCGCATCCACCGCGCGCAGCGCGGCCAGGTCGAGCGGCCGCCGGCTGGCGATCACCACAAAGGTGACGCGCGGGGACGCCTGCCACGCGCGTACCGCCGGGATGACGTAGACGTTGGCGAAGGTCTGCGCCATGGTATTGACGTAGGCGCGCAGGAAATCGCGGCGCGGGCCGTCAATCATGTTGACCATGTAGAGGCCGTCCTCGGCCAGCCAGGCCGCCACCCGCTCGTTGAACTCCCGCGTGGTCAGGTGATACGGTACCGAGTAATCGTTGAACGCGTCCCCCATGACCAGATCGTATTTGACGGTCGGCGGCCGCTTGAGGAACATCCGCGCATCCTCGTTGTAGCTGGCGACCTTGCTGTCGCGCGCCAGCCCCAGCAGGTCGTGGGCGACCTCTGTGACCCCCGGATCAATCTCGATCACGTCCAGGGTGCTGCCGGGATAGACCGCCGCCATGTAGCGCGGAAAGGTGTAACCGCCGCCGCCGATGAACAATGCCTTGAGGGGATTGCGCCGCCGCGCCTGGTAGGCGGTCGCTTCGGCGTACACCTGCTCGTAGCCGTAGACCAGCTTCCTGGGGTTAGTCAGCGAGCTATAGCTGTGCACCAGTCGGTCGAGGACGAGGATGCGCACCGGCTCCCCTTCCTTGTCTTCCTCGTACACCTTGATGCAGAAGTAATTGGTCTCCACCCGGCAGCGCGATTCGATCCACCCCTGCGTGAAGGCCAGCCGCGTACCGCCGGTCAGGATCACGACGGCGATAGCGGCGGCGATCACCCGGCCGCGGCGAAGGTCGCGCAACAAGAACAGCGCAGCCATCGCCAGCAGCGCGATGGCGACGCCCCAGACGATGACATGCGTGCCGAAGGCCGAAATCAAGATGAAGCCGGTGGCGAAGGTGCCGACGATGCTGCCCACCGTGCCCGCGGCCGAGATGCGCCCCACCGTGCTGCCGGTCTTCGCCAGATCGCGCACGGCCAGCTTGACCACGATCGGCGAGATCGCGCCCAGCACCATGCTGGGGATGAAAAAGAGCGCCGCGGTGAACGCCAGGATACGGACGACAATCGGCCAGGCGTCCGGCAGTTGCAGCCCCAGCGTGTCGGCCGCGAGGATGCCCGCGCTGAAGAGACCGGCCAGCAAATAGACGCCGCCCAGCAGCCGCGCCGAGGCCCAACGGTCGGCCAGGCGGCCGCCCAGGTAATTGCCCAGGCTCATCCCGGCCAGCACCACGCCGATGACGCTGGTCCAGGTGTAGAGCGACACGCCGACGTAGGGCGCGATGATGCGGCCCGCGACCAGCTCCAGCACCATGATGCACACATTGGAGACAAAGACGATCAGCACCGGCAGCCACGTGCGGCCGCCGAAGAGGTCTGGCGCCAGGCCCCGGGCCGCCGCGCCCGCATCGGCTGACTCGATGGGAAACGAAGATGATGTCATAACCACCGCCAATCAGAAAGATGATGGCGATTATAAGGCCGCATGGGGAATCGGGCAAAAACGTCGCGAGATGCTTCGGCCCAGACCATGTCCTGAGCGAAGCCGAAGGAGACGGGCCTCAGCATGACACGCCTATCTTGCCTTCTATGCCGGTTGGCAGCGCGGGCAAAAATGGGTGCTGCGCTGCGTCACGCGGATACGCTCGACCGGCGCGCCGCAGCGCGGGCAGGGGCGGCCGGTCTGCTGATAGACGCGCAGACGATTCTGATACGCGCCTTCCTGGCCGTAGGGGGTGCGATAGTCGCGCAGCATCGTGCCGCGCGCCTCCACCGATTCAGCCAGCACAAACCGGATCGCCTCGCACAGCCGGCCGACTTCGGCCGCCGTCAGGCTGGCCGCGGGGCGCAGGGGATGGATGCCCGCCAGGAAGAGCGCCTCGTCCGCGTAGATGTTGCCGACCCCGGCGACCACGGTCTGATCGAGGAGCAGCGCCTTGATCGCCACGCGGCGGCCGGCCAGGCGTTCGGTCAGCAGCTCGGGGGTGAAAAAGCCGTCCAGCGGTTCCGGCCCCAGCTTGCCCACCACGCGCGCCACATCATCCACCAGCCAGATGCGGCCGAACTTGCGGGCATCGGTGAACGCCAGACGCCGGCCATCCGCCAGCGCGAACCACGCGCGCAGGTGCGAACCGCTCAGCAGGGGCGCGCCCTCGGCCACGACATCCAGTTGCCCGGTCATGCGCAGGTGAAAGATGAGGGCCGCGGGCGGGTCGAGGTGGATCAGCAGGTATTTGCCGCGACGGCCGACGTCGAGCGCCTGCCGGCCCGCCAGGCTCGCGTTCAGCAGGTCGGGGGCCGGCTCGGCCAGGGTGCGCGGCCAAAGGATGTGGCCGGCGACGAAGCGCGCGCCGGCCAAGAGCGGCCGCAGGTCGGCGGCGACGGTTTCGACTTCGGGCAATTCAGGCATGGCTGCTCCGGCCGGCTCAGGGCCACAGCCCGTCGAACGGCATATTGGCGGGCAGCGTTTGCAGCACGATCGGCCGGCCGGCCACCGCCTGGTAGATCAGTTGCCGGGACGCGCCCTGCTGGGTGACGTAGATCACACGGTCGGCGCCGGCCCAGCGCGGCTCGCTGGCGTTAGTCGCCAGCCGCGCCGCCGCTGCATCCACCGCACCGGCAAATAGCTGGCCGCCATCTTCATATAAGAAGCGCGCGCTATCGGCGGCCCAGGCCACGAAGCGGCCGCGCGCCAACGTCGCATAGAGTCGCGACTGCGCGCCGTCGGCGCTCGCGACATAAAGCTCCTGCGGCCCGGCCGTGTCGCTCACCGGCCGGGTGTAGGCCAGGCGCGTGCCGTCCGACGACCAGAAGACCTGCCGCGCTTCCAGGCGGGCCGCCGGCCGCGCATCCCCCGCGACCGAAATCTGGTACAAAGCGAGCGTCTTCGCCCCGGCCTGGGGGAGCGCCAACCAGAACCCGCTGCTGTCGGGCAGCCAACTGATCTGCACGTTGTCGCCTGGCTGATCCTCGGGCAGGGGGAAGCGCAGCAGCGCCCGCTCCCCTGCGCCATCCGCGCCGATGAGCCAGGCGCTGCCTTCGCCCTGTTTGCCCGGTTCGCGGCGGAGGAACGCGACCATGGTCCCGTTCGGCGCAACGACCGGCCGGAAGCTAACATCACTGCTCAGCACTAGCTTGCGCTGGCCCGATTCCACTTCCACTGCCCACAGTTCAAGCGCGGGCGCGGCATCCGGCGTCGGCGCCGCCGCGACGGCTGTCACAGCCAGCATCTGCTTGCCCGGCAGCCACCACACATCCTGAATCCGCCACAGCTGGCTTCCGGCAGGCGCTTCCTTATTAAGGTCGCGCTCGGCCAGCACCAACCGGGCCGCGCCGCCCGCCCACGGGACGCCCCACAACTCGACGCCATCCTTCCCCGGCAGGCGATAGGCGATCCACGCGCGGTCGTCGGAGACGACCGGCGCGGCCAGACCGCTGCCTTGCGCGATCCGGCGCATGCCTTCGGCGCGATCCAGCGTCCACAGGCTGCCCCCGGCCGCATAGGCTAGCGCGACATCCGGGGCCAGATCGCTCACCCCGGCCGTGTCCGGGGCCGCGGCAGCCGGGGCCGCGCCGCCTTCAGCGGCCGTCACGCCCGCGCCGGCGGCGCTGCGGGCGGTCGGCGCCGCGGCGGCCGCGAGGGCCGCGGTCGGCGCGACCATGGCCGTTGGCGCCGCGGCCAACGCAACTGCTGTTTTTTCTGGAGTGGCCGGCGCCGGCTGAGTTGGTGGTTGGGTTGCGGCCGGGGCCACAGGCTGCGGCGCGGCCGGCGGAACCTGGCGGATGGGGGTGACCGCGGACTTAAGGGCCGCCGGCGCCTGGGTGGCCGTCGCGGCGAGCTGCGCGGCGATGGCCGGCGCGGATGTGGCCGCGGCCGGTTTTTCGACGGCGGCCGGTTTCGCCGCGAGCGCAGGCGCCGCGGGGGGCGCCGCTTCGCCAGTTGGGGGCGCCGCCGCCGCCTGGACGCGGGTCGGCGCGGCCTCGGCGATCGGCGTAACGACATAAGCCAGCTCTTGAGCGGGCGGCCCGGCCGGCCGCGTCAGGAGGGTGGCCGCCAACACGGCGACCAGCGCCACGGCGCTCACCGCGGCCAGGCCGCGCAACATCCCGCCGAGCCAGGTGGGCTGCGCCGCGGGCCGGCCCCGGCCGACCTGTATTTCGGCGAGGGTAAAAGCACGCGGCACAGGGATGCGTGGCAGCGCGTGCAACAGCGTGACGGTCTGGCGCAGTCCGGCCAGCTCGCTGCGACAGGCGGCGCACGCCTCCAGGTGCGCCGCGACGCGGCGCCGCTCAGTCGCGGTCACCTGCGCATCCAGGTAAGCGGAGAGCAAATCGGCGTCTACATGCCTGCGCCGCGGGTTTCCAAAAGCCAAATTTATCTTCATATGCTTCACTGACGATACTGCGAGGGGAGAAGTTCCCTTTGTGACAAAAGTAAGTCGCGCAGCCGCGCGCGCGCCCGGCTGAGCCGCGACTTGACGGTTCCCAGCGCGGTGTGCGTGGCGTCGGCGATCTCTTGATAGTCCAGCCCCTCGATGTCCGACAAAATCAGCGTGATCCGTTGATCGGGCGGCAACTGTTGGATGGCGGCCTGGATCGCGCCGGCCAACTCCTGCCGCACAACATAGGCGTCGGGCCGCTCGCCCGGATCGAGCCAGCGCGCGTCGTGATCCGGGTCCTCGTCCTCTTCGCTTTCGAGGGAGCTGGTCGGCCGGCGCTTCTGGGCGCGCAGCGCGTCGTAGCAGGTGTTGGTGATGATGCGCAGCAGCCAGGCCTTGAATGACCCACCACGATACTGATTCAACCGCTGAAAGGCCTTGATGAACCCATCCTGGGTCGCATCGGCGGCCGCGTCGGACTCATCCAGGATGCGATAAGCGACGTTGTAGGCCAGACCCTGGTAGTGGAGGATGATCTGATTGAAGGCCGGGAGGTCGCCGCGCTGCGCGGCGGCGATGAGCGCGGCTTCGTCGAATTCGGGTCGGCGCGGAGGGAGGGCCGCGCTGCGGAGGTGCGATCCGCCGGCCGCGCCCCAACCGTCGCCGCCCGCGGGCGCGGCCAGCCACAGCCCGCTGGCTTGTCGCACCCAGGCCGCCAGGCCGGCCCACCCGCGCCGCTTCAGAGACTCAAGCGCCAGCGCCATCGGCCCACCGGAAACCCACATTGAAAATGGCCGTTGAGGCGTCATTGCGAGGAGCATCATTGCCAGGAGCGTCATTGCGAGGAGCATCTTTTGCGACGAAGCAATCTCCTCCGAAGTGAGGGATTGCTTCGGCCCAAACCACGTCCTGAGCGGAGCCGAAGGAGACGGGCCTCGCAATGACATGTTCAGCGGCCGTGGCAGCGCGCCCGGCATGAGCAACAGCGCGGCGTTCCGGCGCTGTCTGGCTGGAAACCAATAGAGTTCTTGACCCGTGCCTGATTGAACTTGACGGGTTGCGCATCTTCAGGTATACTCCGTAATGTCTGCGCCGAAGTGGCGGAACGGTAGACGCGACGGTCTCAAAAACCGTTGGGGGGTTGCTCCCGTGTGGGTTCGATTCCCACCTTCGGCATCACGCGTACGCGTAACGGATAATCCACGTCCTGGCGCCTGTTATTGATCGGACGGCATTATACCGCCTTTATGGAAGACGACAAAGCTCGACGCCAGGCGCGCAGGTGACTGATCCAGCAAGGCCATTCCAGGGGCAACACTGCTCGCGCAAGGCGTTCGAGTCCTTACGAAAGGTGTCTGTGCCCCTGTCTTTTTGCCCACATATGACGAACAAACACACATCCGGGGAGCCGGCCGACAATTCGATAGGGCGGCGACATTGGCGTAATCTGCCCATAGTTGTATCGCTTTGCCTGTTGGCGCTGCTGGTGCTCGCCGCGTGCGCCGGCAAGCCGGCCTCCGGCGGCAAGTTGTCGTCGGTCGAGCGCAGCGCGATCATCCGACAGGCCGCAGTCCAATATGTGAAGGATCGCGACATCGCCGCGGCCAAGGCGACGCTTGCCAGGCTCGAGCTGGCGAATCCCGCCCAATTCATCGTCACGATGGCCGAGCAGGCGTTGAACGAGGGGAAACCGGCGGACGAGGTGGCCGCGTTGGCCCGCCTGGCCGATGGGTTGGGAGGGCGCAGCCCGAAGCTGTTGGCCTATCTGGCGCCCACAGCGACCGCCGCGCCGCCGCCATCGCCGACGCATACCCCCGCGCCGCCCAGCCCGCCCCCGGCGCCGACCGCTACCCCCGCGCCACCCACCGCCACGTCCGCGCCGCCGACTGCCGCGCCAACCGCCACACCGACGGCCGAGCCGCAGAAGCCGCGCGTCGTCGCGGATAGCGAAACGAATCTGCGCGGCGGCCCTGGCACGAATTATCCGCTGGTCGGTAAGATGCCGCCAGGCAAAGAGGTCGCGATTATCGGCCGCAACACCAACGGCGATTGGTGGCGCATCGCCTGGGAAGGGAGTGGGCAGGCCTGGGTCGCCGGGTTGGTGGTCAAGGTGCTGGGGCCGATTGACACGGTGGCAGTCGCCAAAGACATTCCGCCCCCGCCGCCGACCTTCACCCCCGCGCCGCCCCCGTCGCCGACCGCCGTGCCAAAACCGCCAGTGGATTTCGTCGTCAAGAGTTTTCGTCTGGTTCCGTTAGGACAAGATGCGCAACAGTGCAACGGCGGTAACCACAACATCTTCGTGTTGGTGCTCGATAAGAACGGGGCGCCGCTCGATGGCGTCCGGGTCAGAGAAGTTTGGCGTCAACAAACTCCCGAAACCGCACATGACGCGATTAAAGTGACAGGCGCCAAAGGGCCGGGACGCGTCGAATATGATATTTATCGCGGCGGCGGCGGCCAGGTTGATATTGCAGATGAGGGCGGCAAGCGCATCAGCGAGCTTTCACGCGGCATGAGCGCCGATTGGCCGGATTTCGATCTGATCCAGGCGGCTGGCTATTGCGGCTGCAAACCGTACCCGGATGCCGCCGCTTGTCGCGCCGGACTTGAGGGCAAAGAGTATTCCCATTTCCCGATCGGGCATTATGCCTTTGAGGTGGTTTTCCAACGCACCTGGTAACGCCTGGCGCGCGGGAACTGTGGCGGCCTCGTGCGTGAAGACACGGCGACCCGCCGATATCTCTGTGTGAAGAGAGACGGAGTTTCTTAGTGAAAGAATCTGTGCTTGCCAATACGGCGTTGTTCGCCAGCTTGAACGGTGAACAGCGCGCGCTGGTTGCTGAGCGCATGGCTTTGGAGACCCGGCACATCGGCGACCTGATCTGCGCGCACGGCCGACCCGCTACGGCGATGTATGTGGTCAGCTCCGGCTGGGTGCGGCTGATGACGGAGCAGCTTACCGTCCTGGCGAACCTGGGGCCGGGCAGCCTGTTGGGGGAAGCCGATGTGCTGCTGGCGCGTCCTTTCACCGTCACGGCCGAGGCGGCCACCGATGTCGCGCTGCTGGCGTTGGGCGCCAACGATCTCGCCGAGATCATCGCCGCACACCCCGATATCGGTCGCCAACTGCGCATCATGGCGGGCGCGACCGAGGACATGGAGAAGATCCGCCATCTGCGCCGGCTCAATCTGATGACCGGCCTGAGCACCGAGCAGCTCCGCGATGTCGCGCAGGATCTCCGCACCGAGCGATTCACGGCTGGCCAGGGGATCTATTGCCGCGGCACCTATGGCAGCGCCCTCTACCTGATTGACCAGGGTCAGGTGTCGGCGCAGCGGCCCAACCAACCCTCGACGACCGTAGGCAGCGGGGATATCTTTGGCATTTCGGCCCTGCTGGAGAATGAGCCGCACACCAGCGAAGTCACAGCACAGACGGATGTCTACGGCTGGTCGCTGAGCCGCGATGATTTTGAGAAGTTGGCTCTGCGCTATCCCGTCCTGGCCCTGAACCTCACCCGGCTGCTGAACCAGCGGTTGCGCCAATCTAACGAGCGCGCCGTGACCATTATGACCGCGACTGTGCCCGCGGCGGCCCCGGCGCCCGTTGCGCGTGCGCCCCGGCCCGCGCCCGTCGCAATGCCGGTCGTGGCGGTCCCGGCGCCGGTCGCAACCGGCGTAGATCGCGCCGCGGGCCAGGCGACCGGCTGGTTCAGTTCTCGCAGCACGGGCGCCAAGGTGCGGCTGGTCGCGGTGGTCCTGCTCCTGGTCTGGTTGCTCGGCGTCGCGGCTCCCTGGTTAATCCTCAATCTGCTTTCGAACGGCGCCTTGACCCCGACGCCGCGACCCGTCCGGACTGCCGCAAGGACCCTCCAGGAACGGGTCGTCCTGATTGCCCTGGCCGCCGACTTGCCGGTGAAGTTCACCCCCACCTACACGCCGTGGCCGACCGAAACGCCGATCCCGACGCCGACCTTCACGCCAACGGCGACGCCAACTAATACACCGATCCCGACGCCGACTGCTTCGCAAACGCCGACCGCGACGCCGATCCCGCCGACCGCAACCCCCGTGCCGCCGCCGGTCGTCGCGCGGGCTGCGCCCGCCGCCATGGCTGCCGCTGCTCCGGCTGCGCCGCCTAAGCCAACCACGCAGTTCTCGGTCATCGAGAAACGCCGCCTGACGCCGTGCGAAAACCGGGGTAAGCACAACATCTTCATCAAGATCGTGGACGCGGGCGGCAATCCGGTGGATGGTGTGACGCTGGTGCAGAGCGCGGCCGGGCAGTCCGGCAATGTCATGGATAAGACCGTAAGCGGTACAAAAGGCCCAGGGCTGGCCGAATTCGCCATGTGGAAAGGCGGCACATACGATGTCTATGTCTCGGCCGATGGCGTCAATCCCAGCAACACCGAAATCGCTCAGCAGATGACTTCGGGGCTGCCGGATGAAGCGAATTGCGATGACGGCGGCGGCGGCAACACTTTGTTCCACAATTCCTTCAACGTGATTTTCCGTAAGAATTTCTAGGATCGTGAGGTTTCACCATGTCTACTGAGATCACCCAGGTTCTGGGGCGCGAAATTTTAGATTCCCGCGGCAATCCCACCGTCGAGGTGGAGGTGTGGCTGGAGTGCGATGCGATGGGACGCGCGGCTGTGCCGTCTGGCGCATCCACCGGCGTCCATGAGGCGTTGGAATTGCGGGACGATGACAAGTCACGCTATGGCGGCAAAGGCGTGCTCAAGGCTGTCGAACACGTCAACACTGAGATCGCCGACACCCTGTTTGGGATGGATGCGCTCGATCAGGCTGGCATTGACAAGGCCATGCTCGACCTGGATGGCACGCCCAACAAGAACAAACTGGGCGCCAATGCCATCCTGGGCACCAGCCTGGCAGTGGCGCGGGCCGCGGCCGAAGCAGTCGGCCTGCCGCTCTACCGCTATCTGGGCGGGGTGCCGGCCAGACTGCTGCCGGTGCCGATGATGAACATCATGAATGGCGGCGCGCACGCCAACTGGCAAGGCACCGATCTGCAGGAGTTCATGATCGCGCCGGTCGGCGCACCGACCTTCCGCGAGGCGGTCCGTTGGGGCGCCGAGACCTACCACGCGCTCAAGAGCGTGCTGAAGAGCAAGGGTTACAGCACCGGCGTCGGTGACGAGGGCGGTTTTGCTCCTACGCTCAAGACCAACGCCGAGGCGGTCGAGCTGATCATTACGGCCATCAAGAGGGCCGGCTACAGGCCCGGTGAGGATATCGGCATCGCGCTCGATCCCGCGTCCAGCGGCTTCTTCGAGGACGGCGTCTACCATCTGCGCACCGAGGGCCGGAAAATCTCTTCGGCTGAGATGGTCGCCATGTACGCCGATTGGGTCGCCAAATACCCCATCGTCTCCATCGAAGATGGCCTGGCCGAAGACGATTGGGAGGGTTGGGCGCTGCTGACCAGAACCCTGGGCAACAAGATCCAGCTTGTCGGCGACGATCTGTTCGTCACCAACGTCGAGCGCGTCAGCCGCGGCATCGCGGAGAAATCAGCGAACTCGGTCCTTATCAAGCTGAACCAGATCGGCAGCCTGACCGAGACGATCAACACGATCCAGATGGCCTTCAAGGCCGGCTGGACCGCGATGGTGTCGCATCGCTCGGGCGAGACCGTGGACAGCTTCATCGCTGACCTGACCGTAGCGATGGGGACCGGCCAGCTTAAGACCGGCGCGCCGTGCCGCTCGGAGCGCGTCGAAAAGTATAACCAACTCATGCGCATCGAAGACGAGCTGGGTGAGACTGCCGTGTATGCCGGTCGGAAGGCGTTCGCGCGCTAACGCAGGATTCATCGGGCGGATTGTGAGGTTTTTTGAGCCTCTACCAGGGCGCCAGTCACTGGTAGAGGCTTTTCATTATTTTGACGAGCGGGTGGAGCAGGGACTATGGCCGACAAAGATATGCTCTATCACGAGCTTTTGGAGGCGTTACAGGCCGGCGGCTGCGCGGTCTGCCGGCTGGCCCGCCGCGCCAGCGACAGCTATATCAACGCGCTGCTTTACGAAGGGGTGGTGGATGTAGACCTGCGCCAGAAGCTACGCGATGCCCGCGGGCCGTGTCATGTCCACGCGTGGCGCATGGCGCATCGCCGCGGCAGCGTCTTGGGCACGGCCATCGTCTATCGGGATGTGATCAACACGTTGACCAAAGGGCTGGAGACCCCTGAACGGCGCCGCCTGTGGAGCGGCCGGCAGGATTCAGCCGCTGACCGGTTGGCTGCGACGGAACCGTGTCCGGCCTGCCGGCTAGAAGAGGATGCGATCCGCCGGGCAGTGAAGACGCTCCTGAAGCACATCGGCGACCCCGCCATCGCCCAAAGCTACATCGCGGCCGGCGGATTGTGCCTGCCACATTTCACCGCGGCGCTCACCCATGCCGGCGGCGCTGCCTCAACCCATCTCCGCGAATGGCAGGCCACGGTCTATCGCGGTCTGCGCGACGAGCTGGATGAACTGATCCGCAAACACGACCATCGCTTCCGCAGTGAAACGATCACCGAACGCGAGGCCACCGCGTGGACGCGGGCAGTGGCGACCGTCGTCGGCGAGGATGAGCCTGCCGGAAGGGAGTGAATACCGCGGCTGTTGCCCCCTCACGAAGCCCTACGTCATTTTGACAATTTTGCCCTCCCCGTTCTATAATATCCACTACATCCAGAAAGCATAGCGGAAGACTCCCCCCTTCCATGTCTCCCTCACAACCCGTGCTATCCAGCGCACGGAAGGAGGAAGGGGCATGGCGCGCCTTCGGATCCCCCTCCTGCTCTCGTTGCTCTTCCTATCCCTCGCGCTTGCGTCGGTTCTGCCTGATGCAGGCGGCGCGCAGACGCTCGCGCACCTCGTCATCAGTGAGGTGCTGTATCGGCCTGCGGGTGCGGAACCAGACGCCGAGTGGATCGAGATCTATAACCCCAGTTCGGTTCCTATTAGCTTGAGCGGCTACAAAATCGGCGATGAAGAAACCAAGGGGGGCGGAGAGGGGATGTGGAATTTCCCTTTAGGAGCCTCAATCGGTCCTGGGGAAGTCCGCGTGGTTGCCAATGGAGCTACTGTTTTCTTTGCCATCCACGGGTTTAGGCCAGATTATGAGTTAGCGGACTCTGATCCTGCCGTGCCGAATATGTACAAGTATACGGCTTGGGCGAACGGCAGTCTGGCATTAAGCAACACCGAGGATGAAGTCCTACTTTTGGATTCGGCTGATACCATCGTGGATGTAGTTGCTTATGGTGGGTCGGCGAGTTATCCAGGGTTTGGGCCGCGCGTCCCCTCTGTAGCGACCTCAGGTTATTCTATCGAGCGTTTTCCGGCGGACATTGATACCGATAGCAAATCTGACTGGCAATCGCAATCCATTCCTGCGCCTGGGAGAGTAGGCACGGTTCCGACCTCCACGTCGTCGCCCACTCCTTCTGCTACGTCTACTTTTACTCCCACTCCATCGCCTACAAACACGTCTTCATTCACCCCAACAAACATCTCTTCGCCGACACCAACGGCGATGACAACTCACACTCCTTCGTCAAGCCCGACTTCGACAGCATCACCGACGCCCACAGCGACAGCCGCGCCGACACCGACTTCCACCGAAACACCCACGACGACCCCGACCGCAGTTTACACGGCGTCTCCATCGCCAACCGCGTTCGCCGCAGCGACATCACAGCCGACCGAGACTCCATCCCCCACCGAGACTGCCACGCTCACATCCACGCCCACACCAACCGAGACAGCCACCGTCACGCTGACCCCCACCGAGGCGCCGACCGCCACGCCGACACCGCTGCCGGTCATCCGCCTGAACGAGTTCCTGCCCTATGCCCGGGATGTGGACTGGAACGGCGACGGGACCGCCGACTACAAGGATAGCTGGATCGAACTCGTCTCCCTGGCAGCCGAACCGGTGGATCTCGGCGGCTGGGCCCTTGATGACATCACGGGCGGCACGCGACCCTACACCTTTACTGCCGGCACCCTCCTGCCGCCGGGCGGCTTCCTGCTGCGCTTCCGCAGCACCACCGGCGTCGCCCTCAACCAGACCGGCGACACCGTCCGCCTGCTCGCACCGGGCGGTCTGGCAGTGGATACCTATGCCTACACCAACCCCGCACCCGACCGCAGCTACAGCCGGACGGTAGATGGGACCGGCGCCTGGACCGACACCTACCCCTCCTCGCCCGGCAGCCCCAACCGCCCGGCCACGCCGACGCCCACGCCAGCCGCCACCGTCACGCCGACCGCCAGCCCCAGCGCGACGCCCACAGCGACCGTCACGCCGACCGCGACGGTCACACCGACGCCCACCGCCACCGCCACGGCCACCCCAACCGAAACTATCATCGCCACGCCGACAGAGACCGCCACCCCGACCGCGACGGTCACGTCAACAGCCACCGCCACAGCCACGCCCACCGCCACACCAACGGCGACCGCCACGACCACGCCGCTGCCGGTCATCCGCCTGAACGAGTTCCTGCCCTATGCCCGGGATGTGGACTGGAACGGCGACGGGACCGCCGACTACAAG
>Ga0233425_10000878_pt1 | contig 72589 bp, 60 predicted proteins | sample Watercolumn_Towu_2_FD_181712 | JGI IMG/M metagenome (GOLD analysis project Ga0233425, IMG submission 181712) | Freshwater microbial communities from Lake Towuti, South Sulawesi, Indonesia - Watercolumn_Towuti2014_140_MG | ecosystem: Environmental > Aquatic > Freshwater > Lake | place... | reverse complement strand
GAGAACCCGTCTCGCCGGCCAATCCTGGACCTGTCGGCTCCCACCAACTTGACCGGGACTGCCACCGTATCGTTCATTCTCCCGCCCGATGGACCCGAGGGGGTCTACAATTGCACCTCAACGGCCACCCTCTCGGGCAGGACCTATTCGGCCTACACCACATTTCGAGTCGCATGGCCCTGGTCGCCTGTCCTGACCGTCGTTTCCTCTGACTTGGTCGAATCCTGCAGCCCGGGGGACCCGATCGGCATTCGCGCCTACGCCGGCTACGAATACTCGCCCGCTCATGCGAACAGGTCGGCGCCGGGCATCAAGCTCGCGATGGAGCTCCTCGCTCCCAATGGGACCGTGCTCGTGACATTCGACAATTCTACCGACGCAATCGGTTGGGCTGATCTTTGCGTTTGCATTCCAGGTTCTTGCCCTACAGGAACTCACACAATCCGCATCCGCGGGTTCGAGGGCTTGAGTCGCGAACTGCAAGTCGATGTCGTGAGGCAGGTCGGAAAGGCACCGCAGGGAACGGATGTCCCGCCAAATATCCCCGTCGGCCCGATTGCCGGAACCGCCACTATATGCCTGATAGCCACCGGTATCGCCATCACAGCCACCGAGACCGGGAAATTCGGCTTCATCGCGCCCTTCGTGCCGATCTACACCCGGATAAGGCGTGACAAGGCCCTGAGCCAGCGCGTCCGCCACCAGATAATGGGCTACCTGATGGACAATCCGGGCCAGCACTTCAACGCTTTGAGAAAGGCGCTGAAGCTCTCCAACAGCATGATGGTGCATCACCTCCTTGTGTTGGAGCGGGAGGGGTACATAAAGTCGCAGCCCGACGGTACTAAGAAGCGCTTCTACCCGGTCACGGTGAAGGTCCCGGATGTCAGGAAAAGGACTCCTAGGGAGCTCGTGTCCGAAATCCTCGTCGCGGTCGAGGAACATCCCGGCATCACCCACAAGGAGATGGTAGAGCGCCTTCTCGTCGGAAACGAGGCGGTCAAGTACCATATGCGAAACCTGGTCCGCGAGGGGAAAATCCTCAGCTCGAAGAAGGGGAACATGAGGGTCTACTACCCGGTGAAGAAATAACTCGCCGGGGCCAACATGCGCTCGTGCATCCGGCAAATCCGCATCTCCCGGTTGCGGATACGGGCCAGTTCTACAGCGGGGGGTCAAATTGGCTGGTGATCGAGGGCTCCCTGATCATGTGCCAATACCCCAGTCGATGTGCATCATCATTAAATAGACCGTTAATGTGCCCCAAAATGATTATATCTGCTCCAGGGCGATTGACGGGCGGCCGGTGAAGGGCGAACAACCGCGGATGCGGATGGTAATCTTGCCTTTCATCGGGGAAGGGATTGGCCGGAAAGTCGAGGGAGGATGACGGGATGAAGCGGGCGTTATTGGGATTTATCGTGCTGGCGGTTTGCGGGATGATGGTGGGGCCGGTGGCGATGGCCGGCAAGCCGGGTGGCGGGGAGAAAGCAAAATACTCGACGATAAGCAATGACATAGTCGCCGGGCCGACCCAGGATTCATGGACGAATGGAGTGAACTGGTATGTGCTTGACACTCAAGGCGGCCCCATTACGGTCAATGACGCGACAACATCGAAATCATACGATTTCAATAATGATGTGGACCCTGATAAATCGTACATGCAATGGGAGACACATGGTGAAGTTTTCATAATGTTCGATGCAAAAGGGAATTGGTTAAATCCGCATAAGATGAAAGAAAAAACATATACCCTGCCGAATGACCCGGCAATAAGCGACCTTCACTTCAGCGTCAGGATGATGGGGGTCCCCAATCCTGATGAGGGCCCGGAAGAACCCGTTACGATTGTACTGTGGATATTCCTGGACCTGCACAGGCTTCCCGATGGGGAGCAGCTGACCCTGACAATAACCGCAGGCCAGGTCCAGTTATCCGGCACAGACGTGACGTTCATCTATGATTGCGGGACCGGCGGGCTGAATCTGGATAACCCGCGCTACGGAACCACCCAGCATTCGTTCGAGCTGGCGATAGACAAGTGAAGGCAAGGGTAGCCGCATGAGAAAGCTGTCGATTGCGCTGTCATTGCTCCTGATTCTTTCGCCCGTCTTGTCGCTTGCCGAGAACCTTTCGGATTTCGAAGGCGGGGTCGAAGAGGCTATAGTCAACCTTTATCCACCCACTTTCGAGGCGATCGTGAATATCACGATACCGGCAGAGTATATCGCGGCAGGTTCTTCCATGAGAGTCTCAGGAATGCCCGCTGGATACAATTCCTCGGCCTATCCGGAATCCGTAGGGATGAGGATCGGGGACGATTACATCTGGAAGTTTGAAAAAACCGGATACGGCGCTCTCGGAAGGCAGGACCAGTTCTCCACCGGCAGCAGGAGCGCCTTCCTGCCGATAAATGCATCCGGCTGGAGCAAACAGACCTGGATAAGGTTGCCGAAAAACGCCACCATCCAGAGCGCGACGCTTGAATTGACGGCCCGGGCCCCGCTCAGGGAGGATAAGACCTACTTCCCCGGAGAAAAGGCGGACGATCATTGCGGCTCGGTATCTGATGCGGGCGATGTCAACAACGACGGCTACGATGATGTCTTGGTCGGCGCATCCTGGAACGATGCCGGTGGCAACAATGCCGGGCGCGCCTACGTTCATTTCGGCGGGAACCCGATGGATAACGTCTCGGAGGTTACAATGACCGGATTGGGAGCCGGCGACATGTTCGGCCGACGGGTTTCCGCTGCGGGGGATGTCAACAACGACGGCTATGACGATGTCATCATAGCCGCGGGCGGCTATGCATCCATCTTCTTCGGCGGCCAGAACATGGACAACATAGTGGACAAGAAACTCGGCCAGCCGGTCGGCGCGGGCAGCTTTGGTTGCGATGTGGCGGATGTGGGGGATGTCAACGGAGACGGCTATGATGATGTGATTGTCGGGGCTTACGATACATATTGCGGCACCGTCCACACCGGCGCCGCCTATTTGTATTTCGGCGGGCAGAACATGGATACAGCCCCGGACTTGGTCTTTTACGGAGAGGGCAATTCGGATTTCTTCGGAGATCGCGTGGCGGGGGCGGGCGACGTCAACGCGGATGGCTATGACGACGTCATCGTCTCCGCGCCGTATAATAAATCGATGGGTCAAGGGACAGGACGCGCCTACATTTATCTTGGCGGTCAAAATATGGACAATTCCCCGGATGTCACAATCACAGGAGAATCCGCTGGTGACGAGCTTGGATGGGGCCTAGCATCTGCCGGAGATGTCAATGGGGACGGATTCGATGATGTAATAATTGGAGCCCACGGAAACGATTATGGGGGAAATGGTGCCGGTCAAGCCTATATCTTCCTGGGCGGAAAGGATATGGATAATATCGCGGACGTCACATTCACCTGCTTGGTGGCGCAAGGCGCATTTGGCCGGGCGGTCTCGTGCGCGGGTGATCTGAATCTGGATGGCTACTCCGACGTCATAATCGGGGAACCTGGAAACGACACGGGACTGACGGATCGGGGATGCATCCACATCTATTATGGCAACAAGAGCATGGACAATGTCGTGGACATGTCCTTTTTGGGAGATTATTGGGAAAGCTCGTTCGGTCAGGATGTGGCCGGTGCCGGCGACGTCAACAAGGACGGTTTCGACGAGATCATCGCCGGTTCGTACTGGGCCGATGCCAATGGGGCCTCCTCGGGATATGCCTGCCTCTATTCACTGCACAGCACCCTTCCACAGGGGCTCTACTACCCCAAGATAACGGCGGGCCAACAAACGATTTGGAACCGCACGGGGTTCTTCAACGGCAGCGCGGCCGTGGCGGATTTCTCGAAGGCATTGAATGACTACATTCATCTGAATCATGCCTCCGTTACAGATGACTTTGGGAACTCCTATCTTGATGTCCCGATAACCGTCAATGCCTCGAATGAGGGCAATTTCACTTTATGCAATCTGGAAATTGTCTACAGCTATGATGCATCGGTTCCGACCTTTACCTCCGTGCTCAATTCCTACATTTCCGAGCACAAAGACGAAAAAGACCTTGAAGGCAACATAAGAATTCCAGTAACGATATCCTCTCTTACCGCCGGTCGCGTCAAAATATTCGGCCTGAACATCACCCGGGATTCCGCGCCAGCATTGGTCGAGCAGATAAAACCGGTGGAAATCGACGAGGATACATATAACCTCAAGCTCATCGATCTTTATCCTTATTTTCAGGACGGTGCCGACGCCGACACCACCCTGAACTTCTCGGTCGTATCGTCCACCAACGCCAGCTTTGTAAGATTGTGGATATCCGGAAAGAGGTACCTCTCCGCCGATGCCGAGACGGGCAGCGAAAACGACAACTGGACCGGGACCGTCGAGGCCATTGTCGCATGCTATGACCACTGGGGCCAGAAAACGGAATCCAACAGGTTCACGATTGTCGTGAGAAATGTGAACGATGCGCCGCTGATTACCAGCACCCCAAATCCGAATACCGAGGTAGGGGTGCCTTACTTCTACAATGTCACGGCCATCGACGGCGACAACGATGCTCTGCATTTTGCCCTGACCAAAGGCCCGCCTGGAATGACCATCGATTCCCTGACCGGGAAGGTCCAGTGGATGCCCAGGGACAGGGGATATTTCGAGGTGGGCGTGGAGGTCTTCGATGGCAACCTGACCGCCCATCAGAATTATTTCTTGACAGTGGGAAATATCGCCCCCAGGATAACCAGCACGCCGCCCTTGACGGCCAGGACAGGGGAATTGTATATGTACAATGTCACGGCCGAGGACGCGAACAATGACCCCCTCACATTTTCCCTTAACAGCCAGATATTCGGGATGGGGATGAACGCGACCTCCGGGCAGGTGACCTGGACACCGACCGCGGGGGGAAGCTTCAATGTGTCGGTGTGGGTCTCCGATGGAAAACTGAGGGCCGAGCAGAACTTCACGATCATTGTGACTCAGGCTAACCGGGCGCCTAGGTTCGTGAGCAAGGCCGTCACTGCGGCCGCCGTCGGGGTTCCCTATCAATACCTGGCAAAGGCATCCGATGACGACGGCGACGCGCTCGGATTTTCGCTGGTCATGGCTCCCCCGGGCATGGAGGTCGTGGGCTCCAACGGGAGGGTGAGCTGGACGCCGGTTTCAGCGGGCAACTTCTCAGTGGCGCTGAAGGTCTCGGATGGCAAGGGAGGCGAGGCTATCCAGGAGTTCACTATCAACGTGATGGAAAGGGTCAGGCCAAGGGTGGAGTTCATTACGCCCTCCGATGGCCAGAGGGTCAGCGGCAAGCTGACGGTCACTGGGGTGGCCATCAAGGGCGTCGATGATATTACCAAGGTCCAGCTCAGGGTTGATTCCGGGGATTGGACGGACGCTTCGGGCACGCTGGGTTGGCAATATTCGCTGGACACGACCAAGCTGAAGAACGGGCCCCACACCCTCCAGGCCCGGGCCTTCGACGGGACCGACTACTCGGACATCGTCAACAGGACCATAACGGTGGACAACCAGAAGGCCCAGGGGAAGGGGTTCATTCCGGGGTTCCCGGGAATGTTGGCCATTCTGGCCGTGGTGGCATGTGCAATCCTGCTATCCGGGAGGCGAATCCGGTTTCATTGACCCTGGCGATATTGGTCTGCTGAGGTTCATGGCCACGGTATCGTCACGTTCTCGAACTTGTTCGTCTTCAAAAGTTCCCTGTACGGCACCACCGCCCCGTAGATGTCGCTGTCCGGCGCCGACTCGGTCGCCCGCCGGGTGTCGCACCAGACCGCCGCCACGGTCCCGTTGGCCGACGAGATCCCGGTGTAGTCCCCGATGAACGCCAGGTCGCCCCCCTGGCTCAGGTCGCCGTCGAATGCCACGTCGGACATGGGCATGTTCAGCGGGAACGAGGCCCCGCCGTCGAAGGAGATGGCCCACCAGTACTCGAGCATCCTGTTCTCCGGGTCGGAGCGCCGGTCGTAGAAGCCGACATGGACCCAGCCCTCGTCCGTGACGGTCACCGCCGCGAAGAACTGGTCGATGCCGTTGCCCTCGGTGTCGTTGTTGACGCGCACCGGGTCGCTCCAGGTCGCCCCGGCATCATGGCTCGAGGCCAGGTAGACGTCCGTGTCGCCCGAGGCGTAGTCGACCCAGACCAGGTACAGGCTTCCGCGGTTTTCCGTGTCAGAGCGGTCGATGGCCATCTGGGTCTGCATGGGCGTGCGGAAGTGCGTCGGCGGAAGCGGGCTGGGCTGGTAGACGATCGAGGCGATTTCCACCGGCTGCGACCAGGTCGCGCCCCCGTCCGTGGAGCGGGCGTAGCGGATGGCGTTCATGCTGCCCTCGGGCCAGCCGACGTGGACCGTGCTGTTTTGGTCGACGACGATGGACACGCCCCAGTTGTCCCCGCTGGTGAGGGAGCCTGCGACGGCCACCGGCGACGACCAGGTCGCGCCCCCGTCGGTGCTCTTGATGACCATGAGCTGGCAGCCTCCGGTCACGACGCCGATGCGGAAGGAGGACCAGGCTATGTACAGGTCGCCGGTGCTGTCGTCCACGGCGACCACCGGCTTGTCGTTGAACTGCGCGTGGGTGAGCGCCGAGGGCCGCGCGAGCACCACCTGGCTGAACGTGTCGCCGTTGTCCGTGGACTTGGCAAAGAAGATGGCGCTGGGGCCGACCATCGTCCGGACGGCGGAGGGTATCGAGGGCGGGGGCACGCGGTTGTAAGCGACGCCGACGTAGTAGAAGTTCCCCTCGGCGTCGGAGATTATGTTGGAATCGCAGGTGTCGCGGAAGCCCGTCAGGGCGTTGCGCGGGCCCTGCGGGTAGCCCCCGATGAGCCCCTTCTTCCAGGTCTTCCCGCCGTCGTGCGTCACGTAGTGGCCGCACCACACGATGCCTGTCGGCGTGTTGAGGTCGTTGGCGCCGGCCACTATGGTGTTGTTGTCCTTGCGGCTGACGGCGATGGACGGCTCGGTCGTCTGGCCGGGTAGGTCGGCGACGGGGCAATTTGGCGGCGGGACCGGGAACGGAGTTCCCCGCGGGCCCCCGTTCTGGCTGGCTCCGGGGCCCGGGCGGTAGATGACGCCCACGGCGATCGCGAGCAGTATGGCCGCGACCGCGATCGCAAAGAGCCTCCTGCGCTGTTCCCCGAGCAGACGGAACCCCCGGCTTACTAGAATGGGACGGTTCGTAATTGAATTTGCGGTGGGGGTAGGGCGGAAGGGTGCAAGGGTGAAAGGGTGGAAGGGTGGATGGGCACCGGAACCGACGATGTTGGAGGCGGGACACCCCCTTGTCCGCCCGCATCAAGCCCTGTTCTTCGTCTGCTCCTTTATATACCTAACAACTGGCTAGATTAATCCAAAACATATATAAGAGGGACGTTCAATCAACCCCGGAGAGTGAAAGAACATGCAGGCAGGGCAAATGGCTTACGACAGGGCCATCACCGTCTTCTCGCCTGACGGCAGGCTGTTCCAGGTGGAATACGCCCGCGAGGCCGTCAAGCGCGGGACCACCACGGTGGGGCTCAAGTACAAGGACGGCGTGGTGCTCATAATCGACAAGCGCATCTCGAGCCGCCTCATAGAGGCCAGGTCGATAGACAAGATATTCGCGATAGACGGCCACGTCGGCTGCGCCACCTCGGGGCTCGTGGCGGACGCCCGGGTGCTCGTGGACCGCGCCCGCATAGAGGCCCAGATCCACCGCATCACCTACAACGAGCAGATACCCGTCGAAGTCCTCGTCAAACGCATCTGCGACTTCAAGCAGAACTACACCCAGTACGGGGGCGTCCGGCCCTTCGGGACGGCGCTGCTTGTCGCCGGCGTGGACGGGCAGGGCACCCACCTCTTCGAGACCGACCCGTCCGGGGCCCTCATGGCCTACAAGGCCGGGAGCATCGGCGCCGGCCGGAACACCGTGATGAGCGTCTTCGAGGAGAAGTACGAGCCGAACCTCAACCTGGACGGCGCCATAGCCCTCGGCATGGAGGCGCTGACGAAGGCGTCGGAGGGCGAGATCAAGCCCGAGACGGTCGAGATAGGCCTCATACAGTCCGGCGAGACCTTCCGCAAGCTGGACCCCGAGGACGTGGCCAGCCGGATGCCCAAGGCCAAGTAGGCCCGGGCGCTGGATGGTCCCATGGTAAGTCTCGAGAAGGCCGTCACCGCCCACCTGGAAAGGGGCGGGTTCCGCTTCGAGGTCCTGGTCGACCCGGGCGCGGCCCAGAAGGTCCGGGAGGGCCGTGAGCTCGAGGTCGGCGAGGACCTCGCGGTCGACCAGATATTCAAGGATTCCTCGAAGGGCGACCGGGCCGCCGACGAGAACATCAAGAAGGTGTTCGGGACGTGCGACGTCAAGACCGTCGCCACGGCCGTCATAAAGGACGGCGAGATAGCCCTGACCACCGCCCAGCGCAAGGAGATGACCGAGCAGAAACGAAAGGCGATCGTCTCGGAGATAGCGCGCAACGCGATAAACCCGCAGACGAAGACGCCCCACCCGGCCGCCCGCATCGAGATGGCGATGGAGGAGGCCAAGGTCAAGATAGACCCCTTCAAGCCGGTGGAGGAGCAGGTCAAGCACATACTGGAGGCCCTCCGCCCGATAATACCCATCAGGTTCGAGAAGGTCAACATGGCAGTGAGGATGAAAGGAGAGGATTACGCCAAGTGCATAGGCGACATAAGGAACTTCGGGACGCTCAAGAGGGAGGAGTGGCAGGCCAACGGCATGTGGATAGGCGTCGTGGAGATGCCGGCCGGCCTCCAGACCGACTTCATGGAGAAGCTCAACGAGAAGACGAGGGGCTCCGTGGAGGTCAAGCTGCTCAAGTGAGGCGCCCCTCATCATCAACTGGATGTGGTTTTGGATGGATGACGATGAAAAGGATATGAAGGATTCGGAAGGCGGCGAACCCGGCGAGAGGCCGCCGCCGAGGGGCCGGGGCCCGAGCCCCCCGCTGCCCACGCCCGTGGGCCCGCACGAGGACGTCTGGCCCGGGCGCGGGGCGGAGGAACAGGGTCCGGGGCCCGGGGTCCGGGGTGAATGGGACGGGAAGGGACCGGAGGGCTCCGACGGGAACCGGCCCCTGAAGGACCTGCCCGAGGGGATGGAGCCCGAACGGGGCGGCGAGCCGGGGCAGATGCCCGAGGGCGGGGACCCGAGGCCGTACCGCGAGGGCGCCTACGAGCAGGAGAGGCGCGGCGCCGGCCAGCGGGAATGGCGCGGCCAGGGCCGCCGCGACGGCCGCCACGGGCGCCGTGACCACGGCCGCCGGGACGGCGGCCGGAGGGACCAGCACGACGACGGCCGCCAGGAGAGGCGCGAGGCCGGGAGGCCCCCCGACATCGAACGCCAGCTGGTGCTGCCGGGCGACCTCCTCGGGACGCACCTCCGGGGCGGGTTCGGGACCTACAGCGACGGTGAATCGCTTTTTGCCGCCTGCCTGGGCATCCGATCCATGAGGGACGGCTTCGTGAGCGTCATTCCCCTTTCGGGGAAGTACATCCCGAAGAGGGGCGATTTCGTGGTCGGCAAGGTGGCCGAGATGACGCCGAGCGCCTGGGTCATCGACCTCAACTCGCCGTACATGGCGCCGCTGCCGGGCAGCGAGACGCCCTGGGACGCCCAGTTCGGCGAGGCAAGCAAGTACATGGGGCTCGGCGACACCGTGCTCGTGGAGATACGCGACATAAACGAGATAGGAAGGGTGACCGTCACCATGAACGGCCCGAACCTGCGCAAGCTCGTGGGCGGCCAGACCATAGAAGTGGACGCCACCAAGGTCCCCCGGCTCATCGGGCGGGGGGGCTCGATGATAGGCCTGCTCAAGCGGCTCACGCGCTGCCACATGATCGTGGGCCAGAACGGGCGGGTATGGCTTGACGGGACGGTCGAAGATGTAACGATAGCCCTGGCGGCCATAAGGAAGATAGAGGAGGACGCCCACAAGCTCGGGCTGACCGATGCGGTGGCGGCCTACATCGAGGGCATGCGGCGGGACCTCGAGGGGAAAAGGGCGCGCAAGGAGGCCGCAGACGACGCGCGCGAGATGTCGGCGGTCCTGGAAAACAGGGCCCAGAACGTCATAGTCCAGAAGGAGGAATGAGCAATGGGAGGAACAAAGTCTGAGCACAAGCTGATAAGCGCGGATGGGAAGACCAGGTTCGACGGGCGCGCCCTGGACGAACTGCGGCCCATATCCATCCAGGCCGGGGTCCTGAAGAGGGCGGACGGCTCGGCCTATGTCGAATGGGGATCGAACAAGGTGCTGGCGGCAGTGTACGGGCCGCGCGAGGTGCACCCGCGCCATCTGCAGAACCCGGCGCGGGCCATTGTGCAGGCGCGCTACAACATGGCCTCGTTCTCCGTCGGGGAGCGCAAGCGGCCCGGGCCGGACCGGCGCTCGCAGGAGATATCGAAGATCATCTCCGAGGCGTTCACCTCCGTGGTGTTCGTCGAGCAGTTCCCGCGCACCACGGTGGACATCTACATGGAGATCCTCCAGGCCGACGCCGGGACGCGGTGCGCCGGCCTGACGGCCGCCTCGGTGGCGCTGGCCGACGCCGGCGTGCCGATGCGGGACCTTCTGCCCTCGGTGGCCTCGGGCAAGGTCGAGGACGTCGTGGTCTGCGACCTGAACAAGGATGAGGACACCTGCGGCCAGGCCGACGTGCCCTGCGCCATCCTGCCCCGGACGGGGGAGTTCCTTCTCCTGCAGATGGACGGCCACCTCACCTACGACGAGCTCATGCAGGCGATGGAGTACAACAAGCGCGCCGCCAAGAAGATAAACGAGGCCCAGAAGGAGGCCCTGCGCAGGAAATACTCTATAATAACGCTGCAGAACAACACGCTGACGGAGACCCCGCCCGCGGAACAGGCGGAAAGGCAGGCGGATGCGCCTATCGCGCAGAATCCGCCGGGGTTCCCGCCGGAAGGGGGTGCCTGACATGGAAATCGATGTCGTATCCGACCTCAAGCGCGAATACATCAACCGCCTCCTCGCCGAGCGCAAGCGCATCGACGGGCGCGCGCCCGACGAGTTCCGCCCGGTGGAGGTCCAGACCGGCGTGGTCACCTCCGCGGCGGGCTCGGCCCGCGTGAAGTGGGGCGAGACCGACATTCTCGTGGGCGTCATGGTCGAGCAGGGGACCCCCTTCCCGGACACGCCCGACCGGGGCGTGCTCGTCACGAATGCGGAGCTCCTGCCGATGGCGTCGCCGTACTTCGAGTCGGGGCCGCCCCGGCCCGAATCGATAGAGTTCGCGCGGGTGGTCGACCGGGGCATACGCGAGGCCCAGACCATCGATCTTGAGAAGATGTGCGTGAAGCCCAAGGAGAAGGTCTACATCACCTACGTCGACATGCACGTGCTGGACTTCGGCGGGAACCTCTTCGACGCCGGGCTGCTCGGCGCCATGATGGCCCTGCACACGGCAGTCGTGCCGGCCAAGCGGCACGGCAACGGCGAGGACTTCCGGCTCCCCGTTCAGCACTACCCAATCTCGATAACCTCGGCCAAGATGGAGACCGGCCTCGTGGTGGACCCGAACCTCGACGAGGAGAGGGTTGCCCAGTGCCGGCTCACGGTCACGACCGACGAGAACGGCGACGTGCGGGCGATGCAGAAGGGGCTCGTCGGCAAGCTGACCTTCGAGGAGATCCAGACCGTGATACAGAACTCGCAGCGCTGCGGCGCGGAGCTGCGCAAGAGGCTGGGGCTGGGGGTGAAGTAGGATGTCGCGGGGGACTGTCAAGGTCGGTTCGGCGGGAAGGTTCGCCACGCGCTACGGAGTGAAGACCCGGACGCAGATAGCCCAAATCGAGGCCAAGCAGAAGGCGCTGCACCAGTGCCCGCGCTGCGGGCAGGTCCGGGTGAAGCGGCTGGGCACCTCCATCTGGAAGTGCCGGCGGTGCAAATGCGTCTTCGCCGGCGGGGCCTACATGCCCCGGGCGGCCCCCAAGCAGTCGCTCGGCGGCGAGAAGGTCGAGGCCGCCGCGGCCGGCAAGAAGGCCCGGGACGCCAAGGACGCCAAGAAGGCGCCCAGGAAGAAGGCACCCAGGGCCGAGGATGCCCCGAAGGCCGAAAAGGCCCCCAAGGCCAAGGAAGCCCCTGACCAGCCGGAGAAGCCGGCCTCGCCCGCTGGCGAGACCGGTGCCCCCAAGAAGCTCAAGAAGAAGCCCAAGGAGGAAGCCTGATGTACAAGTGCTGGAAATGCCACGAGAGGACGACCGTGGATCCCAACACCATGGGCATCCAGTGCGAGAAATGCGGCTCCAAGATGTTCTACAAGGAGCGCCCCAACGTCAAAAAGACGATAAAGGCGAGGTGAACCGGATGCAAAAGGCGGTCTTCAGCTTCGAGCTCGGACATGACAAAAACATCGCCGTGATGGCTGCGTTGAAACCGGAGTCGTCCCGGGAGCTGCCGCGGGCCCAGGCGAAGGTCTGGACCGAGGGGAAGACCCTCCACCTCGAGATAAACGCCGAGGACGCGGTGTCGCTCCGGGCGGCCGTCAACTCGTACCTGCGCTGGGTGAAGGTGGCGGCCGACGCCTCCGCCGCCGGGACGGCCGGCGGCCAGGAGGCAAAGGGCGACGCCGCCGTCTCCATCGAGGGCGGGAAGGGCAGAAGGACCGAGGTGAGGTTCAAGCTGAAGGCCGAGGGGAAGAAGAGGCAGAAGGAGGCCTGAGAATGCCGGAAATACCGCCGAAGCTTCAAAACCAGATAGCCCAGTACCAGCAGGTCCAGCAGCAGCTGCAGATGATAATGGCCCAGCGCAACCAGTACTCGCTCCAGCTCGAGGAAGTGGAGCGGGCCCTGGAGGAGCTCGGGAAGGCGAAGCCCGAGACGCCGATATTCCGCAACGTCGGCTCGCTCCTCATCAAGGTCGAAAAGCAGGAGGACCTGAAAAAGGAGCTCGACGAGATGAAGGACACGCTCGGCATCAAGGTCAAGAGCATGGAGCGCCAGGAGAACCAGCTCAAGGAGCGGTTCGGCGCGCTCCGCACCGAGATACAGACGGCCCTCAAGGGCGCCGGCTGAGCGCGCGGGCGCGGTGATCGGCCCTGGAAGGCCTGGAGCGGCTGGCCGCCGAGCTTTCGTCCGGGCGCAAGCTCGCGGTGTTCCACCCCAACGCCGACTGCGACGCTCTGGGTTCGGCGGTGGCCCTGCGCCGCAATTTTCCGGGCTTCGACCTGTCGGGCGCCGGGGGCATAAGCCGGCTGGGCAAAAGGCTCCTCGAGATGGTCGGCGAAAATGTCCTCGAGGCGCCAAAGTTCCAGTCCTACGACGCGATAGTGGTCCTGGACACGAGCAACCTGCCCTCCCTGGGCATCCCTGCGGAGATACTGGATGCCAAGCGCCGCATAATCATCGACCACCATCTGAAGAACGGCAACGTCAAGGGCGTCGACCTCTATTATTCGGACGAGTCGAAGCCCTCGTGCGCCGAGATCATCTGGGAGCTTCTGAAGGTCAAAAACGGCGCCGGAAAGGTGGACCGCGGGACCGCTGCCGCCTTGTCGGCCGGCATCCTGACGGACACGGCCCACCTGCGGTTCGCGAGGACCTCGACGCTCAGGGCTCTTGCGGAGATACTGGACAGGTCCGGGCTGCCGCTCGAGGACGTCCTGGCCCTGATGGAGGACGACATCCCGGACATGTCGCGCAAGGTCGCTTTCCTGAAAGGGGCGCAGAGGCTAAGGTTCGAGCCGGCCGGGGAGTACATCGTGGCCGCCTCGCACGTCAGCGCCTTCGAAGGGGCGCTGTCGAAGACGCTCCTGGCCCTCGGGGCCGACGTCGTGTTCGTCGGCGCGCAGGCCAAACATGAGTTCCGCGTCAGCGGCCGGGCGACGCAGGCCCTCGTGAGACGGGGCTTCCACGTCGGAAAGCTGATGGAGGAGGCCGGACGGGAAATGGGCGGGCAGGGAGGCGGGCATGCGGGGGCGGCGGGCATGTCGGGCGAGGGCGAGATGGAGGCGGCCGTGAACATCCTCGTCGAGAAGGCGCTCACGGCGCTCAAGCAGATGCCCAAGGGCGGATGAACCGGACATGCGCGGCCACCGCTACGCCCTCCGCACGGTGCCCGGCGATTTCGTCGTCGAGGAGCTCTTGGGCTTCGAGCCAGGCGCGGAGGGCGCCTTCGGCATCTACAAGCTGAGGAAATCGGGCCTCGACACGACGGCGGCGCTCAAGATAATCGCGCGCCGGACGAACGTGCCTTTCAGGGCCATCGGGTGCGCCGGGCTCAAGGACCGGCACGGCGAGTCCGTCCAGTATATTTCGATCGCGAAGAAGTGGGGCGACAAGCTCGATTTCTCCGAGCGGAACCTGTCGCTCGAGCTCGTCGGCTATTCCGGGCAGGAGATACTGCCCGGGAGCCACAAGGGCAACCGGTTCGAGATCACGCTGCGCAAGATGAGCAAGCAGACGCTTGATCTGCTGACAAGGAACGCGGAGCTTGCGCGGGGAATGCCCCTGCCCAACTATTTCGACAGCCAGAGATTCGGGAGCCTCCGGGGCGCCGCACCATTGCAATATTTAAGCGGCGCCCCGGCTTTTGATATCGTTGACGTGTTAAAGGGAAACCACGAGAAGGCCCTCAAAAGCATCCTGACGGGGACGTACCGCAAGGAGCAAAGCCGCGTCAAGGCGCTCAAGCGGGCCCTTGCGGAGTGCTGGGGCGACTGGGCAAAGTGCGAGAAATTCGCATCCGAAGCCCGCTACGAAAATTACGCCGGGATATTCGCTTTTCTGGGGGAGAAGAACGATTTTCGGGGAGCCCTCGGTCTCGTGCGCGACCGGCGCCTCCGGACGGGCGCCCTGGCCCTCCAGAGCTGGCTCTGGAACGAGGCCGTCAAGGCGCGGCTTGCGAAGGCGCTCGGGAAGGGAGGCCTTTCGACGGCCCGCTACGAGGCCGGAGAGCTCTGGTTCCCGAAGCTCGGCGGGATGGCGCTGGAGGAGTACCGGCTCTTCGCGGGGGAGATGCAGGGGAAACGCCTGGCCCTCCCGCACCCGGGCATGGTCGACCGCGGGGACCACGAGCGCCTCCTGGAAGTGCTGGGATTGGAGCTCCGGGACCTGGAAGGCCTGAAGGAGCTCGGAATATCGCTATCGAAGGAGGACCGCCCCCTCTTCCTCAGCGTCCCGGACCTCGAGCTCCGCGGGACCGGCGAGGAGAATGGCCCGGCCCAGAGAAGGTTCCGGGCGGCGCTCCGCTTCACGCTTCCGGTGGGCGCCTACGCCACGGTCGTCGTGAAGGCGCTGCTGGGATGAGTTTCGCCCATCCCCGGGAAAAGGCTTTATCCGCCAAGATGCATCCAAACCCGGCAAGATGACATCGACAAAGGACACCAGGGGCCAGGACCAGCCGACGCTCCGCTTCCTGCAAAAGAGCTTCTCCGATTACTACGCGAAGGCCAAGCTCGAGCTCCCCGACCGCTTCGGCCGCCGCGAGTGGGGCTTCATGTTCTTCGGCCGGGACAGCATGCTCCGCCACATGGCCCTGCGCTCCGCCGACGAGATGAGGCGGTTTTTGCGCAACGAGGCGCCGGCCCACTCGTACCACTCGACAGCCTACTACGAAAAACCGGACGCCCAGACGATGAAGGACAAGAAATGGCTCGGCGCCGACCTCATCTTCGACCTTGACGCGGACCACATCGAGGGCTCGGCGGCGATGTCGTACGAGGAGATGCTCCGGGTCGTCAAGCGCGAGATAATACGCCTCGCAGAGGAGTTCGTGCTGGGGGACCTCGGCTTCGGCGCCGATTCCGTCCAGCTGGTGTTCAGCGGCGGCCGGGGCTACCACATCCACGTGAGGCACCAGTCCGTTTTGGAGCTTTCGAGCCGCGAAAGGCGGGAGATAGTCGATTACATAACCGGCGTCGGGCTGGACCTGGATTCCGGGACCGTGAGCCCGGCGATGCAGGAGGGCGGCGGCCCCACCGGCATTCTGCGCGTCGAGGTGGTCGGCTCGAAGGGGGCCGGCCGCTTCGCCCGGCCCGTGCTCGCGCGCCGGCTCCCGGCCCCGGACGCTCCGGGCTGGGAGGGCCGGGTGGCCCGCGCCACGCTGGCCCTGCTCGCCGAGCTGGAGGCCGCCGGCGAGAAAGCGGCGGTGGAGAAGATGACGGTGCTCGGCGAGGCGGGAAAGCGCGGTCTCGTCCCCGGAGTGGCCCGCAAGCTCTACGCCGACCTTTTCGCGGAGAGGCCGGGAGCAACGAGGGGCGTGGACCGCATCCGCAGGGAGGGCGTGGTCGACGTGTTCTCCAAGGACGAGTACGCCCGCTGGTTCTTCGAGATGATAAAGGAGACGGCCGGCGTGAAGCTTGAAAAGAAGCGCGACGAGAAGATAACGGAGGTCAAGGCGACCGGCGAGACGGACGAGCCCGTCACCTCCGACATAAAGCGGCTCATACGGCTGCCCACCTCGCTCCACGGCAAGACCGGCTTTTGCGTCGTGCCGCTGTCCATCGACGAGGTGAAAGCGTTCGACCCGCTGAAGGATGCCGTGGTCCTGCCGGAGGCGCCGGTGAAGGTGACGGTGAGAAAGGCCCTCCAGGTCCGCCTCAAGGGCCAGGACTTCAAGCTTGAGCCGGGCCCGGCCGAAATCCCGGGCTACGCCGCCGCATTCGCGATGGGGCGCGGGGCTGCCGTGCTCGCGCCGCAGCAGGCGCCCTAGACGAACCTCTTCTCCGTCCGGCAGAAGTTCTTTCCGGTGGGCGCGTCGTATATCACCGGGCCGCCGCAGATGGGGCATTGCGCGAGGGGCGGCGCGGCTCTGGCGGCAAGAGGAGGCGGGACGGGCGGGGGCTGATGGCCCGGGAGGGGCGCGGGGGCCGGAACCGCCGCCGGTACCGGCGGATTGACGACGACCATCTGCGGAGGGGGCGCCGGCGCCGCAGGCTTCTCGGTCAGGGCCTTGTGGATGGTCCGGGCGCCCGTTATGAAGTTCACGATCACCACGACGGGCGCCAGGATTATCGCGACTATCATGAGCGCGATGAACAGAAGGTCGAATGTCGTCTGGGGCCGCGCCGTCGATTTGATCCTCATGTCCATCGTGTAGGTGCTGTTGCCCGACACCTTCCCGGAGGGAGTGACTATGAGCGCCCATCCGCCAGCGGCTGAGCAGTTGCGCGATATGGTGCGGCCGCTGCGGCGGGAGGATTCGAAGATGTAGTCGTAGTGCGCGCCGGCCGTGGCGTTGGCGACCTGCGAGGGCTTGACGAGCATCGCGTCCACGTCGAGGCCCGCGGCCACCGTTACGGTCCAGTTGGCGGCCTGGTCCTTCTGGAGCGTGAAATAATAGACGTCGACATCCCCCTTCGCCACAGTGCTCTCGTTGTGGTAGGGCGAGCCCTCTATCCTGAAGTCGGAGCCCGCGCCGGCGCACTCGAGGGCCGGGGCCGTCAGGAAGAACAGCACAGCCATCGCAGGCATCATCGCTCTCATGGAAGAGGCCCTCCGCCCGGATATTGTCGTGCAGGCTATATAAATTCTCAAAACGCGACAACCAACCTATATATCATAGCGTACCAGAATGTATATATCAACCGGCCAGCTTCCCAGAATACAGGCCCGGGAAACCGGCCGGAAGGGAAATCCGCATGACCTCACGCTCACCCCGTTTCATCCGGGGATTGCTCTCGGCAATCCTCGTCGCCTCGATGCTCCTGACAGCAGTGCCTCTGGGGGCGCTCGGCGCCCCTCCGCCCGGCGGGACGGCCGGCGAGGGATCCGGCGGCTACACCGACCCCTCCACCGTCACGCCCAAGTTCTGGGTGGAGCCCGGGCCGTATGTCGCGCCGCCCGCGACGGCCGCCCGCGCCAATGGCCGTTCCCTGGACGCCTACGCGGTCCTCGTCGGCATCAACGCCTATCCGAGCTCGCCCCTTTCCGGGTGCATCAGCGACATCACGGCGATAAGGGACAGGCTCGTGAACAGCTACGGCTGGGACAACGCCAACATACATTTCATAACGGACGCCTCCGCCACCCCGCAGCGGATAATCCAGGAGCTGCGCTGGCTGGTCAACGTGACCGGCCCGGGGAGCCAGGCCCTCTTCTCGTTCAGCGGCCACGGGAGCCCGCACACCATCTACGCCTATCCCATGAACGGCGTGACGGACTCCGAGGTGGCGGCGGAGTGGGTGAAGCTCAACTCCTCCGACAGCGTGCTGATAATGGACAGCTGCTTCTCGGGCGCCAACACGGCCGTCAACATCAGCGACCCGGCCACCATATCGATGATGGCCTGCGGCCCGGGCGAGACGGCCTCCGACGGGAGCACCTTCACCAAGGCCTGGGTGGAAGGATTGGGCACCACCCAGTGGGGCAACGTGGAGGAGGCCTTCCAGTACGCCTACAACAAGGTCCAGGGCTGGCAGCACCCGGTGATGTGGGACAACTTCCCCGGCGAGATGATGCTCGGGCGCAAGCCGCCGGTCATCGCGCCCCTGCCCGAACCGTCGGGCCTCGAGGACAACGCCGTTTCCGTCTCGCTCACGCCCTACGAGAGCGACCCGGTGGACGGGGGAGCTGCGCTCGGCTGGAGCGTGGAGCGGTGGGACCCCGCGGCCGTCAAGTCGGTTGCGGGCCAGAACAGCCAAAACGACACCCTGACTTTCTTCCCCGTCAAGGACTTCTGCGGGCGGACCAACGTCACGCTGGTGCTCCGCAACAGCGTCGGGCGGACTGCCAAGGCGGTCATGAACCTCACCTGGGCGCCGGTGAACGACCTGCCCGCGGTGAACCGCCTGGACACGTTCTGGCCGTCCGTCGAGAGGACGAAGGATGTCCGGCTCATCGCCTACGGAGGGGACGTGGACAACGCCGGCGGGGAACTCTGGCTCCGGATGGAGTACCGGCCCTCCGGCGGGGAGTGGACCGCCGTGGAGGCCTCCGCCGAATACGTCGTCAACCGCTGGGAACTCGTCTTCACCCCGCCGGCATCGACGCCGGCCGGGATGGCGGACATGCGGGCCTCGCTCAAGGACCCCGAGGGCTGGGGCCCCTGGACCGAGCAGGCCGCCTTCCTGGACATCCAAAACTGCCTCCCGAAGGTCTCGTCGGTCAACGCCTCCGGCCCGCTGGTCCACCGCACGCTGCCCTTCGTCTTCTCGGTCCGGGGCGCCGACGCCGAGGACGCGCCCGAGAATATCTCCTGCGAGGTGGCCCTGAAGTGGTCCAACGAGAGCGTCTGGACCGTCCTGCCCGACGTGGGCCTCGCCCGCGACGGCTGGGAGGCGGAGTACCGCCCGCCGGCGAACGCCCCGCTGGGGCCGTACGACCTGCGGGCCCGGCTCCGCGACGCCGACGGCGCCGCCGGCGACTGGAAGGAGGCCTGGGGCCTGTTCTACGTCGAGAACGCCCTGCCGGTGATGGAGTCGCTCGATGTGGGGGCGCCTTCGGTGGCGCGCGGGGGCAATGTCACCCTCCTGGTCCGCGGGAGCGACATAGAGGACGGGCCGGGGAACCTGACCTGTGAGCTGCATCATCAGGGGCCCGACGGCCTGTGGCAGCGCGTCGAGGGCGTCAGGGTCGAGGGAGACCACTGGACCGCCCCGTTCCGGCCCAGCGCCGCCTACAGGACCGGGAGCTACAGCTTCCGGGCGATGCTGCGCGACACCACCGGCCAGCTCAGCGACTGGATATTCCAAAACCAGTCCATCGAGGTCCAAAACAGCCTGCCGGCGGTCGGCTCGCTCAACCTCTCGAAGGCCTCCGTCCTGCGCTCGCAGAACGTGACCATTACCGTGCAGGGCAGGGACTACGAGGACAAGCCCGCCGACCTCGAGTGCGCGGTGGAGTACCGGCCCGCCGGCGCCCCCTCCTGGTCCTCGTCGTACCTGTCGGAGCCAGCCTTCAACACGGGGAGCCCTTCCTGGAAGTGCCTGTTCTCGCCGCCGCCGGAAGCGCCTCTCGGGGCCTACGAGTTCCGATCGCGGCTCAAGGACCGGGACGGCGACCGGGGCGAATGGTTCTCGCTGGACCGGAATTTCGAGGTCAAAAACAACCTTCCCGTGGCCCGGATAGCCGACCGGCCGGCGCTCGTCAACGAGAAGGCCGTTGCGGCCTTCGACGGCTCCGGCTCGACGGACCTGGAGGGCCCGCTCGAGTACTCCTGGGACTTCGGCGACGGGACGGCGGGGACCGGGGACATCACGAGCCACGCCTTCACGCTCGGGGGCCGGATGACGGTCGTCCTGACGGTGACGGACGCCGACGGGGCGACGGCCAACACGAGCTTCCCGCTCCGGGTGAACCTGCTCCCCAGGGCGGGCTTCCTGTGCAAGCAGGCCCCGGGCGTGCACGACTTCCGCGTGAGGTTCAACGGGACGCCGTCGACGGACGCCGAGGGCGCCCTCTCCTACCGCTGGGACTTCAACACGCTCCGGGATACCTCGGGCGACGGCATCCCGGACAACGACGCCGATTCGACGGAGCAGAGGCCCTCGTTCGACTACAGGAAGGCGGGCACCTTCACGGTCAAGCTCACGGTGACGGATTCGGACAATGCGAGCGCTTCGGCGTTGATGACCATCAAGGTCCGGCAGGTGGACGCCGACACGGCCTGGATGACCTACCTTCTGGTGGCGGCGGTCGCGGCCGCCGCCGCCGGCGGGGCGGCCGCGGCGGCCAGGAGGCGGAAGGCGCCGCCGGAGGCCCGGCCGGTCGTCGAGGGCCCGGAGCAGTAGACGGGCCCCCGGCAATGCCTTAAGAACCCGGAAGGCGATTCACGTCCCGATGAGGCTTGGGGCCCTGGCCGTGCTGCTGGCAATGGTCGTGCTCGCGGGGCTTATGCCCTCCGCCTCCGCGGCCATCGGCGCCGGTTCGAGGATGACGGTCGAGACGCAGACGCAGATGCTCCTCAACCAGGGGGGCGGGTACGTCAACTGGGAGATATCCGGCCCGGCGGCCTTGCTCGTCCGCCAAAACGTCGACCAATGTTTCGGCAACGGCGACGGCAACGTCACGCCCGTCGAGGCAAGTGCGTACACCAACGAGATCGACCTCACATTGGAAAACTACATCTTCTACGGGAGCGCCCGCATAATCCGGAGCTCGCTGCTCAACAAGGACATCAACACCGACACGGCCGGGCTCATCGGGCCGGTGAACTCCACCCGGGCGGTGGAGATCCATTTCACGTTCTCCGCCAACCTGCGCGTCGAAAGCGGGCTTGTCGACTTCGGCGACCAGCGCATACCCCAGGCGGCCTTCCGCGCCCTGAAGGGCGAGGCGAACCAGACATTCGAGGGCGAGCTGGAGTGGAGGCACACCGAGATAGTCGTGGGAATGGCGAGCTTCTCGGCCGTTTCCCCCGACCGGGGGAGCTTCAGCCGGTTCCGGGGGCCCGGCCTCGAGGTCCTGTGGTACAGCCTTTCGGTGAAGGGCCAAAACAGCACCGACCGGGCCCGCTTTGACACGTTCAACGTCGTCCAGTGCCCGATGGAGCTCTTCGTGGTGGTCTGCGTCTTCGGGGCGTTCACCGTCTATTTCCCGCGCCACTTCATGAGAACGCGCAAGATGCTCAGGTACCGGTGGCTCCACCTGGGCGCCGTCCTGATGTGGGCGGCCGCGATGGCCATCTTCCTCCTCGGGGCCGACGGGAGGTTCGTCTGGCTCGCGGCGCCGCTCCTTGCGGTGCTGAGCCTCGTCCTCTCCTGGGGCGTCTACTCGGCAAAATGGAAGGGGCTTGCGAGATCGGCCGTCCCGGCGCTGCCATCGCGCCCGGCCGAAGAGGCCCGGCCCGTTTCGCCCATCTCGCAGGTCATTTCCGCCCGCCAGTGGGCCGACAACCTGCCGGCGGCCGGGGGGACGGCGGTGGAGGGCGTCGCCTCGCCCCCTGCCGGCCCGCCCCCGCCGGGGCCCGCCCGCGAGGGCCCGGCGCCGGCCCGCCCGGCCCCGCCCGCAGCGCGCCTTCCGGTCGCCCCGGGGCCTTCGCATGCGGCGGCGGCGCCGAGGCGCGAGCTGCGCTGCCCGAGGTGCAAGGGGACATTCCCCGTCGAGGACAACGGGGCCAGGCCCCTGGCCATCAGGTGCTCGATTTGCGGGGCCGAGGGCGTGCTCCGGAAATGAGGTGGCGCCGCCCGCCGGGGCTGATGCGGCTTTGGCTCCAGGCCATGCTGGCCGGAGCATTTTTTTGCGCTCCTCTTGCGGGAGCGGCGGTGACGGGCGAGGAGTCGCTCGAACCTGGCCATATATACTACCGTGCGTATGACATGAAAGCGGGCGACAAGCTCACCTGGGAATGGCATGCTCTCGCTCCGGGCGGCAACCTGACCTGCTCGCTTTCGATATCGGGCCGCACTCTCGACCTGACCCGGGGCGGTTCCGGCTCGGGAACGTACCTGGCGGATATCGACCGCCCGGTCAGGCTGGAATGGACCAACTACTGGCTGAACGAGACTGCGTTTCATTTCAGGGTGGACCTGGAACTCAACCCATCCCGTTATATCCCTTATATCTACGGGATCGTCCTTGTCAATTCAATATGCATCGGTTTGATCGTTGTCCTCAGACTGCTCCCCGACCGGAAAAAGGCCTAGCTCACTCCGCCCAGCGTCGGTAGAGCCTGTTTTGGATGCCCAGCGTGTCGAGCACGCGCCCGGCGATGAAATCGACGAGCTCCTCCACCTTCCTGGGCTTCCCGTAGAAGGCCGGCGCCGCCGGGAGGACGATGGCCCCGGCCTCGGCAAGCGTGGCGAGGTTCCGCAGGTGGATGGAGCTCATCGGCGTCTCGCGCGGGACGAGGACGAGCCGCCGGCGCTCCTTGAGCGCCACGGACGCCGCCCTCGTGATGAGGTTGTCCGAGATGCCCGAGGCGATCTTGGCCGCCGTTGACATCGAGCAGGGGCAGATTGCCATCGCGTCGAACGAGCGGCTTCCCGAGGCGATGGGGGCCGCCATGTTCCCGTTCGGATAACTGCGCGTGGCGAGCTTCTTCACGCCCGCCGGCGTCCACTCCGTCTCCAGACGAAGAACTTTCTCGCCGTCCTCCGAGAGCACTAGGCTGGTCTCCGCGCCGGAGGCCTTGAGCGCCTCGAGCAGGCGCACGCCGTAGGCTATGCCCGAGGCGCCGGTGATGGCGACGACGAGGTGCATGACCTCACTCCAGTTTGTGAAACGGGGCAGCAAGGCAACAAGGCAACAGGGCAGCAAGGGAGGCCGGGGACGCAACCCCCGTCGTACCCTTGCTGCCTTTCTCCCTGGTCGCCTTCCTGTCCTCTATCATCAATTTCCCTCGAGGAACGCCCGGAACGCCCTCTGTGCGCACAGCAGGTCCGCCTTGCTCGTGAGCTCCATGGGGGCATGCAGGCTGAGCACGCACGGCCCGAGGTCGATGACATCCAGCCCGTGCTCGGCGATGAACTTGGCAATCGTCCCGCCGCCGCCCTCGTCCACCTTGCCCAGCTCGGCGCTCTGCCAGGGAATCCTCTTTCGGTCGAGCATGCGCCTTATCCGGCCGGTGAACTCCGCCGAGGCGTCCGAGGAGCCGCCCTTTCCGCCGGAGCCGGTGAACTTGGTAACGACGACACCGTAGCCCAGCCTCGCGGCGTTGGAGGCTTCGTGGACCTCCTTGAAAACGGGGTCGAGCGCCGAGGTCGTGTCGCCCGAGAGCGCCTCCGAGCATTCGAGCGCCTGGCGAAGGGCGCTCTCGCGGTACTCGCCCTCCTGGAGCTCCATGAGCCGTCCGATCATGCTGACCATGAGCCGGGAGCGGGCGCCCGTGTTGCCCTCGGAGCCTATCTCCTCCTTGTCGAAGAACAGGGCGACGGCCGTCTTTTTGGGAATGCCGATGTCGCACACCGCGTCCAGCGCGGCGAAGGCGCAGACGCGGTCGTCCTGGCCGTAGCCCATGACGAGCGAGCGGTCCAATCCGACGTCGCGGGATTTTCCGGCCGGGACCAGCTCGAGCTCGGCCGACGAGAAGTCCGCTTCCGTCATCCCGTAGGCGGTGTTGAGCATGTCGAGCGCCGCAAGCTTCGAGCGGCACTTCGCCTTCCTGTCCTTTGCCGTCGGGAGGGTGGCTATGATGGCGTGGAGCTCCTCGCCCTTCAATCCCTCGTCCAGGTGCCTCTTGGCCTGCGACTGGCGGTAGAGGTGCGGGGCCACGTCCTCTATCGTGAACACGGGGTCGTCGGCGCCCTCGCCGATGGAGATGTCGACCTCCTTTCCGTCCTTGAGGACCACTTTCCCGTGAAGGGCGAGCGGTATCGTCGCCCACTGGTACTTCTTGATGCCTCCGTAGTAATGCGTCCGGAGCATGGCAATTTTCGTATCCCCTTCCTCGAAGAGCGGGTTCTGCTTGAGGTCGAGCCGCGGGGAATCGATGTGCGTCGCCACGACCGAGACGCCCTTGGAGGGCGGCTCCTTGCCCAGGACCGCCAGGGTGATGCACTTGTTCTTCCAGACGGAATATACCTTCGTGCCGGGCGCCTTCGGCGCGTCGGGGCCCAGGGGCCTGAAGCCTTTTGCCTCGGCAAAGCGCTTGATGGCCGCGACGGCCTCGCGCTCCGTCTTGGCCTCGTCCAGGAACTTGCGGTACGCGGCGGCGAGCGCGCCGGCGGCCGCCCGTTCCTTCGCCGGGAGGACGTCCCAGGCGTGCTCCCGCTTCATCACGAGCCTGTCTTCGAGCTTGGATTTCTTGGCCATGGCCATCCCGCCTCCGGATGCGGGGGGGGTCTATTCAATTTTGCCCCCTTGTCCTCTTATACCCCCTCGCCGATTCGCCCCGCATGGCGTCCATGAAGCGCATCGGTGTTTTCTGCTCCGGAGGCGACTCTCCCGGGATGAACGCGGCGGTACGGGCGGTGGTGCGGGCCGCCGTCTTCCACAGGATGGAAGTGGTGGGCATCATGCGCGGCTACAAGGGGATGATCGCCGGCTCGTTCAAGCCCCTGGACGCACGGTCCGTGTCGGGCATCATAAACCGCGGCGGGACGATACTGCACACGGCCCGCTGCCCCGAGTTCATGGCCTACAAGGGCCGGAAGAGGGCCCATGAACAGCTCAGGAAGGCCGGCATCGAGGGCCTGGTGGCGATAGGCGGCGACGGCACCTTCCGGGGCGCCCACAAGTTCACCTCGGAGTTCGACCTCCCCGTGATAGGCGTCACGGGCTCGATAGACAACGACTGCTGGGGCACGGACTACACGCTGGGCTTCGACACGGCGGTCAACGTCGCCCTGGACGCCGTGGACCGGATACGCGACACGGCCGCCTCGCACGACCGCATATTCTTCATCGAGGTCATGGGCCGGAACAGCGGGATGATCGCGCTCTGGAGCGGCCTGGCCGGCGGAGCGGAGGCCATCTTCATCCCCGAGGTGCGCGAGAACCTGCCCGCCGTCGCCCGGTGCATAGTCGACGGCCGGAAGAACGGCAAGACCTCCGCCATCGTCGTCGTCGCCGAGGGCGAGGAGGAGGGCGGCGCGTTCGAGATAGCCCGCAATTTCAAAAAGCTCACGAGGCTGGACTACCGCGTGACGATACTCGGCCACATCCAGAGGGGCGGCTCTCCGACGGCGTTCGACCGCATACTGGGCACGCGCTCCGGCGTGGCGGCCGTCGAGGCCCTGCGCAAGGGGGAGAAGAACAAGATGGTCGGAATCCAGAACGGGAAGATGGTGCTCGTCCCGTTCAGCCGGATGTGGAACCGGCGAAAGTACCCCGACCTCGCCTGGCTCAAGATCGCGGAAATGATGTCGGTCTAGGAACACGGGCAATGCGGGGAATGACGGGCAATACGGGCAATTTGGGACGACGAGGCAATCTGGGGATTGACGGGCAATAGCGGGGATCGCGTCGTCCGTCCCGCATTGCCCGTATTGCCCGTCCGTCTCGCATTGCCCGTATTGCCCGTCCGTCTCGCATTGCCCGCATTGCCCGATTGCCCTTTTGTATAATGGGAAAGTGTGATATGCTTCCAGCGCGATTTGTCGGCGATGTCGATACGGACCGCCGCCCTTGCCGCCGCCGCGTTTTTGGCCCTGAGCGCATTGACCGCCCCCGCCCTGTCCACCGGGACGGGTGAGGAGGGCGGGGCGCCCTCCGGGGGCGAACCGTCTTCCACCCTTCCCGCCTCCCGCTTCCCGCCCGCCCGTTCCGCCACTGGCATCGCCCTGTGGCATCCGGACCGGATACTGGAGGCGGGCGCGCCCTTGAACGCCGTTGCCGCCGGCGACTTCGCCCCGGACAGGCCCGGCAACGAGACCGCGGCCGCCGACGCCTCAGGGAAGCTCTGGCTGGCCTGGCGGGAGAACCACACCTGGCAATCAAGGGTGGCCTGGACCGCCGGCGGGAACCTGACCTCGCTTGCCCGGGGCGACTTGGAGGCCGGGAGCGCCGGGTCCGAGATCGCCTGCGGCGCGGCGTTCGCCAACGGCTCCGGCGCCGTGTTCGTCGTGTCCGGCCTGGGAGGGCAGGCCGCCGGCCGGCAGATCCTCGCCGCATCGGCCGAGATACTGGCGGTGGCCGCCGGCGACCTGATGCCCGGTGTTGCCGGGACCGAGCTTCTGGCAATCGATGGCGGCGGGAACGTGAGCGTGGCGTTCCCCGACAGCCCCTCCGGGAACCCCAAAACCATCATCCGGATCGCCGGCGCCGCGAGCCTGGTCGTGGCGGACCTGGACCCTTCCAGGGCCGGCGACGAGGCGGCGGTCGGGACCTCCTCGGGCGAGGTTTTCGAGCTCTTCTGGGACGGGAGCGCCTGGCAGGAGCGGGGACTCTGGGTCTCGTCCTCGGGAATCTCCTGCCTCGCCTTCGGCGACGCCGACCCGCTGCACGACGGGCCGGAGCTCGCGATGGCCGCCGGTTCCGGCGAGATAACGCTCCTCGAGAGGCTGGGCGACACCTGGAGCGGGCGGTCCGCCGGGAACCCCGGCGGGCCCGTCTCGGCCCTGGCAATCGGGGACGCGGACGCCGACCTGTCGGGGAACGAGCTCCTGGCCGGCCTTCCCGACAATGTGACCAGGCTCCGCTGGGACGGAAGCGCCTGGGCCCGGGAGCGCCTCTGGGCCGGCTCCGGGGCCGTAAACGGGCTCCAGGTCGCCGAGGTGGACGCCGACCACGCCGGCCTCGAGGTGCTGGCGGCGGGCCGGGGCGGCCCCCTGACGGCCCTGGGGCTCTACCATCCCGGCTTCGCGATGGATGGGGGCGGGGCCCGGATTTCACTCTCGGGCGGAGAGGCCGCCTCCTTCCTTCTCCGGTTCACGCCGTTCGACAAGCTGGGGGGCAACCTGACGATCAGCGTGGGCTCGCTCCCGGCGGGTGTGGCGGTCGCCTCCGGCGCGGGGAGGCTGGTGCTGGCGCCCCCGAACGTGAGCGCTGCGCTGAACCTGTCGGTGAACGCCTCCGTGCCCAACGGCGAGCACCGGTTCCTGGTCACCGCCTCGCACCAGTCGGGGATGTTCGACACCGCCTGGCTCTCGCTGGCGCTGGACCGGCGGCTAGAGTTCGAGGCCGCCGTCGCAATTCGGGACCCGGATGTCCAGCCGGGCTCTTCGGCCAAATACACCGTGACGGTGAAAAACCGCGGGACGGTCAACGACAGCTACCGCCTGGAAGCCCGGGTGGAGGGCGGCTGGGCCGTGAGGTTCCCCGACGGGAACCTGACCGGAACGGTGGCCCCGGGGGAGAGCCTCAACCTGAGCCTCCGGGTGAGCGTGCCCGCCGATGCCGCCGGCCGGACCGCCAAACTGACGGTCAACGCATCCTCCCTGGCCCAGGCCAACCTGACCCGGTCCGCCTCGATGAAGGTCGTCGTGCCCCAGAAAAGCGCCCTTTGCGGCCTTGTCATTCTTCCTGCAGGCCTCGTGGGGACGGCATTCATGCTGGGAAGGAAAGGAAAATAAAAGGGAAGAAAATAAAAAAAAGGTGGTAGGCTGGCCGATTACTCGGTCAGCCAAGACTCGGCCCAGTCGTTGTTCGCCACGACGTGGATCGCGATCATGCCCACGCCGCCCGCCGCTGCCCCGGGTATGAGGCAGGAGGCGTCGAAGGCGCCGTCACCCGTGGTGCCGGCCTTGCCCTCCCAGAGCTTGTAGCTTGCGCTGCTCTGGTTGAGCTGTACGACCACATCCATCGCCGCGTCGATCGTCATCCATGTTGCGGTCCCTTCGTTGTAGTACTGGACAGTGCCGCGTATGGTGAACGGCTTGCCCTTCGGCCACGAGACTGCCCCGTTGACCGTGGTGCCGTCGGGGTTGGTGAAGCTGCCGGCCTCAGCGAAGGTCAGAAGAACGCGGGTTGCGGCCTTTATCTTGTCGCCGCCCTGCTGGTTCTGGCCGTTGCCCTGGCCCTGGCCGCCGTTGTTCTGCTGGCCCTGGCCCTGGTTCTGCTGGCCGCCCTGCTGCTGTCCCTGCCCCTGGCCCTGCTGCTGGCCCTGGCCCTGGCCCTGTGCTCCGCCCTGGCCCTGGCCCTGTTGGCCGCCCTGCTGGCCCTGTCCCTGGTTCTGACCGTTGCCCTGGCCCTGACCCTGGCCCTGGCCCTGGCCCTGACCCTGGCCCTGACCCTGGCCCTGACCCTGGCCCTGACCCTGGCCCTGACCCTGGCCCTGACCCTGGCCCTGACCGCTGTTCTGGCCCTCACCGTTGCCGTCCTTGCCCGGGCCCGCTGCCGGGTCCGGTATCAGCGGCTGGGGATCGACATCGTCCATCCTCGCGTCGCTGTCGGTGTCGGGGTTGGTCGGGTCGGTTCCTTCCTGGTACTCGCGGATGTTGCTCCAGCCGTCGGTGTCAGCGAAGTCCAACTCGTCCAGATCGTTGGTCGGGTCGTACTTGTAGTCCGGGTCGACGTTGACGTCGGTTATGCCATCGCCATCGACATCGAACCGGGCATACTGGTCGTGCAGCCAGTGTCCGGCCGCCCAGGCAGCCCTGTTCTCGTCGAAGTAGACTTCCCAGCCGTCGTCGGCCCCGCCGGCGTCCGTGTCCGCGTTGTACGGGTCCGTTCCATGGATGAACTCCACGAGGTTAAAGAGCCCGTCACCGTCGGCGTCCCCCTTTGCGTCGTTGGGGTCCAACGGATCCAGCGCTAGGGCCATGCCCACTAGCGCAGTGCCCACCATCAAACTCGCTAAGACCATTGCCGCTATTCTCTTCATGTGCTTACCTCTCGGAGTTCCTGCTCCTTGATTTGAGTTTAAACGCCAGTATATATATATACTTTCTAAGACACCAATCGAATGATTACTTATATAACTATATAAGTGAGCCTGTCTACCAACCTTTAAAGGAGCCCGGCATCAGACGCCGGCTGAAACCGCATTTGCATGGAATTCCGAGATATGTTGATATATACTCTACAGTTTGCAGTGGGGTTGGAGGGTGCCGGCCATGGCTGAGTCTGAAAAGGGATTACTGGGAGAGGATACCCGAAAGGCCCTTTCCGAGGCCTTCGAGATGCTCCGGGACGACGTCCTCATCGAGGTTTTCGTCCAGCCGGGCCAAAACGACGATCTCAACGAGGTCACGGCCGGGCTCATGAAGGCCATCGCCGGGCTGTCCCCCAAGATCAAGGTCTCCGTCCACGACCTGAAAGGGGAGCATGCCAAAAAGCGGGGCGTTTCCCGCTCGCCGTCCGTTCTCATCGCCCCCGACAGCTACCGGATACGATTCACGGGCGCGCCGCTGGGCGAGGAGGGCATCTCGTTCATCCAGACCCTGCTGCGCGTCTCGCTTGGGGAAAGCACGCTCACCCCGGATTCGAAAGCGAAGCTCTCGAAGCTTTCCGACAGGCGCCACATCCAGGTCTTCGTCTCGCCCACCTGCCCCTACTGCCCGGGCGAGGTCATCAACGCCTTCAAGGCGGCCATCGAGCGGCCGGACCTGGTCTCGGCCGAGGCGGTGGAGGCCACCGGGAACCTCGACCTGGCGCGCCAGGCGGGCGTGGGGGCGGTGCCGCACACCATGGTGAACGGGGTCACGGTGAGCAAGGGCCTCCAGCCGGAGGGGCGTTTCATCGACAACCTCATCGCGGTGAAGCCTTTCGTGGAGAGGCCCGCGCAGGCCCCGGCGCGGCTTTCGAAGGAGGAGGTCCGGGAGGCCGACGTCCTGGTCATCGGGGGCGGGCCGGCCGGGCTCACGGCCGCCATCTACCTGGAGCGCAGCGGGCTCAAGACCGTCGTCTTGGAGAAATCGGTCCTCGGCGGCCAGGTGACCGTGACGCCCGTGGTGGAGAACTGGCCCGGCGTCAAGAGCATCCCGGGCGCCCGGCTCATGGAGCTTCTGGGGGCGCAATCGCGCGACTACGCCGAGATACACGAGAACGAGCCGGTGCTCGAGCTCAAGGTCGGAAAGCTGATGGAGGCCGCGACCCCGACGCGAAGATACCTTTCGCGCGCCCTCGTGCTCGCGATGGGGGCGAGCCACCGCAAGCTCGGCGTCCCCGGCGAGGAACGCTTCGCGGGCAGGGGCGTGGCGTACTGCGCCACCTGCGACGGGTTCCTGTACAAGGACCGCCAGGTCGTGGTTGCCGGAGGAGGCTCGAGCGCCCTGACGGACGCCCTGTACCTCCACAGCCTCGGGGCGTTCGTGACCGTCGTCCACCGCGGCGAGGCCCTGCGCGCCGAGAAGCGCCTGCAGGACATGTTCGCCCGGACCGGGCGGCCCGTGGAGCTCAATTCCGTAATCGAGGATATCATCGGCAGGGAGAATGTGGAAGCGGTCCGCATCAAGGACCTCCGCACGGGCAACGTCCGGCTCGTGCCGGCCGACGGCGTCTTCGTGGCCATCGGGGAGGACCCCGCCTCGGAGCTGGCGCGGGACATCGGCGTCAGGCTGGACGAACGGAACTTCATTATAGTCGACCGCGATATGCGGACCAACATCCCACGGGTATACGCAGCCGGCGACATCACCGGGGGCGTGCGCCAGATAGTGACGGCGACCGGTGCGGGTGCCGTGGCCGCCGTGTCGGCGTTCGAGGACCTGGGCGACCCCTACTGGAAAAGGGAGAAGGGGCAGGAAGGCAGGGAAGGGCAGAAAGCGGAAAAGAGGTGAATCGTGATGGAGCAGCATGTCGAGGGGAGCAGGAAGGACAGGAAGGTCTACGTCTGGGCGCTGAGCACCTGCATGTGGTGCAAGAAGGCCAAGAAGTTCCTCGAGGACAACAGCGTGGATTTCACCTACGAGTTCGTCGACCTGCTCGAGGGCGACGACCGCGACCGTGTGCTCTCTGAGATCGAGAAGCACAACCCCGCCACGTCGTTCCCGACCATACTCATCGACGGCAAATGCATCGTCGGCTTCGACGAGGCGAAGCTCAAGGCCGCGTTGGGCCTCTGAGGGCCCGCCCGCAAGGCGGACGGGGCGACGGGGGAGCGAAGGAGGGTTCCATGCATGACCGAAGCCGAGGACCTGTTGAACAAGCTCGACCGCGAATCCCGCGCCGGGGGCTACCTGCTCAACCCGGAGCGCGCCGACGTGCTGACGCTCTGCGAGGGCCTGCTTGCCAACACGAAGCGCTACGGCTACCAGTCGTGCCCCTGCCGGATGGCGACGGGCAAGCGCGACCAGGACCTGGACATCATCTGCCCCTGCGATTACCGGGACCCGGACCTTTCGGCGTTCGGTGCGTGCTACTGCGCCCTGTATGTCACGAAGGAATGGATCGAGCGGAGGATCGAAAGGAAAGTGGTGCCGGAGAGGCGGCCCCCGAGGGAGGCCCGCCTCAAAACGATGGCTGCCGAGGCCGCGGCGCAGGCGGCCGGGGGTCCGGCCCTGAAAGGGAAGTACCCGGTCTGGCGGTGCAAGGTCTGCGGCTATCTGTGCGCCCGCGACGAGCCGCCCGGCGTGTGCCCCATCTGCAAGGCGACGAAGGACCGGTTCGAAAGGTTCTCGTAAGCCGGGGTACGGTGCGGGTCCCGCCCCTCCGCCGCGTTGATTTCACCGAGCGCGGCCATCCTTCGAATGACCGCCTCATATTCCCTGGCGATTATGATTTCCAGCGCCTCGTCGCCGAGCTCCCGGGCGGCACCGGCTGCCCACTCGAGCCGGGTGGCGATGCACCGGTAGCGGGCGAGCCCCTTCCCGCCGTCGCGCGGCCGCAATTCCCGGTCGGCGGCAGCGCAGGCGTCCATGGCGCCCGAAAGGCGCGTCTCGATTTGCCGCCTCCTGTTGCGACGGTCGAGCTCGCAGCTGATTCCCGGGTCGTCGTCCTGCCGGCGGGGCGCCGGTGGCGCGGCGGCCCTGCCGGGGCTTCTCGCGGACTGCGGCCCGGGGCCGGGGCCGCACCGGCCCGCCGGCGCCCCGGCCACCGCCTCGAGCGCGGCGAGCTCCAGCTGCGTGAGGCGCCGGTTGCCGGTGGGGCCCGCTTCATCCACGGAGGGCGCCGACGCCGCCCTGGCGGCGGCGGCCACCGTGTTTGAGTTGCGGGGTTTGCGCCCGCGGAAATGCCTGATCGCCGGAAGGGCCACCGCCCCGATGGCGGTCACCACCCCCAGCGCAACCGACGGGCGCACCATGTTGTCGTTCATGCCCGGGAACATATCCGAGCGGTCGCCCAGCCCGTCGCCGTCGGAGTCCGCCCACTCGTTGGGGTCGCGGGGGAAATGGTCGGCGCGCTGGCCACCCGGGCAGTCACCGTAGCCGTCGCCGTCGGAGTCGCACCACTGCGAGGGGTCGGCCGGGAACTGGTCCGGGTCGGTGCCGGCCGGGTTGTCGCCGTGCCCGTCGCCGTCCTGGTCGGACCACTGCGTGATGTCGCGAGGGAAGGCATCCGGCCTGACGCCGTAGGGGTTGTCACCTCGGCCGTCCCCATCGGAGTCCCGCCACTGGCTCGGCTCGAGGGGGAAGGCGTCGGCGCCGCTCCCTTCCGGATTGTCCCCGTAGCCGTCGTGGTCGCGGTCGCTCCACTGGCCGGGGTTCTGCGGGAAGGCGTCGGGTTCGTGGCCTCCGGGATCGTCCCCGAAACCATCGCTGTCGGCGTCGCTCCACTGGGTCGGATCCCGGGGGAAGTGGTCGCCCTCGGACCCCAGCGGGTTGTCCCCGTGTCCGTCGCCATCCTGGTCCTCCCATTGGGAGGGATCCTCCGGGAAGGCGTCGGGGCTTTCCCCCGCCGCGTTGTCGCCGAAGCCGTCGCCGTCGGAATCCCGCCACTGCGTCGCATCGTCCGGGAAGGCGTCGGGGTAATTGCCCCGGGGGTCGTCGCCGAAGCCGTCGCCGTCGCCGTCGCTCCACTGGGTCGGGTCGTCGGGGAACGCGTCGCGGCCGTCGGCGCGCCCGTCCCCGTCGGCGTCCCTCATCCAGAGCCTCACCGTCCCGTCGGCCGAGGCCGACGCCAGCCTCAGCCCGTCGGGCGAGAACGCCACGCCCTCGACGGCGCCGCTATGCCCCGGGAGCACCTGGAGCAGCCGGCCGCTCTCCGGGTCCCAGAGCTTGACCAGCCGGTCGCCGGAGCCCGAGGCGATGCACCGCCCGTCGGGTGACCAGTCCACGGAGCGCACGGAGTTGATGTGGCCCGGAAGGACCCGCTCGACGGTGCCGTTTTCGGCGCGCCATATGTGGAGCCGGCAGTCCGAGGCGCCGGCCACTATCCGCGAGCCGTCGGGCGACCAGTCCAGCGAGAGCACCGGGTGCTCCGTTGACGGGAATGTCCGCCGGAGAATGCCCGGCACCGGGTCCCAGACCTTGACGGTGCCGTCCTTCGAGCCGGAGGCCACCCGTTTTCCGTCGGGAGACCAGCCGGCGCAGAGGACGGCGGCCCCGTGGCCCGAGAGCGTCCGGAGCTTCGCCCCCGTGAAGGCCTCCCATATCCCGACAGAGCCGTCGCCCGCGGCGGAGGCGAGCCGCCTGCCGTCCGGGGAGCAGGAGAGCGCGTTCAGGCCCTTCGGGGATGCCTGGAAGTGGTAGGCGCGTATAATTCCGGAGGCGTTCCAGGCCCATACCATTCCGCCTGCCCAGCCGGCGCAGAAAAGGTCGGTCCCGGGCACCCAGGCGACGCCCTTGACCGGGATTTGGGACCCGGCAAAGAAAGCCAAGGTCAGGCCCCAAGGTCCGGACCAGAACGAGACATTGCCGCCGTCGTCGCCGAATGCGAGCGTCTCCCCGTCGGGCGACCAGGCAGGCGAGACCGGCCGTGAGCCTGGGCAGAGGATTGTCTGCTCGAGGGTCCAGGGCCCGGCGCCCTCCGCCGCGGGCGCGCCCTGCGCTGGCGGGGTCGGGCCGATGAGCGGACAAAGAAGCATGAGGATGGCGAGCCCCGTGAAGCGCGCCCTCGTCATGCCGGTCAGCGCGGGACCGTCGACCGGGGTGGTGGTATCGTGAATCGTGGTCCCCCGCTAGAGTAGGGCCCCGCAGCAACACAAAACAGGGAGCAATGTCGGGAAAGGAAAAGGAAAACAAAAAAGGTGAAGGGGAAAAAATTCCCCTTCAGCCCTCCACGAGCCAGCTCTCGGCGTACTCGTCGTTGCCCACCACGTGGACCGCTATCATCCCGACGCCGCCGGCCGCCGCCCCCGGAATGAGGCACGAGGCGGAGAAGGCTCCGTCGCCGGTCGTGCCGGCCTTCCCCTCCCAGAGCTTGTAGCTTGCCGAGCTCTGGTTGAGCTGGATGGCCACCCCGACCGCCCTGTCCACGGTGAGCCAGGAGCCGGTGCCTTCGTTGAAGTACTCGACGGTACCCCGGATGTCGAAGGGCTTGCCCTTCGGCCAGCTCATCGCGCCCTTGACCGAGCTGCCGTCGGCGCAGCTGAACGAGCCCGCCTCGGCAAACGTCAGTATCACGCGGGTGGCCTTCTTGATCTTCTGGCCCGGCCCGACGTTGTCGCCGTTGCCGTTGCTCCCGCCCGGAGGCCCTTGCGGGCCGCTGCCCGGCTGGCCCTGCTGGTTCTGGCCGTTGCCCTGGCCCTGGCCCATCCCCTGGCCCTGGCCCTGGCCCTGGGCCTGTCCCTGGCCCTGGCCCTGCCCTTGTCCCTGGCCCTGCCCCTGGCCTTGCCCCTGGCCCTGGCCCTGGCCGGCGCCCTGACCCTGGCCGTTGCCCTGACCCTGGCCCTGGCCGGCGCCCTGACCCTGACCCTGGCCCTGACCCTGGCCCTGGCCCTGACCCTGGCCCTGACCCTGGCCCTGACCCTGGCCCTGACCCTGGCCCTGACCCTGGCCGCTGTTGTCGCCGGTGTTGCCGTCGTTCCCGTCGCCGTCAGAGAGGTCCGGGATCAAAGGCTCCGGGTCGACATCATCGAGCCGGCCGTCGTTGTCGGTGTCGGGGTTGGTCGGGTCGGTTCCTTCCTGGTACTCGCGGATGTTGCTCCAGCCGTCGGTGTCCGGGAAATCATAGGCGATTCCGGCCTCGGCCGCCGCGTCGAACTTGTAGGACGGGTCGACATTGACATCCTTCACCCCGTCCCCGTCTATGTCGAAGAGCGCATAGACATCGTGGCGCTTCGCGCCGTCGGGCCAGCTCGCCCTGTTCTCTTCGAAATAGGCCGTCCACCCGTCATCGATGCCGTCGTGGTTGGTGTCCGGGTTGAAAGGGTCGGTCCCGTACAGGAACTCCGCGAGGTTGACCAGTCCGTCCTGGTCGGAATCGGCCTTGGCATCCTGCGGGTCCAAAGGATCGAGCGCCATGGCCAGCCCGGCCAAAGACATGCCTACCATCAGCATCGCAAACACTGCCGCGAACATCCTCCGCATCTTGCATTCCCCCATTTTTTTCCTGGTATCGACTCGGTCCGCTTCGCTTAAATACCTTATCGGACAATCGTCGAAAAATAAGACAAGACTCGAATGGTGGATGGACGGGAATCCGGTAAACCGGTAAGCCGGTAAACCGGTAAACCGGCAAGCTGGTTGACCGGATAATCGGGGGGGAAAACGGAGAACCGTGGAACCGGAAAATCGGGGGGAAACGGGGAAACGGCGGGGTTGGTATTTGTTCCTGATATAAGTTAATGGTACATACTGCTCGTGGAGCAGGTTGCGACAACCGGGGTCGCCGGTTTACCTGTTCCCGGAGGACAGGTCTACCGGTTTACCAGTTTGCCAGTATACAGGTATACCGGCTTTCCGGCCTACCGGTCTACCGGTTTACCGGTTTACCGGCTTACCCGTTTCCCCGTCAGGCGTGAAACATCTTCCCGCAGTTGTTGCAGATAGCCCCGCCGTCGGGGAACACCTGGACCTTCACCGAGCCGCACTTGGGGCAGTTGTGGCCGGCGGCCTCGTGCGCCTTCCGCTCCTGCGTGAAATCCTCGGCGGGCGCGGCGCCCTTCTGCTTCGCCCGGAAATCGCTCAGGGAGGCCGAGCGGGATTTCCTGGCATGCTCGTACGTCCCGGCGCCGTAGAGCTCCTCGTAGCGGGCCCTCTCCGCCGACTCGGACATCCGGCCGGACCGCATCCGGACGACTGCGAGCGCCCCGCCTGCGGCGGCCGCGATGAGCACAACGATGAGCACGAGATAGAGCATCCAGCCCGTCTCCGCGGGCTTGCCGTTGACGACCACCGGCCCGGTGATGTTGAGCTGGTACTGGCGCGTCTCGGAAAGCCCGCCGCTGTCGCGCACCGTGATGTTGAACCAGTACCTGCCGGCGCTCCCCTTCGGGGGGGTGAAGTTGACCTCGCCCGTGGCGGCGTCTATGACGAAGAACGGGCTGTCGTCGGAGAACGTCAGCGGGTCGTTCTCGCCGTCGGAGGCGTTGAACCTGAAGTACAGGGGCCGGCCCTCGCGGCCGTAAAGGGCGGTCCCGGGGGGCGAGAGAAGGACGGGCGCGCTGTTGGCCCTCGTCACGTTGAACCTCCAGGTGGTGGAGGCCGAAAGCCCGCCGGAATCCGTCACGGTGATGACCACCGATTGCCTCCCTATGTGGGGCGCCGCCGGGGTGTAGGCTATGCGCCCGGTGGTCCGGTTGATCTGGAAGAGCGTCGTGTCGGCCGAGTAGGCCAGCACATCGCCCAGGTCGATGTCGCGGGCGGTCGCATTGACGAGGTAGGGCCTGCCGACCTGCAATGTCATCTCGGGCAAGGGGTCCAGGGCGGGCGGGTCGTTTTGGGGACGGACTATCATGTTGAAGCTTGATTGCACCTCGGACACGCCGTCCGAGACGGCCACGGTGACGACCGATCTGCCGTTCCAGTCCGGGAGCGGCCGGACGCTGACGAGCCCCTCGGGAGTGGTGCTCACGTTGGCCTCGGGCATGGTCTGCGAGACCAAGCGGAAGGCGAGCGTGGCGACATCGTTGTCCGGGTCGGCCACGTAAAGCGAGAGGGGCATGAAGCCGTTGCGGGAGCGGTCCTCGTCCGTGTACTGGTCCTCGATGGGGCCCGCAAAGTAGGGCGGCGAATCCAGCCGCACCGTCCGGGCGGCGAGGTTGTTTTGTTCGTCGAACTCGAGCAAGAAATCGAGGGGGTCGGCCCGGACGAACACCTCGTGGAGCCCGGGCGTGGTCCCGTTCCAGGAGACGTTCGCCGTGCCGGTGCCCCCGGCTGGGATGGCCTCGAGGCGCTTGTCGCCCTCGATGGGCCTGCCCGTGCCGGCCGGGTCCCCGTCGTAGAAGCGGACGTAGGTCACGTTCACGGCCTCGGTCCCGGCGTTGTGCACCGTGGCGGTGACGGTCACCGTCCCCCCGGCCGGGGAGACCGCCTGCCCTTCGACGAGGACGCCCGGCGAGAACGATATCTCGCCCGAAACGACCGAGAGGTCGAAGGGCGAGACCGCCACCGTCGTGAACGCGATGTTGTTGTCCTCCCGGTGCTCGGCCACGGTGTTGTCGGGGTCAGCCCGGACATATATCCTGCTTCCGCCGGCCTGCACGGTCCAGGTCGTGGTCGCGGTGCCGTTGCCCCGGGGTCCGATGGAGGGAAGGACGGCGGCCCCTATCAGGGAGCCGCCGGCGTCGGGGTCGCCCAGATGGAACCGGACCAGCACGTCGGTGGCGGCCATGCGGCCGACGTTGTGTATGACCGCCGACAGTTCGGCCTGCTCGCCGTCCTTGAGGACCGTCCCGGCGCCCTTGACCTTTATGTCGCCCGCGGTCAAGGTCAGGTCGGCCGGCGTGAGCTGGACGCCCGCGGTCGTTTCGTGTGGCAGGTAGTTGTGGGCCGTCACCGTGACATTGACCGTCCCCGGGTCGGCGATGTCGACCGTGAAGGTCGCCACGCCCCCGGCGTCGGTGAAGCCCCGGCCGAACGTGCCGCTGGCCGTGAGGGCCACCATCGCATTCTTCACCGGCAGGGAGGTGAGGGCGTCGCGGACCGTGATGGAGACCGTCTGGGGGACCGTGTACAGCTGGGGGATGGCTTCCACCGTGAGGGCGCCGGGCGTTCCCGTCCACACGGGCACCTCGGGGTCGCCCAGGAGGCAGTAGATGGCCTTGTTCTGGCGGATGCGGGGCAGGTCCGTGTTCCGCCCGATGCCCTTGAGGTACTTGTCGTATGCCACCTTGCTCTTGTAGAGGGCCTCGCCGGGCCTGAACGAGCCGTCGAAGAACTGCTGCCAGAAGTTCTTCTCGAGCCACCAGTTCCCCTCGGTGGGATGCCAGAAGTCGCCGTTGGTGGCCGAGATGAAACCGATCGCGCCGCCGTTTTGGTTCTTCAGGAGCTGCTCGAGCGTCCGGTCGCGGTTCTCGCCCGGGTAATCGTAGTAGAAGGTCGTGAAATTGGCGGCGTCGCAGGCAGACGAGTACATCAGCGGGAGCCGCCCGCCGTTGGTGACCGCCGCGGCGTCCGTCCAGGAAAAGAAGGAGTTGAAGTTCACGTAGGCCGGGGTGCCCGGCGGCTCCGAGCCGTAGCCGATGTAGTTGTTGATGCCGTTGCCGCTTATCCAGGCGTGGGAGGCGGTGGTGACCAGGGAGTGGCCGGCGTTGAACTCCGACACGAACCGCGCCTGGTCCAGGCCGTCGGCCGCGGAGCTGTAGCTCCCGCCGTACTGCTGGTCGTAGTCGAACAGGAACTTCTTCGTGATTTCCGGGGGGAACACATTGGCGGTGTCCTGCACGACCGTCCGGCCGTTGTCGTGGGGCCACTGGTACCAGCCGGTGGTCCAGTTGTTGGGGTCCGGGTCGACGTTGTTCGGCGTGTCGTACAATGCCCCGGCGAAGAGCGCCGAGGATATCCAGCTGCCGCCCGGCGGGCTCTTCTCGTAGTTGAGGACGCGGTTCACGTTGGCGGTGACCTCGGCGGCTGTCTTGACGGGCCACCGGCCGACGTAGACCTCGGGCGTCCAGTCCTCGTTGCGCGTCTCCCACCATCTCTCCGACGTGTAGCTCCGGTACCAGTCCCGCTCGAGCCCGGAGTACATGACATCCGAGGGGACCATGTTGAGTATCGTGCTGTCGCCCATGACGAGGTCGTTGGAGCCGTTGGTGAATATGTAGGGCACCGGGAACGTCTCCCGGTCGGCGTCCCCGTCGCCCGCGATGAGCACCCACCTGAGCTGCGGGTTGTTTTGGTAGAGCTTGCGCAGGTACTGGTGGACCTTGGCGTAGTCGGGCAGTGCCGGGTCGCCGACATAGGCCGCGAGCATCTCCTCGAGCGTGAATATCTGCGCGTTCATGCCCTTCTTCGTCTTCCACTCCTTGAGGGGCACGAGCGCGTCCTTGAAGGCCGCCGGGGCCAGCATTGCGTAGATGAGGTCGCCCCCGGCGCTGGGCGAGGCCCCGCCCTCGGCGGTCGCCCGCGCATGTGAAGAGGGGGGCGTGATGGAGGACACCCCCTCTCCGGCGGGCGCCCCGCCCGGAAGCGGAGTCGCGGACGCGGACAGCACCATCGCCAGGATGACCAGCACGACGCCCGACGACCGGACAAGTCTCGACATGGGTTCGACCTCGAAATCGCTACTGAACTAAGAGGTCCCTTGAATATTTATAAATATTGATACAAGAGACGAACGGGCGAGCCGGGGAACCGGGGAAAAGGCAACAAGGGAGCAGGGGAGCAGGGGAGCAGGGGAGCAGGGGAGCAGGGGAGCAAGGGAGCAGGGGGACGGACGCCCCGTCGTACCCTTGTTGCCTTGCTCCCTTGCTCCCTTGCTGCCTCTTGCCAACATCACAGCTCGAGCTTCAGCACAAGCTTTGCCACGTTGCCGGCGAAGTGGCGGACGGTCTCCATGCCCTCCTCGTCCTTGAGGGCCTCGCCGATGTTCCGGCCGATGACCATGTTCCAGTAGGAGGAGCCCGGGATTATCATGTCGCTCATGAGGAAGAACATGAGCATCGCCTGGAGGGTGGCGGTGTGTGCGCCCCGCCGGGCGACCGCTATCGCTCCCCCGACCTTGCCTGCAAGGAAGCCGCCGCTCGATCGGTTCACCATGCCTATCCTCTGGAGGGCGTTCATCACGTCGCCCCGGGCGCTGCCGAAATAGACGGGAGAGCCGACGATGAAGCCGCCGACGTCGTCCTGCCGGAGCCGCTCGATAATCGGCCCGAGGTCGTCCTCCAGGGCGCAGCGCTTCTCGCGGATGCACCGGTAGCAGGCGACGCAGGCGGAGATCTTCTTGTCGGCCAGGGAGATCATCTCCCCCTCGACGCCGGCCTTCGCCATCACCTTGGCGCATTCCTCGAGGACGAGGAACGTGTTGCCGGTCGGCCGGGGGCTCCCGCAAAGCAGTATGACCTTTCTGGGCATGGTGGATGGCTCCGGCGGTTGGAGCGCAGAGGTTCCTTATAATGATTTTCGGGGCGGATACGCCGGCCGTCTCAGACCTCGACCAGCCTGTAATCGGCCGTCCCCAATCCTATCTTCTCGGCGTGCCTAAACTGCACGCTGGCGTCGATCCGGGGCCAGATGTCCCGGAACTTGTCCTGGCCCGGCGCGTGGCTGGTCTTGAGGGCGCTGTTTTGGAGCCCCGGCTGCCGGTTTACGAGGTCGTAGCTCGCCTTGTCGAGGGCCACCGGGTCCGTCGAGGCCAGAATCCCGATATCGGGCACGATGGGGGAATCGCTCCAGGGCACGCAGTCGCATTCCGGCGAGATCGACAAAAGGAAATTGACAAACCCGCACCTCTCCCGCTTGTTGGCTATGGAGCCAAAGGCGTACTCGACCAGCCTCTCCCCGAACGGGGCCGCCTCGGTCTCCCAGTCGAACTCGATGTTCTCGTTGGGGCAGACGGTCATGCACTCCCCGCAGCCGGAGCATTTCGACTTGTCGACCTGGGCCCGCTTGTTCTGGACCCTTATCGCCTTTTCGGGGCAGACCTTTTCGCATTTCCCGCAGGCGGCGCAGTTGTCGCCCGTTATGGCGCGCGACCCGTGCTGGTCGCGCTTGCCCGCCGGCGGGGCGCAGCCCATGGCGAGGTTCTTCATTGCGCCCCCGAACCCGGACTGCATGTGGCCCTTGAAGTGCGAAAGGGCGAAAAGCCCGTCTGCGGAAACGATGTCGGAGGCAATCCGGACCTTCTTGAAATGCTTCTTGCCAATCTCGACGGTCGTGACGTTCGTGCTTCTCAGGCCGTCGGCGATGATGACCGGGGCGCCCACCACCGCCAGGTCAAAACCGTGTTCAGCGGCCGTCCAGATGTGGTCCACGGCGTTGGCCCTGCTGCCCGAGTAGAGGGTCGCGGTGTCCGTCACGAACGGCTTTCCGCCCCTCTCCTTCACCTTGTCCACGACCTGGCGGACGAACGGCGGCCGGATGTAGGCGTCGCACCCGCGCTCGCCGAAGTGGAGCTTGACCGCGACGAGGTCGTTTGGCTTCACGAGCGCGCCGAACCCGGCGGCGTCGAAGAGCTCGCGGATGCGGCTGACCTTGTTGTCCTTCTCGGCGTGGGCCCGGGCGCTGGCGAAATAGACCTTCTGCGACATCCGGCGGTCATCGGACTTTCCCTAAAAAACTTTTTGTGCTGGTATACCCATGCACGTGGCCGAGGAATAGGCCTTGGCGGGAATAAAGTGCACCAAGTGCGGCGCCCCGATAGACATAGACCCCGGGCAAAGGATCGCCAAGTGCAAGTACTGCGATTCGCAGATATTCATCGACAAGTCCGGCGCCGGGTTCTTCTACATCATACCGTTCATGCTTAACGCCACGCAGGCCCAGTCCACCTTCAAGCGCTGGACCGCCGGCTCGAAGATGGCCAGCGACCTCGAATCCCAATCCCACATCTCGGTCCTGCGGCAGTCGTATTTCCCCGTCTACATGTTCAAGCGCGACGTCGGCGGCCGGGAGCAGGTGCTCGTCCAGCCCGCGCGGTCAACGACGCTCCCGGGCATGCGCAACCTGAAGATACCGCCGGGCGACCTCAAGGTCTTCGACCAGAAATATTCGGTGGAGAACGCCGAGGTCGTCCAGCCCGACATGGACATGATGGCCTACCTGAACACCCTGCCCGGGAAGCCCCTGGAGCAGGCGCTGGTGTTCTTCCCCACCTGGGTCATCGAGTACTCCTACAAGGACCGGAAATACAAGGCGGTCGTGGACGGCTCGTCGGCCGAGATCTTCGCCACGGACTACCCGCCGAGGCAGGCCGCCCCCTACGTGGCGCTGGGCGCGGTGAGCTTCGTGCTGTTCGCCATCGAGGGGTTCTTCTTCCCCTGGGGCCTGATCGCGGCCGCCCCGACCGCCATCGCCATCTTCGCCGCCGGATACTACATCGCCAAGAACATGTGAGGGATCGAATGCCCGAGATGTCGATAAACCTGAGCTGCCCGTCCTGCGGAGGCGCGCTTTCCATCGAGGAGGGCGCCAAGCTCACGAACTGCGCCTACTGCGACGCCCTGCTCGGCGTGGAGGGCGAGGGCGGGGTGTTCAAGACGACGTTCAAGAACAACGTCGGCGACCAGCAGGCCGGGGGCGTCTTGAAGAACTGGTTCGGCAAGGGCCTCAAGGCGCGCGACCTGCCCGCGCGGGCCAAGATCACCGAGCTCTACCCCATCTACCTGCCTTTCTGGCGCCTGAGCGCCCGCGCCGCCGGCTGGGTGTGCGGCTACGAGGAGCGCCGGCGCACGGACCCCCGCACGGGGCAGACCACCGTCGAGCGCATCGACATGGAGCGCATGGTCCTGCGCGACTTCGAGTGGTCCCGGATAGCCTGCGACGTCGGCGACCTGGGCATCCAGAACCTGCGCAACCTGCGCGGGGAGGCCCTGCTCCACGAGGAGGGCTCGATTCCGACCTTCGAGGCGACCACCTCCGCGACGGACGCCAGGGCCCAGGGCGAGACCGAGATACGCAACATGGCCCGCCAGAGCGCCGGCGTGCCCAAGATAACATTCGAGAAGATACACGTCATAACGCGCTACCTCGGGCTGGTCTTCTACCCGGTCTGGATAGGCCGCTACGAGTACGCCGGCCGGTCCTACTTCGCCACCGTCGACGGCGTGACGGGGCAGACCATATCCGGCCGGGCCCCGGGCGACCCGCTCTACCGCGCCGCCATCATGGCCGGCGGAAGCGCCGCCGGGGGGATAATGACCGGGGTGGGCGCCTTCTTCGGGTTGCTCGGGTCGGAACCCGCCTGGGTGCTGGTCGCCGTGGGCCTCATAGTGTTCGGCCTGTCGTGGATGTTCTTCCGCCACGGGAGCGAGGTCGTCGAGGGCGACATCCCGAAGGCGTACCTCGGCGGGCTCAACGTGGGCAGCCTCAAGGGGGTGGTCCGGTGAAGGTCGCGCAGGTGAAGTGCCCTCGGTGCGGCAAGCCGTCGTTCAGCAAGCTCAAGGACACGGTGGTCTACTGCGACGAGTGCCGCACGATGCATTTCCGCACCGAGGGCGGGCCGATAGTCACCGAGTACGAGATAGGCGAGTTCGGCAGGGAGCTCCCCCTCAAGAAGTACCACATGCCCTTCTGGCGGCTGTTCTGCAACGTGACCATATTCAGCCAGCAGGTCTCGGGCGGGTGGGCCTCGCGGCTTGTGAACATGGCCTCGGGCGGCGGGATGGGCGGGAGCATGTTCATATTCGTCCCGGCCATCGAACTGCCCCCGGAGGTGTTCAAGCGGATGGCCCAGGACCTCACCACGAACCCCCCGCAGTACCGCGCCTCGGAGCGGTTCTTCTTCGACCGGCTCCCCGTGGCCGTGGGCGAGGAGGCGGCGCGCAAGCTCGCCGATTTCCTGATACTGACGTTCGAGGCCGAAAAACCCGGCGTGATGCAGAACATCCAGTACCAGGTCGAGGTCCAGCACACAAAGCTCGTCTACCTGCCGTTTTATCAAGATGGGGTAAATTGGCAACCTGGATTGTAGGAAGGCGCAGGGCGCACGGCACAGGGCGCAAGGGTCAAGGCGCAAGGGTCAAGGCACAGGGCGCAAGGTCTCTCAAAGTTCAGGCCTTGCCTCCGGTTCCCCTTGTGCCTTGCGCCTTGGCCCTTCGCCCCTTGCGCCCTGCGCCTTTGCGCCACAGTGTCTAGCCAACTCACGTCAAACAAATCTTATCTACGAAAACCCCCATGAGTGACGGGGCGGTCTTTCCGTCCCGGGGGAAGGTTGGATGACGGCCTGGCTTAACGTCGGCGAGATACTGCGCGTCAACGCCCGCAAGTTCCCGGCAAAGCGCGCCCTCAAGGACGCCCGCCGGGAGCTGACCTTTTCGCAGTACAACGAGCGCGCCTGCCGGCTCGCCAACGGACTTGTGAAGATGGGCCTCGGCAAGGGCGACCGGCTCTGCATACTCTCGCACAACTGCCTCGAGTTCATGGAGCTCTACGCCGCCGCGGCCAAGGCGGGCATCGTCGCCGTGCCCATCAACTGGCGCATCTCGCCCGAGGACATGGAGTACGTCGTCCAGAACTCCGACGCAAAGGCCATCGTGGTCGGCGAGAAGTTCATCGAGACCGTCAACGGCTTCCGGCCAGGGCTCAGGAACATCCCTGCCGGCTCGTCCATCGCCATATCCGACAAAAAGCACGACGGCTACCTCTCCTACGAGGCGGTGCTCGCTTCCGGCTCCCCCGACGAGCCCCAGGTGAAGGTCGACCCGAAGGACGTCTGGATCCAGCTCTACACCTCCGGGACCACCGGAAAGCCCAAGGGCGTGGTCCGGACGCACGAATCGTACATCGCCTTCTACCTCATCAACATCGTCGACTACGGCTTCACCCTCCACGACTACGGCATGATAGTGATGCCCCTGTGCCACGTGAACTCGACGTTCTACTCGTTCGTGTTCACCTACATCGGGGGGGCCGTGTACGTCCACCGCGAGTACAACTTCGACGCCGCCGAACTTTTGGAGATCATCGACCGGGAGAAGGTCACGTTCACCTCGCTCATCCCGACGCACTACGCGCTCATCCTGGGCGCCCCCGAGGCCGCCCGCAAGAAGTTCGACGGCTCCTCGATGAAGCAGATACTGTGCTCCTCCGCGCCGGTGCGCCAGCAGATGAAGCTCGACGTCATGAAGTTCTTCAGGAACGCCGCCCTCTTCGAAGCCTACGGCTCCACGGAGGCGGGCCTGGTCACGCTCCTGCGCCCGGAGGACCAGCTCAAGAAGCTGGGCTCGATAGGCAAGGAGGCCTCGGGCATCGACAGCATAATCATCCTCGACGAGGAAAAGAGGCCGGTCAGGCCCGGCGAGGTCGGCGAGCTCTACTCCCGCGGGCCGATGATGTTCAAGGAGTACTACAAGATGCCCGAGAAAACGAAGGGCTCGTTCATCGGCGAGTACTTCTCGGCCGGCGACATGGCCAGAATCGACGAGGACGGCTACTACATGCTCGTCGACCGGAAGGCCAACATGATAATCACCGGCGGGGAGCACGTCTACCCGACCGAGGTGGAGGAGGTCGTCTCCAAGCACCCGGCCGTGTTCGACGTGGCCGTGGTGGGCGTCCCCCACGACAAGTGGGGCGAGGCCGTCAAGGCCGTGGTCATCCTCAAGGAAGGGCAGAAGGCGACCGAGCATGAGATAATCGACCACTGCGCCCAGAAGGGCATGGCCTCCTTCAAGCGCCCGAAGTCGGTGGACTTCATCAAGCCCGAGGATATGCCCCGCACCGCGACGGGGAAGATACTGCACCGCATACTGCGGGAACGGTATCACAAGTGAGACGGGCAAGACGGAAAACCGGTAAGCCGGTAAACCGGTAAACCGGTAACGGTCACGAGGGATGCCGGGTCGCACCGGTTTACGGGTTTACCAGCTTACCGGTTTACCCGTCCATTCATAAATGCTAGAAGCGTTAATAAGCGCCCCCGCCAGCCCCGGAAACCATGTGCAGGCTGTTCGGCGCGATAGGCTCCGGCCCGATTGACCTCGAAAGCCACCTGATAAAATCGAAGACCTCGCTTCTGGCCCAGAGCAACGCCTATGAAAAGAGGATACAGGGCGACGGCTGGGGCCTCGGCTCATACACGAAGGGCGGCCGGCCCTCCCTCGAGCTGAGCACCGGGGCCGTCTTCGATGAGAAGGCCCGCTTCTCGGCCGCTGTGGGGAAGGCCGCTGGCCCGGTGGTCATCGGCCACATACGCGATGCCTCCAACCCGATGGACCTGCCCCGGGAGAAGCTCCTGCGCATCGAGAACCAGCAGCCGTTCAAATACAAAAACTGGGTCTTCGCCCACAACGGGACGCTGAAGCTCCCGGCGGAGACGCTGGAAAAGCTCGGCAAATACCGGAAGATGATGAAGGGGAACAACGACAGCGAGGTGTACTTTTGGCTCCTCATGTCCGAGCTGGAAAAGACGGGCTCGGTCAAAAAGGCCCTCGCCGCTTCCGTGAAGCTCATCCTGAAGGTCTGGGACGAGGCGCCCGCCGCGAGGAAGGCGGAGGCCAAGCTCCCCTACGTCAGCCTGAACTTCATGCTCACCGACGGCAAGAAGCTCTACGCGGCCTGCAAGTACGACGGCTACAAACCGAAGCACGCCGACAACTGGCTCATCGCCGTCGACCCGCCGCGGCCGCTCCTCGAGATGTGCTACCGGCTCGACGCTGACGGCAAGGGCCTGATAGTGGCCTCCGAGCGCACCGAGCCCGAAGGCGCCTGGGCGCCATTGCGCGACGGGAGCCTCCTCTCGGCCGCCCTGTCGGGCGGGAAGCTCAGGCTTAAAGTGGAGAGGCTCTGAGGGCGCCCGCCCGGGTCTCACCCGGGTCATGGGCGGCCTCCCGGCCGCATCCACCGGCCCCCCCAAAACGGATTAATAGAACCTCCGCCTCGATATTCATTCGAGGGCGGGGGCGCGTGGCATCCCGCCCGGGAGAATCGGCAACATGACATTCACAGCCTCGTCAAGGCAGTTTCCGGGTCGAAGGGCCCCCCCCATTATGTATATTGTGATGTATATACCAATGTATATATAGGTGGCATCACATATGAGCGGGTGGAAGGGCAGGCCCCTGGTCCTGGACCACATGAGGAACGTCGACCGGGAGATGCTCGAGACCGGGATCACCACGGACAGCATCATCGAGGTCCTCGAGGAAGGTGTTTCCCCGGCCAAGAGGAAGCGCGGCGTAACGGAGCGGTGGCTCAGGAAGGGATGGCGAGTGACAGTGGTGGTGGTCGAGGATTGCGGTGACTACTGGCTGGTGAGGCATGTTGGCGTTCTGGGCCTGACCAGACGCCTATCTCGGCTTTTTGGGGGGAAATCTCCGTGAAGCACCCATGCAACCTCTGCGGAAAGCCCATGGCCGCGGTCAGCGATATAGAGATCCGCGGGATAAGGGAGCTCGCCGGGAAGAAGGTCCGAGGCTTTCGATGCTCCTGCGGAAACGAGCACAGCAACCCGGAGGATGTCGACCTGCTTGTCGAGTACTACAAGCTCAAGCGGCTGGGCGCCCGGGTCTCGCTCTTCAGGTCGGGGAACAGCTGGGCGATACGGCTGCCCGCCTCCTTGGTGCGAGCCCTGCGGCTTGGGCCCGATTCGGCTTTCAGCCTCGAAATCCAGGAGGGCAAGATAGTCCTGACGCCGGCCCCCTGAGCGCATCCACCGGCCCCCCCAAAACGGATTTATATACGCAAATCGTGGCCATTGCCGATGGGGCTCGAGGTCTGCGTGCTTGCCAGCGGCAGTTCGGGGAACTGCACCTACGTCTCCTCGGGAGGCTCAAGCCTGCTCGTCGATTGCGGGCTGGCGGCCCGCGACATTGTCAAGCGCCTGGAGGAGATAGGCTCCGGGCCAAAGAAGCTTGACGGGATTCTCATCTCGCACGCCCACTCGGACCACTACCGCTCGGCCGGCACGCTTTACGCAAAATACAATGTCCCGGTGTACACGGCGAGGGAAACGCTCCGGGCCATCGACCACAAGCCCGCCTGCGGCTCGTTCTGGCGCGTGGCCGAGTGCCGGGATTTCCCGGCCGCCGTGGGAGACATCTCCGTGACCACCTTTCCGGTCCCGCACGGCGGGAGGGAGGCCGGGAGGCCCGTCGGCTTCGTCTTCGGGCACGAGGGGAAGCGCCTGGGCCATGTCACCGACTGCGGCGACATGCCAGGGAAGGGCCTCGACCTCCTGAAAGGCGTGGACGCCCTTGTTCTGGAGGCCAACTACCACGACGCGGTCCTGCGCGGGAAGCTCCGCGACCCGGCCTTTGCCGCCTACTGGTCCTACCTGCGCTGGGTGGACAGCCCGACGGGCCACCTGAGCAACCAGCAGTGTGCCGATGTTTTGAGGCGGGTGCTTTCGAATGAAACGAAGGCGGTGTTCCCGGCGCACATGAGCGAGAACCACTACGATGCGCGGCGCGACAACAACGATTTTGCCACGGCCTCGTCGGTCATCATGATGGCCGTGGCGGAGCTCGGGCTGAAGACCAAAATCTGCCGGACCTACCGGAAGGAGAAGACGCCGGGGAAGAGGAGCGAGGCGGTCAGGCTGGACTAGACCACTTTCGCCAAAAGCTCCGTGATGTCCAGGACCTGCACCCTCGGCTTGCCCTCTTTCACGAGCATCGCCGCCGCCTGCGAGAGGTTGCTCTTGCAGGTCGGACAGGCCGAGACGATGGTATCGGCCCCGGCCGCAATCGCGGCCAGCACCCGCTTCTCGGCTATCGCCAGGCTCATCGGGGTGTCGTAGGCCTTGAAGCCGCCCCCGCCGCCGCAGCATTTTGCGAAGTTCCGGTTCTCGGCGAACTCGACGAGCTTGACGCCCGGGATGGCCTTCAGGATATCGCGGGGCGGCTCGTATATTCCTAGGTGCCGCCCGATGTCGCACGGGTCGTGCCACACGACTGTGTGGTTGAACTCGCCGGTTATCTTGAGCCGGCCCTCCTTGACGAGCTGGGCCAGATACTCGACGAGATGGAGCGCCGGGACCTTGAAACCCGTCATCTTCGGGTAGAGCTCCTTGTACGTCCGGGCGCAGCCGGCGCAGGGCGAGATGATGACCTTCGGGGCCAGTTTCGTTATCCTCTCGCTGTTCTGCTCGATGATCTTTTGCGTCTCGGGGGCGCCCGCAAGATAGGCCGGGAAGCCGCAGCAGCTCTCCCCGGCGCCCATCGTCGTGGCGGAGACGCCGGCCTTCTCCAAGAGCTTGAACGCCGCCGGCAGGATGCGGATGTCCTTGAGCGAGAGCGAGCAGCCCATGTAGAGCAGCGCCTCGGAGTTGGGCACGGCCGCCTTCAGGTTCTCCGGCAAAAGCTCCGACTTCTTCGCCGGCTCCTCGCCGTAGGGGTTGCCCTTCTCGACCATGCCCTTGACCATCGCCTGGAAGGCCTCCGGCAGGAAGCCGGCCTTCGCGAGCCGCGCCCTCGCCGCCTGGACGATGTAGGGCGTCTTCACGCCGGCAGGGCACTTGGCCTTGCAGTTCATGCACGTCGTGCAGTGGTAGAATTTCTCCGCGAGCTCCTTCGACGGCCTGAGGCTCCCGTCGTACAGGCCGAAGGCCAGCGTCACGAAGCCCTTGGCGTTGTACGACTCCATGCGCGTCTGCGCGAACACGGGGCAGCCCGCCCGGCAGAAGCCGCACTGGATGCAGGCCAGAAACTCGTTGTCGACGAAATCGCCAAACGACCTGAGGTGGTCCTTGTGCTTGAGGACGTGGTCGAACGCGAAGTAGTCGTAGACGCCCGCCTCCTTCTCGAAGAGCGCCATCTTCCCGGGGTTGAGGATGTTGCGCGGGTCCAGCGCCTTCTTCACCGTCGCCATGACGTCGACGGCCGCCCCCTGCTCCTTGCGGATGAACGCCGCCTTGGCCCGGCCGGTGGCGTGCTCGGCGGTGATGGTGCCGCCAAGCCCCAGCGCCAGGTCGATGAGCTCCCGGCCGACGTTTTGTATCTTGTCCCAGTCCTCCTGCCTTCGCACGTCGGTGATGAAGGTGGAATGCAGGTTCCCGTCGCCGACGTGGCCGAATGTCGCGATAGTGATGTCGTTTCGCTTTGCGATCTCCTGTATGCCCTGGATGGCCTCGGGAATCCGGCTTGAGGGCACCCCGAAGTCCTCGGCGATGGGTATGAGGCGCGAGCCGGGCTTGTAGCGCGAGAAGGCCGGCGTGAGGCCGGACCGGCCGGTCCACATCTGGGCGCGTTCGTTCGGGTTGTCCGTGGATTTCAGGTCGACGGTCCCGACCTCTTTGCATATAGCGAGGACCTTCTGCAGCTGGGACTCGACGGAGGCTTTCTCGCCGTCGAGCTCCATGAGGAGCATCCCGTCGCAGTCCGGGACCTGCAGGCGCATCGCCTCGCGTATGACCGTGAGGCTCACGCGGTCCATCAGCTCGGCGCACGAGAGCGGAACGCCCGCGCCCAGTATGCGCGAGATCGCCTTGCCGGCGTCCTGGATGCTCCTGAACGCGGCGATGATGGCGACCGTGTACTCGGGCGCCGGGATTATCTTGAGCGTGACCTCCGTGACGACGCCCAGCGTGCCCTCGGAGCAGACGAAGAGATGGGTGAGGTCATAGCCCGAGGAGCTCTTGGGCGCCCGGGTTCCGGTCCGGATGACCTTCCCGCCCGCAAGCACGACCTCGAGGCCCATGACGAAGTCCTTGGTGGTCCCGTACTTCACGGCGCGCACGCCCGAGGCGTTCGTGTTGACCATCCCGCCGATGGTGCAGATGGACGAGCTTCCCGGGTCCGGCGGGAAGAAGAGGCCGCGCTTTGAGAGCTCGGCGTTGATGTCGGCACAAATCACGCCGGGCTCGACGACCATGTACCGGTCCTCGGGCCGGATCTCCTTGATGGCGTTCATCCTGCCCATGTCGAGCACGATGCCGCCTTTTATCGGCAGGACGCCGCCCGTAACGGATGTCCCGGAGCCGCGCGGCGTGACGGGTATGCGCTTTTCGAAGGCGAGCTTGAGGACCTTCGACACGTGCTCCGTGCTCCGCGGGAAGACGATGACATCCGGCACGCCCTTGTGCACGGACATGTCCCGCGAGTAGGCCAGGCGCTCGAGCCTGTCCGTGCGGAGGTTCCCCTCGCCCACGATCTGCCTGAGCTCGTCGATATAATGTTTGAGCTTCACCGGCGCACCGGCCATGCCCATTCCCGGGATGTGTAATAAGCGTTGTGAGATAGTGCTTCTCTAGCCCGCGATGCAAAGGCGCAAGGTGCAAGGTGCAAGGTGCAAGGTGCAAGGCGCAAGGGACGAGGGCGCAAGGTGCAAGGGCGGTTTCTTCCCAAGTCCCTTGTCCCTTGTCCCTTGTCCCTTGTCCCTTGTCCCTTGTCCCTTGTGCGTTCGTCCCTGCGCCCCGCGCCTTGCGCCATGCGCCTTATTTTTCCCTCGTCTCGTCCCTTATCCACTTCAAATAGTCCGGGTTCCCTTCGAGAATCGGCAGGGCCTCTATGCATGGCACCTCGTACGAATGGGCCTTTTTTATGGCCGCGATGAGCGCCTTCGTCCGTCCGGCCGTGGTCTTGAGCACCAGGGCCGATTCGGAGGCGCGCTCCATCCTGCCCTTCCACCAGTACACGGACCGGACGGGGAACCAGTTGGCGCAGGCCGCCAGCCGCTTTTTGACCGCCAGGGAGCCGATTTTTTGGGCTTCGGCCCGGTCCTTGCAGGTAACGTAGACCCAGCGAAAAGCGGTCACGGAAGTAAAAATGGCATGCTGGAGTATTTAAACATTGGGAATTTTACCGAAAACTATATATACTCACCCCCGACAATAGATTAATTCCATATGTTCCGGGACAATGCCGAAGCATATGACGGGGCGGATGCCCTTTTAAAAGAGGACGAGGATTTTTGCCCGGTCTGCCCTTCCCCGGCCTACCGCGACACGGACGAGGTCATAACATTGCAGGAGATGCGGCTGGCCCTCCACGCGGTGCTCGGGGGCAAGGGCGTGAGCCGGCCCGACACGGACAAGCTGGCGGACTACCTCATGAACTTCTTCGGCTTCGAGGACTACATCATCGACAACGTGCTCGACGCCGAGGACCGGGATGTCTTCTACACGCTCGAGGAGGAGGGCATCCTCCGGACCGAGCGCGAGGAGATCTACCTGCTCAAGGGCAAGATGTGGCGCATCCACTACTGGATACTGCGCAAGCGGGAGATCCTCGCCCTGGCCCGCGAGAAGGCCGCCGCCCCCGTCAAGCAGGAGGAGAACTACGCCACCCTCTACGGCCAGATGGGAGAGGAGGTCTGGGCCTCCCGGAGCGAGAACGGCGCCTAGCCGCCCGGCTCCGTCCAAAAAGCCCTGACGCCGTTTGATTCGTACACCTTCAGGAAGGCCTCCGACGAGAACTTGGCCAGCGCCTCGCCCCCGAGAGGGCGGGCGGTCTCCCACTGCGTCAGGGCCGCGCCGGACTCGATTGAAGGTGAAAGGAGCACGAGGTCGACGCGGTGGAGGCCCGAGGGCGCCTCCAGCCCCGCCATCTCGAGGCGGGCCTCGCTCAGGTTCCCGTGCAGGGTGTCCCGGGCGTCGTCCCAGGAGGCGTTCAGGCCGGCGAAGCCGAACGTCATCGAGCTCAGGCGGTGGTCGGTGGCGACGAGCACCGCCGGGCGGCCGTTCTCGCGCAGCCACGCCACCCCGTCCATCTCGTCGAAGGAGATCCCCTCCTCGAACCCGCCCATCATCTCCCGCGGGGGATAGGCCGTCACGGCGCACATGGCCACGAGGGCCGAGAGGGCGACGGCCCCGGAAACGGCCGCCCGCCTGTTTTGGCCGTTGTTCCAGCTGTCGTGCAGGTAGACCGCCCCGGCGCCGATGAGAACCGCCATCGGGGCGATGAAGTACTGCGTCTGCCTGTAGGGAAGGAGGACATGGTTCTCGGTCGCGATCCCGAAGAGAATGGCAAGCGCGATGGCGCCCATCCAGAGCTCGACGAAAAGCCCTTCGCGGAAGAACTCCGCACCCGAGATGCCGCCGATGGCCAGCGCCAGCATCACGAGAAGGGGCAGGAACCACCAGGTCGCCCGGTCGTCCAGGTCTATGGCGGTCCCGGGCGTGGCCCCCAGGGCCGTGGCGGCGAGCACAGCCGCGCCGGCGGCGATGAACGCCGCCGAAAGCGCGGCCACGCGGCGCACGGACGGGAAGCCCGGTCGGTAGCGCACCCCGGGGGCGAGCCGCCGGCGAAGCGAGACGAGGAACGGGATGGCAAGAAGCGAGGCGAAAGCGAGCGCCAGGACGGTCCAGGGCGAAAGGCCGAACCCCTCGGGAATGACGCGCTCCCGGAAGGGCGCGGCGTAGGCGTACCAGTAGAGCATCGCGCCGGCGAGGAGGGCCACGACGTACCCGCCCTCGATGAGGGTCCGCTCCCGGTCCGTTCGGGCCCGGACGAGCTCCCGGCCGAGAAGCGCAAAGGCCGCCGGCACCAGCACGAAGAAGGTGGAGAGGTGGTGCGTCATCACGAGCGCCGCCGAGGCCAGCGCCAATGCCAGGAGGGCCGGCCGCCTCCCTGCCGACAGGAGCAGCAGGAGGATGCAAAGCAGCGCCAGCACGTCCCCGACCGAGCCGGGCATCGGGTGCGAGGTTGCGTACACCGCCGGCGTCACCACCGAGAGCACCGCGGCCGAGAGGAGCCCGGCCCGGCCGTCGCCGAAAGCCCTCAGGGCTATCAGGAATATCAGCAGGGGCGAGACGGAGGCCGCGAGGGGCGCCGCCGCCTGCATGGACTGCAGGAGCGGGATTCCCGTCAGGAGGTGGAGCTCGCCCGTCAGGATGAACATGCCCGGGAAGTAGGGGTACCCGAACCCCCATCCGCCGTAGTCCGTCGAGATCGCCGACGTCCCGGCCAGCCGTTCGCTCAGGACGAAGTACTCCCCGCTGTCGGAGCCCCAGATGGCGAACTGGAGAAGCGGCCAGAACCGGAGGGCCACGGCCAAGGCGAGCACCCCTGCCATCCCGGCCCAGAGCCAGCGCTTCATGTCGACGGAGAGTATGGGAAACGCTGGTAATCATCTTTGGGGCGGAGGCCGGAAGGCAACAAGGCAGCAAGGCAACAAGGCAGCAAGGGAGCAAGGGAGCAAGGGGTGAACGGACGAAGGGACAACCGTCGTCCCTTGCTGCCTTGCTGCCTAGCTGCCTTGCTGCCTTTCAAAAATCGCGATGCGCCTACATGCACATCATGTTCCGCCCGCCCTTGTCGCCCTTGCGGTGGAGCGGGTCGAAGTCCCAGTCATCGTCCTCTTCCGGTTCGACGACGATGTCGAGGAGCATGTTGACCATCTGGCGGAGCTGCTGGACCTCCTGGCGGAGGGCCGTTATCTCCTTGACCATCTGCTCCTGCGAGGCTGCCCCGGGGTTCCTCATCTTATCATATAACTCATAGAGTATCTAGTTATTATCCGTTTTGGTACGAGTTCGAAACCTGGGCACCCGAGGTTTTATCAACTTTGAGCCCGAATATCCATTCCGTTCGATGACCGACACGAAGTGCCCCAGGTGTGGCGCGGCGGTGGAGGAGGACGCCCCCTCCTGCCCCGCCTGCGAGCACCGTCCCGGCCCCGATGAGCAGCGGACGCTCCTCGTGAACAAGGGGGACCTCCTGGTCAGGATGGAGCGCTACGCGGAGGCCGCCGGCGCATACGAGCGCGCCCTCGCCTCCTCGCCGGGCGACTGGCACCTCTGGGAGAAGCTCGGTGCGGCCCATGAGATGGCCGGCAAGCCCGAGGAGGCGCTGGCCTGCCTCCGCCGCTCGCTCGAGTTCCACCCCAACAATGCCGCCGCCCACCTCGAGGTCGGCAAACTGCTCTTCCGCACGGGTGCGGGGGAGGAGGCGCTGGGGCATTTCCGCAGGGTGCTCTCCCACGACCCGGAGTCGCTCCCGGCGCTCCGGAACCTGGCCGCGGCGCTCTTCAACCTCGAGCGCTTCGCCGAGGCGGGCGAGGCTTTCATGAGGCTTTCCGAGCTCGAGCCCGATTCGCCGTCGCACCTGGCCCACGCGAGGGACGCCTGGCTGAACGCCCGGGAGCGCCCGCCGGCCCTGGCGGCCGCCCGGCGCCTCATGGAGCTCGAGCCCGACGACGCCGAGAACCTCCTGCGGATGGGCGACATGCTCTGCGCCGAGGGCGAGCTCAACGAGGCCCTCCTCTGCTTCGAGCGCGCCGTGGAGCTCCGGCCCAACGACGCCTCGGCCTGGGTCCGCCGGGGCGACGCCGAGTGCCTGGCCGGCCGGGCGCTCAAGGGCTTCGCCTGCTACGAGCAGGCGCTCGCCGCGGACATCCGGCAGGCCCGCGCCTGGGCCCACAAGGGCGTGGCGCTCGATTCCATGGACCGGCCCGGCGAGGCGGCCGAGTGCCTGCGGAAGGCGGCGGAGCTCGCCCCCGAGGACGACGACGTCCGCCTGAGCCTGGGCGAGGTCCTATTCAAGCTGGGCCACTTCTCCGACGCGCTCGAGGTCTTCCTGCCGGTCGCCGAGCGGCGGCCGAAGAACGCCCTGGTGTGGCTCCGCATCGGCGACGCCCACCACGCGCTCAGCCGCGACCAGATGGCCCTGGAGGCCTATGAAAAAGCGCTCCTGCGCGACCCCCGGTCGGCCGAGGGCTGGCTCAAGAAGGCGGTGGCGCACTTCCACCTCGGGAGGTACCCCGAGTCGCTGGGCGCCGCCGACCGCTCGCTCGAGATCGATTTCCGCTCGGACTTCGCGCTCTACATCAAGGCCGCGGTCTACTTCAGCCTCGGGGACTACGAGCACTCCCTCGAATGGGCCGAGCGCGCCACGGCCATCAACCCGCTCAACCGCGAGGCGGCGCGGCTGGCCGAGATCTCCCGCACCCACCAGCGCACCGGCGCCGGCGGCCCGGTGATAAGGGAGGTGTTCATAGTGCTCGACGACGGGCGGCTCCTGGCCCACGCCAGCCGGCACCCCGGCCAGACCGCCGACGAGCTCCTCGTCACGGGCATGTTCACCGCAATACGCAGGTTCATCAAGGACTCCTTCAAGCTCCAGGAGGACGAGCAGCTCGGGATGCTCGAGATAGGCCAGCTCAAGATACTCGTGGAGCAGTGGAAGAACATATTCTCGGCGGTGGTGATATCGGGCAACGAGCCGCCGGGCCTCCGCAGGGAGATGCGCCGCATGCTCGTGGACATCTACGACCGCTACCACGAGCTCCTGACCGGTTGGGACGGCGACATCGGGAGCCTCAAGGGAATCGTCAGCGAGGCTTCCAGGCTTCTGGCTTGAAAAAGCTTTCAACTAGGGTGGAGGGGGAAGGCGCCCCTGCACGCTTCACCCTTCACCCCCGCCGCCCTACTGCCCGCCGCCGCCCTCGCGCCGCGGGCCCCTGTAGGGAGGCCGGCCGCCGCGGTCGCCGCCCCTGCGGTCCCCGCCCCGCCGGTCCCCGCCGCGCCTGTCCCCGCCCCGCCGGTCCCCGCCGCGCCAGGGCGGTCCCCGTCCGCCGCCTCCGCCCCGCCCGCCCATCGGCCTGCGGGGACGCTGGTCCCCGGTGTAGCGGGCCTGGTCGGCCGCGACCTCCTGGGCCGTCGGGGGGTTCCAGAAGTCGGCGCTCCCGTAGAGCCGGGAGAGCTTCCGGCCCTCGGTCCTCTGGTCCTCCTCGCACCAGAGGGTCTCGCCCTTGAGCTTGAGGGGCTCTCGGCACTTTCCGCACAGGGCCCGTATGACGCCGAAGTCCATGCCGGCGGTGCTGAGCTGTATCGACGGCTCGGTCTGGATGACCTTGGCCCGCACGACGTCGAGCAGGTGGTACTGGGATTCCACATCCGGCACGTAGTTCTCGGATATGTGCGAGACGTGCACGGAGGCGGCGCCCTGGTCGGAAATGGCCCGGTCCTTGCCGGCCACGCGGGCGAGCTCGAGCTCGACCATCGAGCTCCGGACCTCGTCGACCGTCCCTATCACGACGTCGCCCACCTTCAGCTTCACCGGTGGATTGGCGGCCCGGACCAGTATCGCCATCTCCTTGGTGTCGATATCGAGCACTCCGGCCACCGCGGCGAAGATCTTGCCGCCTTCCTCGTAGGTCCCCTTGCCGGGGAGGAACTCCTCGGTCGTGCCCAGCTCCTCGCCGGGCAGCACCAGACGCTTCTCGGCCATGCCTGTCATCTCCCTGATTCCATCCTGAAAAGGAGGACATCGATGTCGTGCCTCTCCTTCCTGTGGAAATCGAACAAATGCCTAATAGCGAATATGTACTTATTCTTATGCGTTATGGTGAACCCGGCCCCCGAGGCCTCCCGGCGGACCCAATCCGCCGTGTCGGCCAGGTGGAACGAATAGACCACCCTCGCCACCTCGAAGGCTTTCTCCAGGAAGGGCCGGTCGGCGTGCCTTTTCTGGGCCCCGAAGGGCGGGTTCATGACGACCGTGTCCACCTCGCCATGGAACGCTCCTATGTCGCCCACCTCCAGGGTGAGCTTGAGCCCCCCGTCCCGGGCGAACCTCCGGGCGATCTCCACGGAGCCTTCGTCGACGTCTATGCCCAACACCTCCGAGGCGCCGAGGAGCTTGGCGCCGATGGCGAGGATGCCCGTCCCGCAGGCCAGGTCCGCCACCCTCTTCCCGGTGATGTCGCCGTACTGCGCGGCGAAGAACAGGGCCGAGGCGGCGGCCGGCGCGGGGGTCATGTACTGCTCGAGCGCCGCCTGCGGGGAGGGGTGCGACGGCACCTTCTGCAAAAGCCGCTCGAGCTCTTTTTGCTTCATTGGCCCCGTACCCGCTTCATGTGCTCCGTCTTTTTCCGCAGGGCCTCGGGCCGGCCGATGTCGTGGCGCACGAAGAAGTCGCCCTGCAGATGGCCCAGCGCCTTCTCGCAGAGCTCCTCCGCCCTGCCGATGGTTTCGGAAATTCCCACGACGCCCAGCGCCCGCGATGAGGTGGTAAGGACCTTTCCGGGCCCCTTTTCGTTGACCGCCGCGTAATACAGCCTGGCGCCCGCGGCCTCCACGGCCTCCTCATCCACCGTTATCTCCGAGCCGGCCCTCGATTCGACGCCGTAGCCGACGGGTACGACATACTTGCACACGGTGGCTTTTTTGAGGAACGCCGGATGCGAGCCGGCGAGGCCGCCTACGGCCATGCCCTCGCAGACCTCGAGGAAGTTGCTCTCGATGAGGCTCAGCACGTTCATCGCCTCCGGGTCGCCGAAGCGGGCATTGAACTCGATGACCTTCGGGCCGTCCGGGGTGAGCATGAACTGGCCGTAGATCGGGCCCTTGAAGGGCGTGCCCTCCAGCGCGAGCGCCTCCACGGTCCTTTGGATGATGTGCACCCCCTGCTCGTACTCCTCCTTTTTCAGGAAGGGGAGCAGATGGTCCTCCTGGGAGTACGAGCCCATCCCGCCCGTGTTGGGGCCGCGGTCGCCCTCCCAGGCCCGCTTGTGGTCCTGGACCGCCGGCATCGGGGCGACGGTTATCCCGTCGGAGAACGCCTGCAGCGTGAACTCCTCGCCCTCCGCCTTCTCCTCGATGACCACCTTCGATTGGCCCCCCACCTTCTTTTCGAGCACCTCGGAGGCGTATTTCAGGACGTCGTCCTTGTTCAGGAGCTGGTCGCCGGTTATCTTCACGCCCTTTCCGCCGGTGAGGCCGACGGGCTTGACGGCGATTCCCTTGTCGTAGCCAAGGATGAACTTTTTGACCTCCTCGATGTCCGAGAAGACCCAGTGCTCTATCCGGCCCGGTATCCTGTGGCGCGCCATGAGGGCGCGCATGAACTCCTTGGAGGTCTCCAGGCGGGCCGCCGCCCTCGATGGGGAGGCGCAGCGGACGCCCTCCTTCTCGAGCGCGTCCACGAGGCCGGCCTCGAGGGGCGCCTCCGGCCCGACGCAGGCGAGCTCGACCGCCTTCATCCTGGCGTAGATGACGATCTTTTCGACGTCCGTCTCGGAGGCGGCGAGGACTTCCTTGGACAGCTTCCGTATGCCGGGGTTCTTGTTCTTCATCACGCTGAAGAGCTCGGCGCCGCCTTCCGCGAGGGCACGCGCCATGGCGTGCTCCCTCGCCCCGCCCCCGACCAAGAGAACCTTCGTCGTCACGCCCCATTCCCCCTGTGTCCCGCGCGCCCGCTTCGCGCTACTTCCCCTGCATCAGCCGGCTGCGCTTCACGAGCGCCACCAGCTCGACATTCTCCGCTTTCAGCGCCTCGCCGGCGCCCTCCTCGCGGTCGACGACCACGATGGCCCGCTTCACGACCGCGCCGGCGGCCCGCAGGAGCTTGACGGACTGGACTATCGAGCCGCCCGTCGTGGCCACGTCCTCGACGACCGTGACGGTCTCTCCGGGCTTGACCTCGCCCTCTATCTGGCTCCCTGTGCCGTGCTCGCGGGGCTTCTTGCGCAGGATGCAGAACGGCAGGTCGGTCTGCAATGCGACCGCCGCCGCGATCGGCACCGCCCCAAGCTCCATCCCGGCGATGCGCGTCCCGTCGACATGCCGGGCCATCTCCTCGGCTATCCGGCGCAGTATCCGGGGCCGCGTCGAGGCCGCCTTTATGTCGATGTAGTAGCTGCTCTCCTTGCCCGAGGTCAGGATGAACTTCCCGAACTTTATCGCACCGCACTCCGTCAGCATCTCGAATAGCTCCATGTTCACCACGGCTCCTTTTTCGCTCCCAGCCTGTACCCGGCGATATTTGTCAGCCGGTGAAGCACCGGCGCCATCACGAGGACGATGATGATGTTGAAGAGCCCGAACGTGTGGGTGAACCAGCCCCAGAAGAGGGGCACGGTCACGAGCCAGGCGCCCAGGACGAAGTCGAGCTGGTCCATGAGGAAGGGCGATTTCGTGCCCCGGTCGAGGCCCATGCGCCTCTTGAGAAAGCTCTTTATGAGGTCGCCGAGGAGGCCGCCATAGGAAAGGGCGGCGGTCACGGCGAACGCCCCGAGGCTCATCGCCGCAAAGCCTTCCGGGTCGAACGTGCCGGACACGCGTAGCCCGAACGCCTCCATGTAGGGCCGTTCGGAGAGATAGCACACGAGCTGCTGCATCGACCCGGCGAACACGCCCGTGAGGCCCCCCATGATGAAGCCCTCCCAGGTCTTGCCGTCGCCGAAGAGGCGCTTCCCGCGCCAGCTCCGGCCGTGGTCCATGGGCGTCCTCCCCTTGAAAAGCACCGCCGCCGAGCCCGAGACGTAGGCCGGGAACATTATCCAGAACGACTGCCCGATGAGCAGCAGCAGCTGGCCGAGGAACGTGCCGATGTCCACGGTGGCGGATAGGCGCGAGGATATATAATCTCTGACACCGTGAACCGTGAGCCGTGAGCCGTGAGCCGTGAGCCGGGAACCGGGAACCGTGAACCGGACGCGTCGTGATCCTCGGCTCACGGTTCACGGCTCACGGCTCACGGCTCACGGCCGTTCCACGACCACGCTGCTTATTCCCGCCCGGCGGGCCTTGTCGGCTATGTCGGCCAGCAGTTGTTCGTAATCCTCCGGGCTCCCGAAGCGCACGGCCTCGTAGGCCGGGAGCAGGTCCGGCCGGTTGGCCGCCAGGCATGGCCGGAGCCTTTCCCAGACGCCCGGGTGCATCCTCAGCCGGTCGACGAGCACGCGCGTCACGGAGACCTGCGCCATGAAGGCGAAAAGGCGCTCGAGCCCTTCCTCCGCCAGGCCGGGCAGGACCGGCCCGAAGAATACGAACGCCGGTATACCCGCGTCTTTGAGGGCCTCGAGCGCCTTCAGCCGCTCGGCGACGGTCGAGGCGTCCGGCTCCATCCAGGCCCGGAGCGTGTCGTCGGCGGTGGTGAATGTGATTCCGACCTCCTTCTCCCTGAACTGCGAGATGAGCCCGATGTCCTCCGTCACGGCCGCGGACTTGGTCTGGATGCAGATCGGCCACTGCCTCCGGAGTATCTGCTCGAGGCAGTGGCGCGTGACGCGGTAGCCGCGCTCGGCCGGCTGGTACGGGTCCGTCACGGTCCCTATCCCGATGACGCCGCGGGGAAGCTTTCGCAGTTCGTGCGCAAGCAGAACGGGCAGGTTCGTGCGCGCCTCGACGAAGCCGCCCCATTTGTCGGCCCCGTCGTAGTGTATCACCGCCGGCGAGTAGCAGTAAAGGCATGCGTGGATGCACCCCCGGTAGGGATTGAGGGCGTAGTCCAGCCCGGAGAGCCGGGAGCGCGAGAGCGCCGTCCTGGCCGAGATTTCACGTACCTTGATCCTGTGCTCCTTGTCCATGCAGAACCCCTATTCTTCCTCGCCCCAGTCCTCGATGCGCCCGGCAAGCGGCGGCACCTCTTTCGGCAGGGGCCGCTCCTTTCCCGGGACCGGCGGCTCCGCCGGGGCCCCGCGCGCCGCCTGTCCGATGATACGGAAGTCCTTCTCCATTTCCGCCATCAGCTTGCGGTTGTAGAGGATCGCCGCCGGATGGAAGAGCGGCAGGAACCGGTACCCGCCGGCGTCCGTGGACTTGCCGTGCACATCGGAGATGTTCAGCCCCGCCCCGACCAGTGTGCGCAGGGGCGAGTTGCCCAGCGTGCAGACGATTTTCGGCTTGATGATGTGGAGCTGGCGCTCCAGAAACGGCCGGCAGGCGTTCATCTCCTGGCGCTTGGGCGGGCGGTTGCCCGGGGGCCGGCACTTGACCGTGTTCGTGATGAAGACCTGCTCGCGCAGGAGCCCGTTCTTCTTCAGAAGCTGCGAAAGCAGCTTTCCGGCCGAGCCCACGAATGGCCGGCCCTGGGCGTCCTCCTTGGCCCCGGGGGCCTCTCCCACGAAGACTATCCCGGCCTGCACGTTGCCCTCGCCGGGAACGGCGTTCTTCCGCTTCCTCGAAAGCGGGCAGGCCGTGCAGCGCCGGACCTCGCCGTCGAGCTCGTCCATGTTGTAGGCGGTGGTGACGACCGTCGAGTAGCGGCATTTGTCGAAACGGGGCCTTCGGCCCCTCTTCACGGTCTTGCTTTTCCCCGCCCTCTTCACGAGCCGCTCACCCCAGGCATCATCCGACCCCTTCCGCCTCCTTCGCCCGTGCGTCCACCGGCACATAGTCCTCGAGCGTCCTCTGCGTGCGGATGTCCGCCAGTATCCGGCTGGTCCGGAGCCATTTCTTCATCCGGATGTCAAGGCGCGTCTGGATGTGCTCCAGCGCCGTCGCAAGCGTCGGGAACGAGGTGTGCGGGCCCTTGTAGGCGTTGCGCACGTTCTCGCGCACGTTCCACACGCCGACCGGCATGATGTAGCCGGAATGGGCCTCGCGAAGTATGACGCAGCCGGCCTGCCTTTGCTGCCTGAGAAGATGCTCGCAGGTGGCCAGTCTCGCCGCGTAGTAGCAGCCGCCTATCTCGGCGTAGTCCTTTCGCCCGCCGTAGAACTCGTGGCTCGAGATCATCATGATGTCGGTGCCGTCCGGGTTCCACACCGTGTTCGGGTACCAGGCCTCGACGAGCTCGTAGCGCCAGCTCGTCGGCATGAGCATGACGATGAAGCGGTTGTCCAGCGTCCACGATTCGTAGATGCGGTACTCGTTGATGAGCGGGAGCCGCTTCACCTTCTCGCGGAGCTCCTTGCCGATGGTGTCGTCCACGGCGGTGATGCTCCAGCGCGTCGGGACGAACTTGCGGTTCTTCCCGAGGCCGAAGGCGCCCACGCTGAAGGCCTTCTGGATGCGCGAGAGGAACAGGCCGTCGCCGTACAAGCCGAGGACTGCGTCCCTTGCACGAAGGTCCGTATCGTAAAAGGATTTCTCGATTCGCTGGTCCACCTTGATGTTGCCGACGTCGAGGCTCTTCAGCGGCGCCGACGGCCCGAAGGGCTGGACCTCGTCGTCGAGGACCAGCCGCCCCACCGGTTTTTTCTGGAACTCGGCCTCGGCCTCGGCCGGCGCGGCCGAGAGCGCCATCTCACGGACCTGGTCGACCGTCCGCCCGCCCGTTTCGACATCGAAGATGTTGACCGGGTGCATCCCGCGCACGAGCTGGGACCTAAAATTTACTATCTCGTCGATGGACCTGCCCAGCCACATCTCGGGCGTGTCCATGACGGCCGTATCACCCGTCACGGGCGGGATCAGCGGCCCGACGAACACTTTCGGATACCCGTACTGGCCGACGAACACGCCCGGGGGCGACGAGCCCTCGATGTCCAGCCGGTCGATGAGCGTGCGCGCCTTGAGCTGGGCGAAATGCTTGACGAGGATGGGGCAGCGGTCCTTGCCGCAGAGCATCTTGGTGCCCTTGCAGACGACGCAGCGGTTGCCGGTGTCTCCGGAGAAGATGGCGCCGGTCATGCGGAGCCCTTCCGGGCGCGGCGCCTTTTCTTTGCCACACGATAGGAGAGGAAGGCGGCGAGCACGATGATCATCACGACGGCGAGGACAGCGGCCGCCATGACCATCGCAAGATGCGGGCCCTCGTCCACCGGCCGGGCCCTTATCGTGTAGTTTATCTCCAGCCGGCGCTCTGGGTAGCCGAGCTCCGAGCCGAAGCTGAGGTTGAGGCGGTGGGCGCCCGGCTTGCCCCGAAGCGACAGGTGGACCGTGGTCCGCTTCCCCGGCTCGAGGTCTATCTTGTCGATGTCCAACGAGGCTTGACGGGTGTCGCCCAACAGAGTGAGGTTGCCGGTCTCGCGGACGTTGCCGTTGTTGACGAGCCGGATGGAAACGTTCTCCCGCATGTATTCGTAGAACTCTATGATCGGGGGCTCCAACGCCATTTCCAGCCCCGGCCTCGATTCGGCCGAGAGCCAGAACGTCCGGTTGCCGCGGAAGGTCCCGTCGGCGTTCCAGAACTGGAAGCTGATGTTGAACCGGTGGATGCCCGGCGGGAGGTAGGCGGGGACCCGCAGCCTGATGAAGGTGTTCGTGGCGGACCAGGGGGCAAGCTCGAACGGGGAGGGTATCTGCGTCAGGGGCCAGCCGGCGTCCGCCGCCGCCTTTACGGAGATGTTGTCAAAGGCGTTGCCCGAGTTCAGCACGGACACGGACAGCGAGGCTTCCTGGCCCGGCCGGAGCGTCCCCGGGTGGAGCATCTCCACGGCGATGCCCCGTCCGACGCCCACGAGGCCGTCGAGCCGGGCGCTGGCGTTCGCCCCCGCGCCCGCGTCGGCACGGATGAAGAACGAGGCGGTGTGCCCGGCCGGAAGCCTCTGCGGGACGGCGCAGTAGACGGCGATGGTCGCGGCTCCTCCGGCCCCGACCTCGACGCGCCCGGGCGCAAGCTGGCCGGTCCAGCCCGTCGGGAGCGATTCGAGCCCCAGAAAAACGTCCTCGGGCAGCTCGCCGGTGTTCTCCAGTGTGAAATTGAACCAGAGCTCCTGGCCGGGGATGCAGTCGAACCTCTCCGGGCCATTCAGGGATATCGACCGCTTCGGCGGCGGCGGGGGCGGCGCCCCGGCCGTGTAATCGAGCACGTAGAGCGCCGGCCCCAGGTTGTCGGCGCATATTCCCGGCACCTGGGAATCCAGGGGCCGGTTGGAGGTCGCAAGCTCTATCGTGAAGGGCAGGACGCTGAAATTCATGTAGAGCCAGTCGTCCGTGTCGCCCGTGGCGGAGTACATCTCGCGGGCGTACATCGGCAGGTAACGGCGCCCCTCGGGCATCGCAAAGGACATGTTCCAGGCTATCTGCGAAAGCCGCGGGTCGACGGGCTCCCGGTTGATGTTGTTGCCCCACGGATAAAGTATGTACTGCCCGTAGGAATGATAGGAGAGCGTTATCCTCGGCGGGTGGGCCCGGACGAGCCGGTCCACGGCCTGCGTCTCGTTCTCCGAGAAGGCGTACGGCCCGCAGTAGTCGTCGTCGGGCGGGTTGTGGCTGGCATCCAGGCCCCAGAGGTGGCCGAAGTTGCGGTTGAGGTCCTTGCCGAACGTCCCGCCCGGGTTGGGGCTGCGGTTCTTGCGCCACTGGTTGCCCTGCTCGACGTAGACGTGCCCGTCGGGATTGAGCATCGGGACGACCCATATCTGCGTCGAGTTCACGTACCAGCCGACCGTGGCGTTCGTCGTGTAGTTCTCCACAAGCGAGGACAATATGTGCAGCGCCACCTCCACCCCGATGAGCTCCCCGGCGTGGATGCCCCCGAATATCGTTATATTGGGCTCCGCCTCGTCCTGCGCGACGTTGTCCGAGAGCTTGACGGCCCAGAGGTCCCGGCCCTCGAAGGTCTTTCCGATGCTCTCCAGGGTCAGGATGTCCGGGTGGGCGGTGGCGAGGTTCGTGAGCTCCGAGACCATCTCGGCGTAGGTGTGGTAAACGCCGAGGTCGTCCGCACGGCCGGCGCCCCCGGCAGGCACGCTCGGGAGGGGCAGGAGCAGGAGCACGGCGGCCAGCACCGCGGTCCAGGCGCGCATGTGAAATCAGTTACGAACTCCAGTAATAATAATACTTGTGGAGAGGGGAGAGAAAGTGCCCAAGCGGTCCGCGGCTCAGTACCGCCGGCCGTCCGGGTCCATGGGTGCAGCTCCAGCCGGCCCCGGCCCGGGCGGAAGCGCCTCTGCCGCCGGCCCCTTCCGGCGTGATGCCGCAAATACTGCCATGACAATGACCGCGATGACGACCACCAGTAGCAGGAGCAGAGGCAGAGGCAAAGCTTCCGATGCGGTCGCTCTCGCAGGCCGTTTGACCACGGTCACCTGGACCGGCAACACCCGCGTCTGGTTGGCGTCGCCGGCGCTTCTCACCGTGAAGGCCGGTTCGAAGAGGCCGGAGGTGGCGTTCCCCGGGATGGCTATCGTGATGGAGACCGTGGCGTTCTGGCCGGCCGCGAGCATCACGGGACGGAGTATCGGTGGGGCGGGCCATCCGGCCGGCATGTTCCCGACCGTGATGGTGAAATTGTCGGGCGCGTTGGCGTCGTTGAACACGGTCAGGTTGAAGGTGACGGTCCGGCCGGGGAGCGAGGAGGCCGTGTTGTTCCCGACCGTCGCATCCAGCCTGTAGCGGGCATTGACCGTTATGTCGAGCTCGATGCCGTTGACCCTGAGCGAATAATCGCCGGCGAGCGTCCGGGCCGGTACCCCGACAGTAATCGTGACGCTTTGGTTGCTCCACGGCGCGATGGTCACGTTGGGCCGGGAGAGCTCCACCGCCCAGCCCTCGGGTGCACCGTCCGCCGTCAGGTTGGCCGTCTCCGGCACGTTGCCGGCGTTCGTGAAGAGGCCGGTGAAGCGCAGGCTCTGGCCGGCGTCCGCCCGGCGCGTGGTGTCGGCTATCACGAACCTGAAATCACGTACCTCGCGCACTGTGGCCGTCAGCACGGCCTCGTCGCCCGCGTATTCGTATTCGAGCGACCGGGCCGATACGCGGAAGAAGGCCGTCGTGCCCGCCGTTGCGTCGGCGGGCGCGCGCAGGCGCAGGCTGAACCGGAGGCTTTCCCGGGCCCCCAACGTCGCGTTGCCGGCGTCTATTGTGGCGTTCCACCTGAGCGCCACGAGCTCCAGCGCGACCCGGTCCGGCCCGTTGCCTGCATTCGTCAGCGTGAAATTGACCGAGACGGTCTCGCCGGGCGCCGGCCGGAGGGACAGCGTCTCGGCCTCGAGCGTCAAATTGAACTCCTGGAGCACGGTGACGTTCAACGAGTCGGTGCGGGTGTAGCCGAGATCGTTTCTCACCGTGAGGTTGACGACGTAGAAGCCGCGCTTTTCGTAGGCGTGCCGGACGGTGGGCCCCTCGGCGGCCGCGCCGTCGCCGAAGTCCCAGCTGTAATTCTCGAGCGCGCCGGTCGGCGTGGTGCTGCGCGTCCCGTCGAATACTATTTCGCGGGTGACGTTGATCGTTATGTCGTCGCCGGCATTGGCCGTCGGGGCCGGGTCCAGGACGCGCGTCGCGGTGTCCACCACGCCGGCGGCCCCCTGGCCCGTCGACGAGAAGGCGCGCACCGAGATGCGGGCGATGTCTCCCGGGCCGGCGTTCCGGGGCACCGAGACGTTGAGGAGGATGTCCTGCGTCCCGGCCGGGGGCAGGCGGACGGAGGCGTCGATGGCCGCCCAGCCGGTCCTCCCGCCGGTGAGCTCGAGCCTTATTTCGTCGTCGCGGTTGCCCAGGCTGCGCAGAAGGAGCGGGTAGCTCACGCTCTCGCCGGGATAGCAGCTCCGGTTGGTCCCTGATTCTGCGTCCAGGGCCGCCCCGTATTTGGGTTTGATGCGGAACCGGGCCGCCTTCTCATCGTTCCAGGCGTGGTTGTCGCCCGAAAGGTTCGTCCTCACCTTGATGGTGCAATTCTCGCCGACCGAAAGCGGTGGGAACCACGACAGGTTGCAAAGCCCCGTCTGGCCCGGCCTGAGCCGGATGGTGGAGGAGTTGGACCACCTGTATGGCCCGGAGGCTATCTCGGCCTCGACGGGTATGTCCGCCTCGCCGGAGCCGTAGTTCATGACCAGGGCGCTGATGTTCATCTCCCGGTCCGGCTCGATAATCGTGTTGTTGAACGGGGCGGGGAGGCCGAAAATGCCGGCGTCGACGATGCTCGCGTTCGGGTAGCCTATCAGGTAGAGCGTCGACTCCCGGTTCAGCGCGCACGACACCGGTATGTGGCTCGGGTCCGGGTGGAAGGCGGTGTCGAGCTCGACCGTGAATGCCAGCGTGCTCATGTTCCCGTACAGCCAGTCGTCCGAGGTTCCGTGCGTCTGGTAGAGCACGTTGGACTGCTGGGGCGTGTACCCGTTGAACGCGGCCATCGCCCGGGCCATCGCGTCCAGCTCCTCGTAATGCGGGGCACGGGCGTTCGTGTAGCCCCACGGGTAGAGCACCAGCGAGGCCACCGAGTGGTACGAGAGCGAGGTGACGAAATGCTGCCGCAGCGCCAGGTCGCGCAGGGCGATGGTCTCGTTTTCCGAGAACGGGTAGGGGCCGTGGTAGACTTCAGAGGCCGGGTTGTCGCTCGTGGCCCCGTCCACGCCGAACATGTAGCCCCAGTTGCGGTTTATGTCCACGCCGATGTTGCCCCCCGTCGTGGGCCGGCGGTTCTTGCGCCAGTCGTTGCCCTGCTCTATGTACACGTGGCCGTCGGGGTTGGGCATCGGGACGAACCAGGTCTCCTTCGTGTTGATATAGTTGGAGAGGGTCTCGTTGAGGCCGTAGCCGTCTATCATGTAGTGCAGCACGGACATCGGCACCTCGACGCCCATGACCTCGCGGGCGTGGACCGGGCCGAAGATGAGCACGTCGGGCTCGGAGCTGTCGTTTAGCGCCACGTCGTCGGAGAGCTTGACGGCCCAGATGTCCCGGCCCTCGTAGGTGGTCCCTATGTCCTCGAGCATGACGAGGTCCGGGTGTTCGGCCTGGAGGGCAAAGAGCTCCGTGACAAGGCCGGCGTAGGTGCGGTATTCCGCCCGCCAGGAAAACGAGGGTTCGTCCGCCTCCTGCGCCGAAGCGCACGGCTGGAGCGCGCCCGGGACGAGGAGCAGAAGCGCCAGCAGGCAGGGGCCTTTCCGCATCATTCCTCTTCATCCCCTTTCGATGTTTTGACTTCCATGGCGGAGAGCCGGGCGAGCACGCCCTCCATCCGCTCGAGCTCCAGCACGGCGAACACCTTCCGGTGCCGGGCGCAGAGCCGCCCCAGCGCGCCGGCCATGTGCTCCTCCCGCCGGAGCTCGAGGTTGCGGAATCCCTTCAAGGAGGTTATGGCCCGGTCCCAGGCCAGGGCGAAATCGCGCGCCGTGGCCTGGTTGAACCGTTTGCGCCGGAGCCAACGCCAGCGCAGGGAATGGTAGACGAGGTTCGCGGTGGATATGCTCTGAACGAAGGCGTCGGAGAAGCCCTCCTCGTCGAGGTCTATGGCCTTCACGGGGATGCCCTCTCCGGCGGCGGCGGCGTAGGCCTCGGTGAAGCTGGGCGGTGGCACGCTGACCTTCCCGTATCTGGCAAGCTTCACGGCGTATATCTCCTCGTAGTGGGAGAGGAATATCTCGGGCTGCTTCCCCTTCCATATGGCCCTGAGGCCCCGCAGGCCCTCGGGCGAAACGGGGATGGCGACCGCCTCCGGCCGGCTCCCGAGGACGGCCTCCCGGACGGCCTTCCGCTCCCGCTCGAGCCCCTTGACCGTCGGAAAGACCTCGAGGGCGCAGGAGCCCACCCGGACCGTCCGGAGCCGAGTTTTCAAGAGCCGGCCTCCGCTTTCACCTGCGCCGCTCCTGGATGAGGCGGACTATCTTGTCCTCGTCGGAGATGCGCTTGAGCTCGTCCCGGCTTATGACCGGCGTGCCGCCGATGTTCTCCCTCGATATGCGGCGGTCCAGGAAGAGCACGCCCTCCCTCTCGGTGATGCGGGAGATGTTGGCCATGACGCGGGCCTTCATGAGGCAGGCCTTGTTGGCGGCCCCCACGCCCGTGAGCAGTATCGTGGCCTTGATGTTGCTTTCGGAGATGGCGTCGAAGGGGCTCCGGCGCGTCGGGATGACCGTGTAGCCGAGCCCCTGGAGCTTCTCGAAGACGCCCTCCCGGAAGCGGTCCTGCTCCCCGGCGGCCTCGGGCCGGGCCGCGCCCTGCGGGTCCGGCCTCTCGCCGGGGCCGAACGGGTTGAGGGCCGTGACGATGGGCTCGCCGAGGTATTTTTCCAGCCGGTCGACGACCGGCAGGGTGGCGCTCATCGTGCCCATCTCGTACATCTGGATGGCCTTGCGCGACACTCCGGCGATGTCGGCGAGCGCCCCGAGCGACAGGCCCCGCTCCTGGCGCGCCTTGCGGATTACCTCGGGGTCGATGCGGGCGTAGAGCCCGCCGGGCGCCGCGAATATGAACGGCGGGACGCCCTCCTCGATGTACTCCTTCATCGTCCCGAAGGTGAGGATGGGCACGTCGTGCCGGAGATAGATTATGCCCTCCGAAAGGCTCCCGGCGCCGCACCGCTCGCCGACCACGACGGGCGAGCCCTTGAGAAGGCGCGCAAGCGTCTTCATCTCCGTGGAGTTCCCCTTGCTGAAGCCGTCGATGTTGGAGAGCACCTTGACCACGAGGAGGAGGTTGTCCCGGCGGCAGATGACGTCGAAGCTCACCCCGCGCAGGCCGTACTCCTCGCTGACGAAGAACCCGCACCGGGAAAGCATGTCCCGGACGCGTCTGGTCATCTGGGCGCGCTGCATTCCGTCAATATTAAGAAGTACTACTATTAAAGTTTATTGTATCGGCCGTCAAGAGCTCCACCAATCAATTAAAACCCCCCCGCCCTTATACGGAATGCGGGAGCTGCGTTGCCGGCCGAGCTTCGGGAGGACCACGTCATCATGCGCGATGCGCGCGAGGCGAGCCAGGTCCACAACCGGGGCTGGTTCGGGACGCCCCAGAGCGGGGGCGCGCTCCGGCTGGAGCTCGTCGAGGCCCTGTTCCTCGCGGAGAACGGCCGGCTCGAGGTGGTCCTCGACGGGGCGCCGGTGCCGTTCGAGGCCCTCCTCAAGCGCGCCGTGGCATTGCAGGGCGGGCTCGAGACGCGCTACCCCGTCTACGCCGACCTGCGCGCCCGCGGCTTCACCGTCAAGCCGTTCCTCCCTCCGCCCCCGGATTTCTCCGTGTACGAGAGGGGCGCGCTGCCCAGCCGCTCCCGCTCGAAGTACCACGTCATGGCCCTGTCGGAGCGCGCCAGCTTCGACCTCGAGGAGCTCCGGGCCACGGCCGGGCGCGCCGGCTCCGTGGGCAAGGGCCTCATGCTGGCGCTGGTCGACGAGGAGGGCGACCTGACCTACTACGAGCTGGAGCCCCTGGCGCCCGAAGGGACCGTCGAGGGCCGGCCGCCCCTCCCCGGCGGGAAGGGGGTGGCGCTCGAGGAGCGCGTGCTCGTTTTCGACCCGGAGCTCGCCGGGGCGCTCCGGCGGAGCCATTTCGGCCGGCCCGCCGGCAAGGCGCTCCAGCTTTCGCTCCTCGAGGCCGTCCACCTGCAGGAGGAGGGCGTCCTGGAGCTCCAGGCGGCGAGGACCGGCGCGCCGGTGGCGAGGACGGCCCTCCTGCGCAAGGCCCGCCAGAGCCAGCCCGACTTCGAACTGCGGCTTCGGGCCTACCGGGACCTCCGGCGCCGGGGCCTCGTGGTCCGGACGGGCTTCAAGTACGGCACCCATTTCCGGCTCTACGACGCCGACCCGGAGGGCTCGCACGCCCGGTTCCTCCTGCACGCCGTGCCGAAGGGATACAAGAGCACCTGGCCGGAGATCAGCCGGGCGGTCCGGCTGGCCCACGGCGTGCGCAAGGAGATGCTCCTGGCCCGCGTCGGTCCGAAGGACGACATCGAGTACCTGAAGCTGGGCCGCTCGAGGCCCTGAGGTGAAAAATGAGATCGCTGAAGCCGCTCGTCATCCTGGCCGTGCTCCTTCCGGCGATGGCGCTGCCGGCGCTTGCCGCCGGGCCGGCGTCCGGGTTCGCAGACCCGGCCCACGGCTCACTGCTCACGGCTCACGGCTCTTCCGGCCGCGGCCTCGTCTTCGGCTTTGAGCTCCTGACGGAGAACCAGCAGGTCGAGGCCAACGTCTCCGACCCGGAGGCGGTCTCCGCCTCGATGATAGTCGTGGTCCGCAACAACGCCACGGCGCCCCTGAGCGTGCGCCTCTCCGCCTCGATAAACCTCGGCGGGAAGGTCACGCTCGACCCGGCCCAGACGCCCCTGCTCCTGTACCAGGCCACGACGAACGTTATAGTCTCGGTCACGCTCCCGGAGGCCACCACCTCCGACAGCATGGGCTACCTCCAGATAGAGGGCGTCTGCGACCAGAATCCCACCGTCACGAACATGCTCCAGATACGGATCACGATCAAGCAGTGGCACCGGGTCTCGATGGAGCGCTTCTCGATGTCGTCGACCTCGCCCCTCGAGAGGGAGATGGTCACGCTCAACGCCCGGGTCATCAACGCCGGCAACGGGCCCAGCAGGTTCCAGGCCTCGGCGCTCGTGGACGGCCGGCCCCTGAAGCTCAAGATAGACGGTTATCCCTCGACGAACTACACGGTCGACATCGGCCCCGGCCGGTTCTTCATGCTGGCCGCGACCTGGCAGGCGGCCTACGGCCACCACAACTTCGTCGTCGAGGTCCGCGACATCGGCAAGGAGGGCGAGATCAACTCCTCCGAGGTCATGAGCAAGGACACCAAGATGGTCTCGGTGTTCGTCGGTTACAACTACCGCGACCTCATCCCGTTCCTTTATGTAACGATCATAATCCTCGCAGCCGCGGCGCTCATAGGCTACAAGTACCGCCGGAAGCTCGCCCCGCGCCTTCGGAGGCTCTGGCGGAGGCTCCGGCGCCTTCCGCCCGAAGAGGGCGACGTGGACTACGAGGAGGACGGGGACTACGAGGACGATGAGTACGACGACGAGGAATACGACGACGAACACGAAGACGACGGGTCCGATGACGAGGAGTACGAGGACGAGGGCGAAGAGGATGATGAAGGGGAAGATGAGGGCACCCCGCCGCCGAAGAAGGCGGCCGCGGCCAGGCCGAAAGGGCCGGCGGCGCCGGTGAAGCGCGCCCCGGCGCCGAAGGCG